>Ga0209537_1000003_pt1 | contig 303085 bp, 306 predicted proteins | sample BioPla4DNA1_FD_187698 | JGI IMG/M metagenome (GOLD analysis project Ga0209537, IMG submission 187698) | Biogas fermentation microbial communities from Germany - Plant 4 DNA1 (SPAdes) (version 2) | ecosystem: Engineered > Bioreactor > Anaerobic > Digestate | place: Bielefeld, North... | reverse complement strand
CACTACTAAACTTGGGACGGAATTAGCGGTTACTGGACAAAATTCCGCATTGCCAATGCCAACGTCAGAACCAACCCGGCTCAAAGCACGGTCTTGTTAGTTCTCCATCAACAGGGAAACAATGTTTATTATATCTATTCAAACATCATCCCATATATCAGATTCGAAACTCAATCTCGAATCCCCATATCCTTTGGGTGCAGGGAAATCAGTCTTCACCCACGCAGGAAGCAATGTTTGTTCTTCATTACATATAAACATTGCGTCTCTGCTTCAGGTCTCGCTTCAAAACTCAACGAGAACCCCTTTTTTTGAGACTAGATGTTGAACTTTGAAGCATATAAACATTGTCAACCCGCATCAGAGCCAAGCCAGAACTTGGCCCCTCACAGCAGTTGAGGGGCACGGACCAGACCACCCATATCGGGCTGCACGATCCAGAGCCCCTGACAACACAGCCTTACTATGTTGTAACCAATGTTATATAAAACTTTCCCGGCCCCGTCGGATCCAAGCAGAACGCTTGGACCCCCATGAACATCGGATACGAAGCAGATTCTGCACAAAAGCAGGATCTGATACGTGAATTACTCCGATTTGACCACAATAGGTGGTTCATTTTAGTATTTATACATTTACCCCTACCATGCATCCGGAGCCGAGATCGACACCTAAACTCTCCCCGTTCTCACAACACCAGGGGCATGAGTATATATGTAAAGCACAGAATTAGTTGCCTCGCGCGCAGGAGCGCAGACCAGAATCAACCATAATCGTTGCAAAAATCAGAGGGTTCGCGGCACTTACCGTTCATTCGCGAGCCGGAGTCTCACTCTCCGCATCACGGGGGGGTAACCGATCGCTCACATAGATCTCACCGAAGAACTCATCCTGCCAGAGTACAAGTTTACCCTCCAGCATAAGAAAAAGGAGCGGAATATAGACCTCGCGCCGGGACTGACCCATGGCCTTTGAGAGAGCATCAAGCGTCAGGACACCTCCCTCCCGCGCGGCCTCCCGGTAGCCTTTCATCACGACACCGACAGCCTTCTGGTATCCCTCATCGTGCGCCACCGCCACGACATCCTTCGCGTTGAGATCGAGATCAGGCTCCCGGGCAACAGTCGCCCTTCTTCGCTGCCTTCGGCGCTGCTCTTTCTCCGCCGTCTTCAACTGCTTGATGAGTTCATAGAGCGTAACCGGTGGACGTTCTCGCAGGTTCTTTCGTCCCAGGCGGCGCTTGATCTCCCGCTCAAGGCGATCAATCGGCTCCATCCCGCCACCTGATTCGAACCCGAAGTCAAGATCACCGAGCGCCTCATCCTCCTCATCAAGAGCATACTCCTCTTCCTCCTCATCCCGGCCCTCGAGGTGCTCCGACTTAAGGCGCAAGAGGCACGCAGCATAAAAGAGCGTCCTTCCCGAGACCCGCAGGTCCAGTTCCTTCCTTCGGTCGAGTTCGGCGAGGAACCGGTCGGTCACATCCACGATATCGATGTTCCAGGGATCGATCTCGCCGCGCTCGGCCATGCCGACCAGGATCTCAACTGGCTCCTCATCCATTGTTCTGTACACCGGTCACGTACGTACTCTTGTCCGGGCGGATCGTCACGCCCACAATGCGATCGGCGCGCTCGATCATCGGCTTTCGGAGCGAGACAATGATTGACTGCGCACTCCCGGTGAGATCGCTGATCATGGCAGCGATCCGGCCGACATTGCTCCCGTCAAGGAACATATCCACCTCGTCCAGCGCATAAAACGGCGCGGGCATATACTGCTGAATCGCAAAGATGAACGCAAGCGTGGTGAGAGACTTCTCACCGCCGGAGAGCGCCGAAAGAAGGTGAACCTTCTTGCCGCGCGGCTGCACTGCAAACGTCATGCCACCCGAGAACGGGTCCTCCTCGTTATCAAGAACCAGTTTCCCGCTCCCGTCGGTCAGTCGCGCAAAGATCCTCTGGAAGTTCGCATCAATCGCATTGAATGCCGTCATGAACGCATCGTACTTCATCTCCTCGTACTTCTCGATCCGCTCTAACAGCATCGTCCGCTCGCGCGAGAGCACCTCCTTCTTTTCAGTCCTCTCCTCGACACGTGCCGCGACGCGGTCGCACTCCTCGATTGCGAGCATATTCACCGCGCCGATCTTTTTGATCGCCTGCTCGGCTTCTGCAATCCCGGCATCGATTGCGGCGAGGTCAAGGTCTGTCTCCACGTCGCCGGCCTGTTCTTTGAGCACCTCAAGTTCCGAGAGAAGCGAGCGCTCCCGCTCCTTGAGCGCATCGATCTGCATCCGGGCACGCTCCACCGCACCAGAGAGTTCGAGGGCCTGCCGGTCGAGTTCCCGGATCTCATCGAGGATGCGATCACGCTCATCGCGAAGTCCTGCAAGTTCATCGGAGAACTCCTTCTGGCGTGCCTCAAGCTGGACAATCAAGCGGCGCTGGTTCTCGATCTGTTCTCCGGCCGCTGTGATATCGGCAGCAATCTCCTGGTTCTTCGCTTCGAGGCGGCTCCGCTCGGCAGCAAGTTCCTCCATGCGGTTTAAGAAGTGCTGCCGCTCGCGCTTGGCATCATTGATATCCGCATCCTTGTTCCGGAGCCGGCGCTCTATATCCTCGACGGATCTTCGGAGACCCTCATACTGCTCAGTAAGAGCCGGGATCTCGGTATCGTCAAGTTTCTTCTTGAGAGCATCCACCTCAGCCGAGAGCCGGGCGATCTCACCGCTCGTCCGGTCGAGATCCGCCTCAAGCCGCGCAAGTTCCTCACCACCCGTCTTTGCGGCGTCAGACATCTCCTGTAAGGTCGCGGCCAGAGTCTGTTTCTCCCCCGCAAGGACTTCGATACGTTTCTGGAACTCCTCGACAAGCATCCGGTAGCGGGCAATCTGTTCATCAAGGGTGCTCCGCTCAGCCCGCTTCGCCTCAGCGGCCGCCGTATAACGGCGTATGGACGCATCAACCTCTGCAGCCTCAGCCTCAAGACCGGCAAGCGTCGCGCGGACTCGCATGATCTCATCGTCGACCGCCACACCGAATCCCCGGACCTGCTTGGTCTGGGACCCACCGGTCATGGCACCGCTCTTCTCGACGAGTTCCCCATCAAGGGTGACCATCTTGTACCGGCCCATCAACCGCCGGGCCCGCTCGAGGGTGTCCACCACCACCGTCGCGCCGAAGACAACCTGGAACGCACGCTCAAACGCCGGGTCGAACTCGAGAAGGTCGACCGCGTAACCGATGATCCCGGGATCGGCCTCAAGCGGCGAGAGGATCGGGGGGCGGAGTTTATTGAGCGGCAGGAAGGTGATCCGTCCAAGGCGGTTCTCCTTTAAGTAGCGAATAGCATCGGAGGCCACCGCATCGGTATCGACGATCACCCAGCGGAGCCGGCCCATCGCCGCCACATTGAGCGCCGTGGCGTACTCCGGCGGCGCCCTCCCGAGCTGGGCAACGGTGCCGTGGACGCCCTCCATCCCAAGAATGACATCCATCGCCTTTCCGCCGGCATCGCCCTGCGCCTGCTGCTGCGCTTCAAGGCGCATCAGGTTCTGCTCGGTCTCCCGGATCTCTTTCTTTAACCGGTCCAGTGTCGACCGCCGCGCGAAGAGCGCACTCTCGGTCTCGGAGAGATCGCGCTCGATCTGCCGTTTCTGTGCCTCACAATCGGCCATGCAGGAAGAGTAGTCCGCGACCTGCGCCTGCTTGTTCTCAAGTTCCTCCTCAATCTGCCGGATGCGCGCCTCCAGACGCTCACGCTCCGATGTCCGCATCCGGCTCTTCTCGATGAAGATATCCTGCTCACGGAGTATCTTCGAGCGGAGTTCCTTCTTGCCCTCAAGGTCCTGCATCAGGGCAAAGAGCTGGTCCTTGACCCCTTCAACCTCCTTGCTCTCGCTTGCGATGCGCGCCTCGACCGCCTGCATTCTCTCTCGCTGCGCCGCAAGTTCCATTGCGAGATTCGACCGGTCGATCGAGAGGTTGCGGATCTGCCCGGTACACTCCTCCACCTTCGCCTCGGCGCGCTTGCTGTCCATGTAGATCCGCTGGACCGTCTCAAGGTTCTCATCCCGGGCTGATTTCAGGCGCTCAATAGTCTGCTCGGCAATCTTGATGCTGCCTCGCGCCTCCTCGAGCCGCCCGACAAGTTCCAGGTACTCGGGACCGCTCTTGCGGTTGATATCCTCGTCAACGGCCTTCTGGCGGCTGCGTGCCTCATCAATTCTCGCCTTGAGAGTCTCAGCCTCACCGGTGATGCGCTCGAGCTCCGCCTGCCGGTCAAGTATAAGGTTCTGGAGGGTGCCGATCTCACCCTCTTTCTGTCGCACAAGCGCCGCTCCCCTGCATCGAGTAAGGTGATCGAGTTTCTCCTGCCAGCGCCGGTACTCCATCGCCTGATCGCGCTCGTGCTGAAGCGCATCCAGTCTCGCTATCAGTTCGGAGAGGAGGATCTCCTCTCGCTCAATACGCTCCCGGACCACCTCAAGTTCCGAGAGAGCCTGGTCACGCTTGTGATCGAACTCGGCGACGCCTGCGATCTCATCGATGATCTTGCGGCGTTCCCCATCGCTCATCTCCATGATGCGGGTGATATCACCCTGCATCACGACGTTGTAGCCTTCCGGTTTGATCCCGTACTTCGCGAGGTACTCGAGGACATCACTCTGCTTGCAGAGACGGTTATTCAAGTAATTGTAACTATAGTAGCCCGTCGGGGTCCGTTTGATCCGGCGACGGATCGTTGTGCCGTCAGAGAATGTGATCGTCACCTCTGCGGTGTTCTTTCCGGAGTTAACGTTGATCAGATCCGTCAGTTTCTCGGCGCGCAGTCCTCGTGCACCCGAGAGAGCCAGGACGAAGAGAATGCTGTCGATGATATTGCTCTTCCCGGATCCGTTCGGGCCTGAGATGACGGTGAACCCTTCAAAAAATGGAATCTTCGTCCTTCTGGCGAAAGACTTGAAGTTGTCGATCTCAAGCTGCGTGATGTACAAGGATCAGGCTCCTTTCGCTACCGATCAAGGTCAAGTGTGTCATCCTCAGCCTGGATGATATCGTCAATTACACGCTTCTTCTGCTCAACGAAGGCCTTCCGATCGGCCATCCTGCCACCCATCCTCCGTCCCTGCACCGGGAGTGTCCCGGGTCTCGTGCTCGCGACGATGTACTCTGAAGGTCTCCTAATCTCCGGCTTCAGCGTCCCGTCGTTCTGCATGATCAGTTCAAGTTCTGATGCTTCAGGGGCGGGCCGGGCCGACTGTACCTGTACCTCTACCGGGCGCACAGGGGTCCGGGGCTCAACTCCGGGGCGGGGCTCGGCTTTGATGGTGACCTCGGTCTTCTTCCCCTCCGTCACCGGCGGCACCTTTCTCTGTTCATCCCTCTCTTTAGAGAGTCTCATGACCACAGTCTTGAGATCCAGGACCTCCTCCATCAGACCTTTCACCAGGGCTTCGAGATCCCGTACTCTCCGCTCCAATGCCCCAAGATCCTGCCCCCCTCTCTCCATGGCCTCAAGATCCTGTATCCTCCTCTCCAGATCGCGCAGGTATTCGTTGTCCGTTTCCGGCGCCACCGGCATTTCGTATTCCCTCATCTTCTCCATCTCTTTCTCGCGTTCCGCGAGTTCTCGCTCAAGAAACCGTATCCTTGCATCTTTCTGCGCCATTATCTCCCTCAAACTAATCCTTGATAATAGTTACGTAATAATATTACTATAGAATCCCGGAAAGAAGAATTATTACATTTTATCCAGGCCATAACCGAGAGAAAAATCCGCAGCCCCGGGTAACTCATCCGTGTAAACGAACCCGCGCAAAAGAAAGAATATTACCTCTCCAAAGCAACCTTTTTTAATATGTCTAGTCTGGCAAACTTCGATCCAGAAGTCGCAGACCTCATCGAGAAAGAGCGCCTGCGTCAGATCAATGGGCTGGAACTTATTGCCTCCGAAAACGTTGTCAGCAAGGCGGTTCTCGAAGCAATGGGCTCTATCATGACCAATAAGTACGCCGAGGGGTATCCCAGCAAGCGCTACTATGGCGGTTGCGAGTTCCACGACATGGTGGAGAACCTGGCGCGCGACCGGCTGTGCCGGCTCTTCGGTGCCGAGCATGCGAACGTCCAGCCACACTCAGGAAGTCAGGCAAATCAGGCGGTCTACTTCGCCTACCTCAACTATAAGGACAAGATTATGAGCCAGAGCCTCACCCAGGGCGGCCATCTTTCTCACGGCTCGCCAGTCAACATCACCGGGCGCTGGTATTCCATCTTCCACTACGGTGTCGACCCGGAGACGGAGAGACTCGACTACGCGGTCATCGAGGAGATGGCACGGATCATCAAACCACAGATGATCGTCTGCGGTGCAAGCGCCTACCCACGCGAGATCGACTTTAAGGCGTTCCAGGAGATCGCAGAGAGCGTCGGCGCGCGGTGCATGGCCGATATCGCCCATATTGCCGGACTCTGCGCGACCGGATACCACAACTCCCCGGTCGGAGTCGTAGATATTGTGACGACGACGACGCACAAGACCCTGCGCGGCCCCCGCGGCGGCGCCATCATGTGCAGCAAGGAAGATGCCGCAGCCATCGACAAGTCCGTCTTCCCGGGCATGCAGGGCGGCCCCCTGATGCACATCATCGCCGCAAAGGCGGTCTGCTTCAAGGAAGCGCTGACTCCCGCGTATAAGGACTACTGCAAACAGGTTGTCAAGAACGCGCAGACAATGGCAAATGTCCTCGCAGAAGAAGGGCTCGACCTCGTCTCCGGCGGCACCGACAACCACCTCATCCTCCTCGACCTCACAGGCGTCTCCACCAACGGCGAGCACCTTACGGGCCTCGCGGCCGAGGTTGCCCTCGGGGAAGCAGGCATCACCGTGAACAAGAACACCATCCCCCGAGAACAGCTCAGTCCCTTTGTGACGAGCGGGCTTAGAATCGGCACGCCTGCCGTCACCTCCCGCGGCATGAAAGAGGAGGAGATGAAGCAGATCGGACACTGGATCGCCCGGGTCATCAAGGATATCGCTAAAGACCGGACCTCAAAGAAAGCGATCAACGAAGTGAGAGAAGAGGTTATTGCTCTTGCGAGCAAGTATCCCCTTTACCCTGAAGTCTCATGATACTTGATGGCAAAGCAGTCTCGGAAAAGAGGCTTGAGATCCTCAAAGAGCAGATAGAGGAGTCCAGACTCTATCCCCGCCTCGCAACCGTCATCGTAGGAACGGACCCTGCATCGCAGATGTACGTCCGCATGAAGCATCGGGCGTGCGAGCGGGTCGGGATCGGGTCGATCGGGATCGAACTCCCGGAGGATGCCACGACTGAGCGGGTGCTCGAGACGATCAACCGCCTCAACAACGATCCCGACATCGACGGCATTCTGGTCCAGCTGCCGCTCCCGGCACAGGTCGACACCACCCGTGTCATCGAGGCGGTTGCGCCCGAGAAAGACGTGGACGGGTTCCACCCCTGCAACCTCGGGAGACTCCTTGCCGGAAGCCCGGTCTTTGCCCCCTGCACCCCACAGGGGATCATGACGATCCTCAAAGAGTATGCGATCCCAACCGCAGGGCAGAGAGCGGTGGTCGTCGGGCGGAGCATCGATGTTGGAAGACCCATGGCCGCCCTGCTCCTGAATGCCGACGCAACCGTCACGATCTGCCACTCAAAGACGAGGAACCTCGAGGCCGAGATGAGAAGTGCTGACATTCTCATCAGTGCGGTTGGAAGAGCGAAGTTTGTCAAACCGGACATGGTCAAGGAAGGAGCGACGGTTATCGACGTCGGTATCAACCACGACGAGCAGGGGAAACTCTGCGGTGATGTTGATTTTGAAGCGGTGCGTGACCGTGCTGGAGCAATAACTCCGGTCCCCGGCGGCGTCGGCCCCATGACGATCGCGACGCTGATGGAGAATACCTTCAAGGCAGCCAAGCTGAGGACATGCGACAGCACAGTACGGTTGTAAACCGCCTCCGGATCGGCGGTGGTGCTCCTGTTCGCCTGATGGGCGTCATCAACTGTAGCCCCGAGTCGTTTTACCGGGGCTCCTTCACCCCGATCGGGAGGATCTACGATAGGGCTCTTGCCATGCTCAAGACTGGCGCCGATATGATCGATCTCGGTGCCCGGAGCACGGCCCCGGGCTCCCCTCCCCTCACCCCCGCCGAGGAGGCAAAACGCATGGACGCAGCGCTCTCCGAACTCGACGGGACCGGGATCACCATATCGGTGGACACCCGCTACCCCGAGGTGCTCGAGACCTGTCTTCGCCACGACATTCATGCCGTAAACGATATCTCCGGGCTTGCTGACGAGCGATACGCCAGGGCCATCGCCGATTCCGGGCTGCCGGTATTTGCGATGGCAAGTTTCAAGGAGCCCGGCGACGCTGTCGGGCTTTCGGCAACCATCGCCGCGCTTGAGACGGTCGTAACCCGTTGCGCGCGTTTTGAGATTGACGAGTACGTCCTTGACCCCGGTATCGGGCGATGGATTCCGGAGAGAACAAGTGAAGATGACTGGGAACTCTGCAGGAATTTTGCGGCATTCACAAAGTTCGGCCGCCCGGTGCTTGCCGCGGTCTCAAGGAAGACATTCATCGGGGACCTGCTCGGAAAAGAGCCTGATGAGCGGCTCGCAGGCACCCTCGCGCTCACGATGATGCTCGTTGAGGCGGGAGCGGCCGTTGTGCGGTGCCATGACGTGGCAGAGACCGCCGACCTCCTGCGAGTCTATTCAAAGATGAGGAAAACATGACAGCACCATCGTTTTCAGTCTACGGGCTTGCAACCCCACTGATCCGTCCCGGCGACGACATTGCCGCGCACCTTATCCTGGCCGCCGAAGACCAGGGATGCCGGGGCTTCGAGGACGGGGATATCGTGGTCATTGCAGAGTCCGCTGTGGCCACCGCCGAGGGCAGGGTCACGAAACTTGCCGATATCGAACCATCGGCAGAAGCGCTCCGGCTCGCAGAAGATTACAGGATGGATCCCCGCCTTGTCGAGGTGGTGCTCCGGGAGAGCGATCGGATCGTCGGGGGCATCCCCGGATTCCTGCTCAGTATGAAGAACGGGACGCTCCTTCCAAACGCAGGGATAGACGCCTCAAACGCTCCGCCCGGCTCCGTCGTTCTCCTGCCCATCAACCCGGATGCATCCGCGGCACGAATACGCGCTGCAATCACCGACCGGTCGGGGGTGGATATCGCGGTCATCATCGTCGACTCGCGAACGCACGCGATGCGGCTGGGGTGCAGCGGGGTTGCCATCGGGTGTTCGGGCGTCCCCTCGGTGATCGATGAGCGCGGGAAGACTGATCTCTTCGGCCGCAAACTTGAGGTCACGAAGAGAGCGGTGGCAGACTGTATCGCATCCGCCGCCGAACTCGTGATGGGGGAGGCAGGTGAATGTGTCCCCGCCGCCGTGGTGCGCGGGATTGGGCTTCCTATCGGCGACTACCAGGGGGTGGCCACCATCGATGCCTCAGAGTGCCTCTTTATGGGGGCCGCGCTGCACACCAACCCGACCCTTCTCGTCAAGAACAATAGAGAATCCTAATCTCTCCAGGAACTCCCTGCTTTTTCTTCCTTTTCCGTGAATGAGGATCTCGACCAGGTCTTCTTTCTCATCGATATCGGTCGACATCCTGAACGAGTCGATGACCTCGACGGAGAAACCGCATTCCTCCGCAACCCGCAGGTGGTCGAGGAAACTTGCCCCGTAAAAGTCGGCGTGGAAGCACTGCGGCTTTTTTAAGAATATGACGTTTGTCCCGCCACCCCGCCCCGGCACGATTGCCATATCCTTCTCGGTGCGAATCAGCCGTTGAATATCCCCGGCCGTCACCAGGGGGAGATCGGCCATGATGATAAGCGCCGGGCAATGAAACTGCTCAAGCGCCCAGTTGATCGCATCATTCAGGGATTCTTTTCGAACAGCGACGAGCGCGTTTTCATGTTTGAAGGGATGTGTGCAGAGCAGAGTGGCGCTGCACCCGGACTTTAGCACAGCGGCGATCACATCTTCAAGCATCGCCCGGGCGAACGCCTCCCGCTCCTCCTGGTTCAATATGCAGGAGAGACGCGTTTTTGGGTTTACCGGCTTAAAGGGAATGAGCGCGTGAAAGTACATCGTGAAACGGTTGTCAGGGCGGCATCAAAAAGGCATCGTTACCATGACGAACCCGTGTATCAATCAAGTATCATCGATCATTCATTCTCACGAACACTGACCGCCATCAAATCTCCCCGCAAGCAATCATCTCTCAAAACAACCATCTCCCGAAAGTTCATGTTAGAAAGTGTCGACATATATCCATGCACCGCCGCGTCATCACCTTCTCAAGGAACGTCTTCCTCCCCCTAACGACCGTCTGCGCCAACCGCTGCGGCTACTGCTGTTTCCGGACCCCGGTCGAGGAGGGATGCATCATGTCCCCCGACGAAGTGATCCGGACCCTGGATACGGGTGCCTCCCTGGGCTGCACGGAAGCCCTCTTCACCTTCGGGGAACGGCCCGGCGCGGTGCCGGGCTTTGCCGCGGAACTTGCAAGACTCGGTTACGCGGATATCCTCGACTATGTCTACGACCTCTCCCTTGCGGCCATCAAGCGGGGGCTTCTCCCGCATACCAACGCAGGCATCCTCACCTACGAAGAGCTCGACCGCCTCCGCGAGGTGAACGCAAGCATGGGGCTGATGCTCGAGACGACGGCCGATATTCCCGCGCACAGGAACTCCCCGGGAAAAGACCCGGCGGTTCGGATCGAGATGATCGAGAACGCCGGAAGACTCTCAATACCGTTCACGACCGGGATTCTGATCGGAATCGGCGAGACAGAAGAGGACCGCGAGGAGTCGCTCCAGGTCATCCGGGATCTCCACCGCAGGTATGGCCATATCCAGGAGGTGATTGTCCAGAACTTCTGCCCAAAGCAGGGAACACCGATGGAGGATGCACCGGCGCCCGGGACAGACGAGATCCGCACGACGATATCCCTTGCCCGGGAGATCCTTCCGGCGGATGTGGCGGTGCAGATTCCCCCAAACCTTGCAGATGCAGCCCAACTCATCGAATACGGGGTGGACGACCTCGGCGGAGTCTCCCCGCTCACCATCGACTATGTCAATCCCGAGCGCCCCTGGCCGCAGATCGAAGAACTCCGACGGGTGGCCGGAGACGCCGAACTTCGGGAGCGGCTATGCATCTACCCGCAGTACATCGAGAAGGGCTGGTATTCTCCCCTTCTTGAACCCCTGATCCGACAACTCGCAGAGAGGATTGCAGGATCCAAGAGGGGCGAGGGTGCATAACCTCATCACCAATCCCGATCAACACCTATCAGGAGATTTGGCCATGAAACAGGTAGACCTCCTCTATACTGGGAAGGCAAAGTCCGTCTATCGCACCGACGAACCAGGCATATACATTATGAAGTTCCGGGACGACATCACGGCGTTCGACGGCGAGAAGAAAGATACCCTGAGCGGCAAAGGAAGATATAACGCAGAGGTATCCACCTTCTTCTTCAGATACCTGGAGGAGAACGGGATTCGCACCCACTACATCAGAAGCATCGAACCCGGCACCATCGCGGTCCGAGGGCTTGAGATGATCCCGCTTGAAGTGATCGTCAGGAACGTCGCGGCCGGGTCGATCGTGCGCAACTACCCCTTCAAGGAAGGAGAGCCGCTCGACCCGCCGGTGATCGTCATCGATTTCAAGAGCGACACTCACCACGACCCTATGTTAAACGATGATCTGATCTACGCCCTCAACCTCGCCACGCCCGAGGAACTTGACCAGATCAAGGCCACAGCGCTCGCAATAAACGATATACTCCGGGAGTATCTTGATGCACGCGGCATCACCCTGGTCGACTTCAAACTTGAGTTCGGCCGCTACAATGGCGAGATCCTCGTCGGCGACGAGATCAGCATGGACTCAATGCGGCTCTGGGACAAGGAGACCGGGGCGTCTCTCGACAAGGACGTCTACCGGTTCAATAAGGGAGACGTCATGGAGACCTACGCCGGCGTTGCGAAACGAATTCTCTCTCCCCCAGGTGAATCTGTATGAAGTATAACGTAACCATCACCATCGCCCTCAAAGAGGGGATGCTCAACCCCGAAGCGCGTGCCATCCAGCACGCCCTCGCAAACCTCGGGTTTCCAACCGAGTCCCTGAGCACTGCGCGCCTCTTTAAGATCACGCTCGATGCGACGGATGCGGCGGCGGCGCGGGAGACGGCCGGACAGATGTGCGAGCGGCTCCTCGCAAACCCCGTCATCCACAACTACACGATTGAGGTTGAGTAAGGCATGAGATTTGCTGTGGTGCAGTTCGGTGGCAGCAACTGCGACCGGGACACCTACCACGTCCTCGCGGATGTCTGCGGGGTCGATACGGACCTTGTCTGGTACAAAGACGGACTCCGCCGTCCCTACGACGCTGTGGTGCTCCCCGGAGGGTTCTCCTACGGGGACTATCTCCGGGCGGGGGCCATCGCCGCCCGGACACCGATTATGACCGAGATCGTCAGGCACGCGAACGAGGGCGGGCTGGTCCTCGGGATCTGCAATGGGGCCCAGATCAGTTCGGAGGCCGGACTGACCCCGGGCACCTTCACACTGAACGCTTACCCGAAGTTCATCTCAAGGCACGTCTATCTCCGTGTCGAGAACAACACCTCGCCGTTCACCGCACTCTATCGCAAGGGCGAGGTCATCCGGGTGCCGATTGCGCATAAAGAAGGCCGGTACGTCGCCCCGGAGGATACTATCGCGCAGTTGAACCGCAAAGATAGAGTCGCGTTCCGGTTCTGCGACGAGCATGGCAACGTTACATCGGAGAGCAACCCGAATGGGTCGACGGAGAATATCACCGGCGTCCTCTCGGAGAACGGAAACGTGCTTGCGATGATGCCGCACCCCGAGCGTGCCAGTGAACCCGTGCTTGGCTCAGACGACGGCGTCAAAATATTTAACTCGATGATCGCCTATATCGAGGAGCACGGGGCCCGGAGAGTTGCATAATGGGAGTTATACTATGAGTGAAGAAGGGATCGAGAAGGCGCGGGCCAAAGCGAAGATCTACGCGAAGGAGAAAGGCTACGTCTTAAACGTCGATGAGAAGCAACTCTCAGCCGTTCTCCGCGGGCTCGCCCGGAACCAGGAGAAGTATGGTGCGGCATACTGCCCCTGCAGGCTCCGGAGCGGGGACCCCGAGAAGGACCGGATCATTATCTGCCCCTGCATCTACCACGAAAAAGAGATCGAAGAGCAGGGTGCCTGCCATTGCCGACTCTTCTTCAAGAGGAAATCTGAATAATTTTTTGCAGTCCCAAATAAGGCTCGCTGCTGTATCCGCCCGGGGTGGAATGACATCCCCATAGGGAAGCATACCCCCCCACCAAATGGTGCCCACGATCACCAGGTTTGCGCTTCGCGCCGAACGGCCTTCGAAGATCGTTCATCACCGCTGAAACGTCCGTCCATGCCGAAGGGCGCTGTAGATCGCGTAGAACCCGATGATCACCGCGACGATGTAGCCCAGTGTGGCGAGGAGCGAGACGAATTCGGGAATCGGGAGGTCGGCAACCCGGAGTATCAGCGAAGAGCCCACGACGACCGCGGCGACCACCAGCGCGACGATGATCTTGTCGCTCGTCCGGTCGACGACGTTGACGATCTCGGCAAGGTCGTGGTTCTCGAGTTCGATCGTGACGGTCCCCTCCGAGAGAGTATTTAAGGCCTTGTTCACGTTCCCCGGGATGGCAAGCAGGCTCTCCGCGGCGCCCATGAAGGACCTGACCGCACCCGTCAGATTGTCGGGTGATAGCCGCTGCTGGGTTGCGATCTCGATCAGGTAGGGGCGGATCCTCTGGTCAAAGTTGAACGTAGGGTCGAGCCGGGTGCCGATGTCCATCACCATGATGATCACCTTCGTCATCAGCATCAGGCTGGACGGCACACGGATGTGATACCTGCGCAGCGTGTCGGTCAGGCCGCGGAGCGTGACCGCGAAGTTCACCCGTTCGAGTTTCATCTCCCGGTAGTCAAGCAGAACGATGTAGAGATCGTCTTTTACCGAATCGAGATCCGCCGGGCGGATGTGCACGTCGAGTTTCTCGAGCGCCGCGATCACCCCGGCCACGTCCGTACGGGTCATGGCGAGGAGAAGTTCGACGAAGACGCGCCTTCGTTCCGGGCGGAGGACCCCGACTAGGCCATAATCGAGGAAGGCGATCTCACCCTGATCCGTCACCAGGAGGTTGCCCGGATGGGGGTCGCCGTGAAAGAAGCCGTCGACGAAGATCTGGTGAACGTAGGCGGAAAAGCCAATATCGGCAATCTCTTCCGGGAAGAGGCCGAGAGCCTTGATGGCCGCCACGTCGTCGATACGCACCCCCTCAATGTAGTCCATGGCAAGCAGGCGGCGGCCGGAGATCTTCCAGTGGATGCAGGGGATCTTCACACACGCAACGTCGCTTAAGTTCCGCTTGAGGCGTTCTGCGTTCATTCCATCCTGGGTGAAATCGAGTTCACGCCGGATCTGCGTCGAGAACTCCTCGACCATCCCCCGCAGGTTGTATACCCGCAGGTCGGGGAAGATTGACTCTGCCCGCGTCATAAGCGACTGCAGGATGACCAGATCGGTCTCGATCAGGTCGACGATTCCCGGGCGTTGCACCTTGAGCGCGACGACCTGCCCGTCCCTCGTCACCGCACGATGCACCTGCGAGAGAGAGGCCGCCGCGACCGGCTCCTCCTCGATGATATCAAAGCACTCCTCGAGGTTCGGGCAATATTCCTGGATCACAGGCCGGATCTCCGTAAATGGAAGCGGGGCAACCCGGTCCTGGAGTTTCTGCAGTTCCTCGATGAGCGCGGGCGGCAGGAGTTCCCGGCGGGTGCTCATGATCTGGCCGAACTTAATGTAGGTCGGCCCCAGTTCTTCGATGGCAAGCCGGATACGTACGTATATCGATCGCTCCTCTTCCGGAGTTTTACGGAACGCACGCAACCTCTCGCTCCCGGGAATGACCTCCTCGACGAGAATCCCAAAACCGTACTTGATCAGTACGTCCGCTATCTGCCGATAACGCTGGAGCCGGGTGACCATCGGGGATGAATCCGCTCTTCCGGTACTTAAGGGTCTGGGGCCGGGTCATCCCCGGGAGGGGAGCCGGCGCCGGGCGAGAGATTTCCAGGGGTAGGGGACGGAAAGGAAGAGCGGAACAGATAGGACGATCGCGAGCGGGATTGTCATGAGTCCGATCGAGAGCGTGGTCATATCGGCGATCCAGCCGGTGACCGAGACACCCATCCCGCCCACGCCGACCGCAAGCCCGAGCATCAGGCCGGAGACGAGCCCGACATTGCCCGGGGCGATCTCGTGGGCCATGGCGACGGTGACGGCGAAGGTCGACCAGAGAATGAACCCAAAGACCATCAGGGCGACGAGCGAGAGAATACCGCCACTGGTGAGGAATACGACGAACGGCGGGATAGCGGTAACAAGCCCGACGATCGTGAACTCTTTTCGGCCGTAGCGGTCCGAGAGCGTGCCGCCGACGACCTGTCCCACGACCCCGGCGATGAGCATCGCCGAGACCAGGAGATTTGCGGTCACGAGGTCGAACCCCCGCATGGTGAGGATGGTGGGAAGGAATGCGACCGAGCCGAAGATTGCCCACGCCCGGAGGCCCGAGGCTGTGACCAGGAGAGCAATCGCCCGGTACGAGGGCTTTGCGGCGGGGACGGACTTCGCCGGAACGGCGTCGCGGTCGGGGGCGGGGAGGATACGTCTGAGTCCCGCCGCAATCGCGATGCCGGGAACGGCGAGGATGACGAGGCCCGGAAGGCCCATCAGCCCGACGACGATTCCGGCGCAGATAGGGCCGATCGCGTAGCCCAGGTTGCCGCCGATGACGAAGTAGGAGGTGATCCGGCCCCGGCTCGCATCCCGGGTGAGGCGGCTGACGGTGCCGAGCGCACTCGGGTGGAAGAAAGCGTGCCCGAGCGCCGCGACGGCGACGGACGCGAGGACGAGGTAGTAGTTATTCAACAGACCTACGATGGATATGAAGATCGCGCTTATCGCCACGCTTGTCCCGACGTGGACGGCAAACCCCCGGGTATCGAAGATCCAGCCGACGAGCGGCTGCACGAACGACGATGTGAGGTTATAGATCGTGACGATCAGCCCGGCGAGGAAGAACGAGTAACCCTGATCCACGATGAGGAGCGGGAGAATTGCAGGAAGGACAGGTGAATAGAGGTCGGTTACCAGGTGGGCTGCGGAGAGTCCCCAGACCGGCTTGGTATCAGCAGTCACGGTTGTCAGATCCTGCTTAAGTGTATGACCTCCACCGTGATATCTACTCGGTCTTTACGGTGGTGCGCAAACGTCCGCCGCATGGGAAATTCGCACCGGATCACCTCCTCGATCGTCGCCTGGCCTTCGGTGTAGGCGGCAACGAACGGGGTCGAGCCCGCATTGAAGATGCCGTAGACCTCTCCCGCGAGTTCAAGCGCCCGATCGATGAACGGCCGGTCGGCATGCGCCTTCTGCGCCCCGAACGGCGGGTTCATCACGACGGTGTCGCAGGCAAGGCCAGCCCAGTCGACGTCCGGGCTCCGAATATCGGCGACTAAAAACTCGATGGAGAGATCGAACGCCTCCGCGTTCCTCCGGGCAACCTCGATTGCGCCCGCGTCAACATCGATCCCGGTCACGGCGGAGGCGCCGAGGAGGGCGGCTCCACAGGCGAGGATCCCGGTCCCGCATCCAAGGTCGCAGACCCGTCGCCCCTCGATCGCCCCCTGCATCGCAGCGTGGTGGAGGAGGCGGGCCGCTACCGATGCAGGGGTCTGGTACTGCTCGAGACGGGCCGTCGGCCGCTCAAAACCCTCCAGGCGCTCAAGCCGCATCTCAAGGTGCCGCAGGTTCATGGTGCGAGGCATTCATCGATTGTATAATCATCCCAGGCACGGGCACCGCAGAGGATCTCGAACTCCGGCGGCGTCAGCACGGGGACCGGGAACCGGATCTGGTCATCGTAGGCGAGCCGCGGGCAGGCGGTGTTCACATACGCCGCAAACCCCAGATCGAGCATCTCGGCGGGCGAGACCTCCCGCATCGCGACGAGCACGGCCTTATCAGAGAGGGCGACGAGCCGCCGGGCAAGATCCATCCGCCGCTGCCCGCTCTTGGTGCTGACGATGACACCGAAACTTGAGGCATCCCGGGCCTTCTCCATCACCGCAGCGCGGCGGCGGATCAGGCGGTCGGCGTCCACCTCCTGCACCTCCCCTGTGAAGGGGTCGAGCGCGACCACCCTTGAGCGGGTCGCAAGATGGATCCCGATCGGGTGAAAGACCCCGGTCCCGACGAAGAGGATCTCGTCGGCCCCCGTCGCCCGTGCGGCGGCGAAGTTGCAGCCGAGCACCTGTCCGGGGATCGGCGTGCGCTGATCCCCGGGGGCGACGATCGCCTCGATGCCGTGTTCGCGAAGGAACGCCACCATCGCACCGATCAGGTGAAGATGCTGGATGGTCGTGACAAGACCGATGCGGCGGGAGTGTAAGTCAGGAAGGGCTCTCTCGAGCACCGCGACGTCAAAATCGAACCGGACCGGCTCGTAGATGACGTTGGAACGCTCCTCAACCGGTGCGTGGCCGAAGTGAACCAGGACGTCGGCATACTGGAGTGCATCGAGCGCAAGGTCGCAGCCCCCATAGCAGGGATCGCCGCTGACGATCACGTCGAATCCTTCGCGGCGAAGAGCGGCGGCCGTCCCCGGGGCCTGCCGGGCGAGCCCGGCAGGGAACTGGAGGGCGACGGAACGTGCCCCCCGTCGCCGGAGCTTCGCGACAAGATCAGAAATAGGTATCAACAACACGCACCCGGTCCTCGGAGACCTCGACCTTTACCAGGGTCTTGACAGATAGGCAGAGATCCGCATCGCCCCGACCGACGACCACGCAGATGTCGGCAATCTCGGCGCCCGTGCTCTCGATCGCACTGATGAGGCACTGGAGCGTCCCTCCGGTGCTGCAGACGTCATCGATTATAACGACCCGGTCGCCTGCATTGACGCCGTTTAAGTAGAGTTCCCCCTTCGAGTAGCCTGTTGTCTGGTGCACCGCGACCTCCCCGGGGAGATAGTAGGGGCGTTTCCGGACGACTACGAGCGGGATGTCGGTCATCATCGAGAGGGCGACACCGATGTGGATGCCCATCGCCTCGCAGACGACAATTTTATCGACGCCCTCAAGGTTGAGGCAACGGACCATGGCACACCCGATCTCGCGGAGGATGGCTGGCTCAAGGAGCGGCACCCCATCGGTGATCGGGTGGATGAAGTAGTTGTACTCTCCCCGCTTCATGACCGGAGAGGCTTCCAATGATTGAATCAAGCGCTCAAGCATAGATTTCACCCATTTCCTTCAAGAACGCCTCGATCACATCGCGGGTGACGTGGGGCATGCAGACGATGCGCATATGCCCGGCCCGGGTCCGCGATACCCGCCAGCCGGGGGGAGCGCGGTCGCAGGAGAACGTCGCCACGTTGACGTCCGGGCTCACGGCTCTCTGGCAGCCGATCGTCTCCATCCCCTCGATCAACCGCCGGGTATTTTCCATGCACCCGGCGACCACCGCCCGCATGCCATCCATCCCGAGGTACTCAAGGACTGCGACGGCCGCCGCGACCGAGGCGCCGGGCCGGGTGCCGGTGAGGGTACACTCCCGCTTCACGGTCAGGTATGGTGTCTCGACGTTGAGGGACGCAAAACACGACGGGTCACGGACGAGGAGGCAGCCTGCCGGGATGGTGCCCATCCCCATCTTATGGGGGTCGACGGAGATTGAGGCGACACCGGGGAGTTCGAAGTCGAACGGAACCGGGTGATCGAGGAACGGGACGACCAGCCCCCCGAACGCGGCGTCGATATGAAGGAAGACGTCTCGGTCAAGGGCAATATCGGATAAGGCGGCGATCGGATCGATCATGCCGTACTCCGTCGTCCCGACGATACCAACGAGAGCGACCGTGTTTTTGTCAACAAGATCCCCCGCTGCCTCTGCATCCACCCGGAAGTTGGCGTCAAGCGGCGCCACCCGCATCTCAAGCCCCAGGATATCGCAGGCTTTCTGGAATGAGAAGTGGCCCGAAGCCGGGACCACAATGTTCGGCGAACTGACCGGTTTTAGTTTCTTTGCGATCCGAAGGGCCTGGATATTGGACTCCGTCCCGCCGCTTGTTGCGTATCCTCCGGCCTCGGGATGATGCATCAGGGTGCCGAGCCTCTCAACAAGAAGTTCCTCGAGCGCGACCGTCCCGGGGAAGAGCCCGGGGTCGCCGAGGTTGGTCTCAAGAAAGAGCGCATGCGCCCGCGCCGCGATCGGGTGGGGCGGCGTGCACATCGAACTCAAGATTTTATGGTAACCGAGATCCTCCCGCCGCTTTGACGAAAGGAAGGAGAAGAGGTCTTCCTCAGGACAGCCATGTTCACGCATTTCTTCTCGCCGCATCAAGAAGGATCTGCCGTTCTTTTCGCGCCACGGCCTCACGGATGCGCGGGACAGCGTCGATATTTGCGGAGACGCTGGTGATCCCGTGCTCGACGAGCCAGGCCACCATCTTCGGATCGGAGCCGGCCTGACCGCAGATGGAACATTCGACACCGTTTGCGCGGCAGGCTTTGATGGCGTAGTCGATCAGTTTGAGCACGGCAGGGTGCTCGGGTTCGTACATATTGGCAACGTTCTCGTTGTTCCGGTCGATGGCGAGCGTGTACTGGACAAGATCGTTCGTTCCGAACGAGGCGAACCGGATGCCGGCCTTGATGAAGTCATCGATGAGGATGGCGCTGCTGGGGATCTCGACCATCACACCGAGGGTCACCTTCTCGACGTCGACGCCCCATTCCTCCATCATGGCCCGGGCCTGGATGAACTCTTTTGGATGGTTGACGAGCGGGAACATCACGCCGAGGTTGCTGTAGCCAGCAGCCCAGAGCCTCCTGAAGGCCTCCACCTGCATCCTGAACTGGTCGGGGCTCTTTAAGTCCCGGCGGATGCCACGCCAGCCGAGCATCGGATTGTGCTCGATCGGTTCGCTCTCGCCGCCTTCCATGTTCCGGAATTCGTCAGTCGGAGCATCCAGCGTCCGGACCCAGACGGGTTTTCCCGGGAAAGCGTCGAGCACAATCTTGATGCCGCGGTAGAGTTCGGCAATAAACTCCTCCTCTTTGCCGTGCGCGATATACCAGCCGGGGGTCTTGCCGAGGCCGAGGATGAGGTGCTCGATCCGCAGAAGACCGACGCCGTCGGCACCGGTGGCAGCGGCGCGCTGTGCGGCCTCCGGCAGGGAGACGTTCACCTTGACGAGTGTACCGGTGATGACCGGGGCCGCCGCTGCCGCTGCTGCAACAGGTGCCGGAGCGGCGACCGCCGGGGTCTCGAGCGTCCCGTCGTAGATGATACCCTTCTCCCCGTCGACGGTGATTATCTGTCCATCTTTCAAGACTTTCGTTGCTTTCTTGCTCCCGACGACCGCAGGTGTACCAAGTTCACGGCTCACGATCGCCGCGTGGCAGGTCATGCCCCCTTCGTCGGTGACGATGGCGCTGACCCGCCGCATCGCCGGCACCATATCGGGGTTGGTCATCCGGGTGACCAGGATATCGCCGTCCTTGACCGCGCTCGTATCTTTGACGTCGCGCACGATCACGACGCGGCCGGTCGCAATACCTGGAGAGGCACCCTGACCCTCGAGCAAGATCACACCCTGTGCGCCCATCGGCTTGGCCTGTCCTCCACGAGGAATCTCCGGCCGCTTGATCGTCGTGATGGGTCGTGACTGGAGGATGAAGATTTCGTTCCCGACGATCGCCCACTCGATATCCTGCGGGACGCCGTAGTGGTCCTCGGCGATCTTGCCGAGCGTTGCAAGACGCGCCACTTCCTCATCAGAGAGAACCGGGGCGACCCGCTGCTCGCCGGAGAGATTGACAACCTTTGTCCCGTGCTCGCCCTCGGGGACGATCATGATCTCCTTCTCGGCGATCAGGCGGTCAACCACCCGACCGGATCTCAGGTCATAGACGTAGTTGTCGGGAGAGACGCTGCCGGAGACGATGGCTTCACCGAGACCCCAGGATCCTTCCACGATCGTCAGGGGCTCGCCGGTGACCGGGTGGGATGTGAACATGACACCGGACTTCTCCGACCGGATGAGTTCCTGAACGACGACGGCGATATTCACACTCCGGTCGTCGAACCCCTGCTTTGCCCGGTAGTAGATGGCCCGCGCGCCATAGAGTGATGCCCAGCACCGCTGGATGGCGTCAAGGAGGTCAGCTTCCCCGAGGATATTGAGAAAAGTCTCCTGCTGGCCGGCAAAACTGGCTTCAGGCAGGTCTTCAGCGGTAGCGCTTGAACGGACGGCGACGACCGTTCCATTCGCCCCCATCCGGTTGTACGCATCGGTGATCTCCTCGCGGATATGATCGGGGATCTCGACGCTCATGACGAGATCCTGCACATCCCTTGAGACGGATTCGAGCGCTCCGTTGTCATCGACATCGAGGTGCTCCAGTCTGCGAAAGAGTGTCTCTTCGATCCCGGTCTCAACAAGAAATCTGCGGAACGCCTGAGCAGTAACCACAAACGCCTTCGGCACGGGGAGGCCGATCGAGGTCATTTCACCAAGAGAAGCCCCCTTTCCACCTACAGATGGAATATCTTCTTTTTTTATTTCTTCGAGCCACAGAACGTTGGGCATTTCCTTCATGCTCGCACCACACATATACTTCTCACCATTACTAATAAGATTTGGGAGGAAAAAGCATCAATACACATGATGTCGAATCAGATATGGGTTGAACTGTGAAATATAGAGTGCTGGTCAGCGACCCGCTGGCAGAGGAAGGAATTGACATCCTGAAGGAGTTCTGTGATGTGGATGTCAAGACCGGGCTGACCGAAGATCAGCTCGTTGCTATTATCGGAGATTACGATGCCCTGCTGGTGCGCTCGGGGACCGAGGTCACGGCACGTGTCATCGATGCAGGGACAAAACTCAAGTTTATCGGCCGTGCCGGAGCAGGAGTCGACAATATCGATACCGAAGCGGCAACACGCAGGGGGATCATTGTTGCAAACGCTCCTGAAGGAAACACCCTCGCAGCCACTGAGCATACGATGGCAATGATGCTCTCGCTCGCGCGCAATATCCCCCAGGCGACAGCATCCTTGAAGAAGGGAGAATGGAAGCGCTCGAAGTTCATGGGAGTCGAGTTGAACGACAAGGTCCTCGGGATCATTGGATTTGGGCGTATCGGACGCGAGGTTGCAAAGCGTGCACAGGCAATGGAGATGAAGTGCATCGCCTACGATCCTTTCATCACCAAAGAGCGGGCGGCAAGCCTCGGCGTGGAGATGGTGCCAATCGAGGAGCTCTTCCGGAGAGCGGACGTCATCACGGTCCACACGCCGCTGATCAAGGAGACGCGCCATCTCATCAACGCCAAGTCGATCGCCACGATGAAGGATGGCGTTCTGTTGATTAACTGCGCCCGTGGCGGGATCATCGACGAGGCAGCCCTCGTCGACGCGATCAAGAGCGGCAAGGTTGCCGGTGCGGCGCTCGATGTCTTTGAGAACGAGCCGCCGACGGACTCTCCGCTCCTCGAACTCGATAAGGTGATCGTCACCCCGCACCTTGGGGCGAGCACGGTCGAAGCGCAAAAGAACGTTGCGATATCGGTCGCAAACCAGTGCATCAGCGTGCTTTCGGGCGGTGCGGCGAAGTATGTGGTGAACGCGCCGACGATCCCCGCAGAGCAGCAGGCGGTGATCGAGCCCTACGCGGCCCTTGCGCAGAAGATGGGCAGCCTCCTCATCCAGCTCATCGAAGGAAGGCTTGAGTCGATCAAGATCACCTACGGCGGCGAGGCAGCGACTCTGCCGAACACGAAGTTCATCACCCGCGTCATCCTGAAGGGTATGCTCGACCCAATCCTCCAGGCTCCGGTCAACTTTGTGAACGCGGAGTTTGTCGCAAAAGAGCGCGGAATCCGGCTGAGCGAGACCACCACCGAAGAAGCGTACGGCTTCAAGAACATCATCAGCATCACCGCAAAGACCGATAAGATGACCGAGTCGGTGAGCGGCAGCGTCTCGGCCCCGGACCACGCGCGCATCGTGAGCATCGGCGGCTACCTGACCGACCTGACCCCGACGGGCCACGTGGTCATCTCCCGCCACATCGACAAGCCCGGTATCATCGGCAAGGCCGCGACGATCCTCGGTCAGGCGAACGTGAACATCGCCGGGATGCAGGTCGGGCGCCACAAGCCCGGCGAAGAGGCGCTGATGGTCCTCACCGTCGACTCCGCGGTGCCGGCCGAAGCGATGGAAGAGATCAAGAAGATCGACGGGATTCATACGGCAAAGCACGCCGAGATCTGATTGGTCCGGCCATCATCCCCCTTTTTGCCCCGCGTGCCGCTCCCCGATAGGATGGAGCGGGTAAGGGGGCGATTGTGGGGAATAGGAATCATTTTATACCTGTAACACCAACATTAGTGATCGTCGGGTAGACACGGGCTCGTGGTCTAGCTGGTTATGACGTCGCCTTGACATGGCGGAGGTCCTGAGTTCGAATCTCAGCGAGCCCATCACCGTTTTTGAAACGATTGATTCTATGTTGTTCCTTTCCCCGGAGATGCATCCCTGAAATGGACCGATAAATCCGGTATTTTCATGCCTCTCACCGCATGGACGATCGTGCCTTCCCCGGAGCATGATCCGCAACCCCCCGCTTTCCACCGGATTTTTTGCCGGTTGTTCACGCGCAGTTTTTCCCACAGTTTTTACTCACTCCGTGCCATGCTCCAGCCCGGAGCCGGATGACAAGGCGTGCAGTCACCCGACGGTCATGCCACCACCGTCACGATAACTATCGCCCATTACTGGCGTCGAGATCGGATCCCTGTTTCACACAAATATTTATCACCATTGTCGTCTCCCACCGCGGCACGGTTCCCCGCCCGACGGACGGGGGAATGCCGGGAGGGGAAGAAGAGGTGACCACCACGCAAGTGCTTGAACCCGGGCAAAAGACAGCCGATTCCCGGGCGGCCGAGACCGAACAGAGGATGACCGACGACGAGCGATTCTCGATGATCATCAGCATCATGGGCGCCACCGGCGGCATCATCAAAGTCCGTGATGAGCGCATCCCGGAAGACGTGGCCATGAGCGCCGGTTACACGCCCGGCGTGCCGCGGCTCGGCGTCCCGGCGTTGCGATCGAGCGATGCCAGCATGGGCATCACCAACCCCGGGTACCGCCCCGACGATACGGGCGCAACCGCGCTGCCGGCTTCCATCGTCGTCGGGTCGAGTTTCAACCCGGACCTCGCCCGCGACGGCGGCGTGCTGCTCGGCCGCGAGGCCCGGATCCGGGGGTTCAACATCATGCTGGCCGGCGGGATCAACCTCGCCCGCGACCCGCGCAACGGCCGCAACTTCGAGTACTACTCCGAGGACCCGCTCCTCACCGCCGTCCTCGGCGCCGGGGCGGTAAGCGGCATCCAGAGCCAGGGTGTCATCTCGACGCTCAAGCACTATTCGCTCAACTGCAACGAGACCAACCGGCACTGGCTGGACGCGATCATCGACCCGGCGGCGCACCGCGAGTCCGACCTGCTCGCATTCCAGATCGCGATCGAGCGTTCGGAGCCCGGCGCGATCATGAGCGGCTACAACAAGATCAACGGCGAGTATGCTGGCGGGAACCATTATCTCTTAAACGAGGTGCTCAAGGGCGCCTGGGGATATAAGGGCTGGGTGATGTCCGACTGGGGCGCGACGCCCTCCTGGGAGTTCGCTCTCGCCGGGCTCGACCAGGAATCCGGCGTGCAGGCAGACGCAGTCTTCTGGAAGACGGAGCCCTTCACGGACCCGCTCCGGAAGGCCTACGCCGAAGGCAGGTTCCCGAAGGAGCGTCTCTCCGATATGGTGCGCCGCATCCTGCGCTCGCTCTACGCGGTCGGGGCCGACTCGTGGGGGCCGGCGCCCGAGGTCAACATGGAAGCGCACAACGAGATCGCCCTCGAGACCGCCCGGCAGGGTATCGTGCTATTGAAGAACGACGGCATCCTGCCGCTCGCGACCGAAAGACCGCTCAAGATCGCAGTGATCGGCGGCTACGCGCAGCTCGGTGTCCCGAGCGGCACCGGATCGGGTGCGGTGCTCCCGGGGGGTGGGTATGCAGGTATCGTCAAGATCGGCGGCCCGGGGCCCCTGGGGCGCGCACGGAACCTCTACCTTCTCCCGTCGTCACCTCTTGAGGAGCTGAAGAGACTCCTGCCCTCAGCGGAGATCGAGTTTGACCCCGGACAGACGCCGGCGGAGGCGGTTCTGCTCGCACGACGCTCGGACGTCGCCATCGTCTTCGGGATCCGCGTCGAGGGCGAAGGCTTCGACATCGCCGATCTCTCGCCGCCCTGGGGCCAGGACGCCGCCATCGAGGCCGTGGCGTCTGCCAATCCGAACACCGTCGTGGTGCTGGAGACCGGCAACCCGGTCGCGATGCCGTGGCTGGATAAGGTGAAGGCGGTCGTCCAGGCGTGGTATCCAGGACAGGCCGGCGGACAGGCGATCGCCGAGGTGCTCACCGGGACGGTAAACCCCTCCGGCCGTCTGCCGATTACCTTCCCGGCCGACCTCGCCCAGACTCCGAGGCCGGACCTCCCCGGCCTCGGCACGCCGTGGGGCACACCGACCACCATCCATTACGACGAAGGCGCGGAGGTCGGTTACCGCTGGTTCGCAAAGACGGGTGATACACCGCTCTTCCCCTTCGGCCACGGGTTGAGTTACACGACGTTTGCCTACAGCGATCTTGCGGTCGGCGGCGGCGAGACGATCACGGCGAGGTTCACCGTGACGAACACCGGCGAACGCGAGGGTGCGGACGTACCACAGGTGTATCTGACGGAGGCGGCGGGTGAGAGGCGGATGCGGCTTCTCGGATTCCAGCGCGTCCTGCTCGGGCCGGGTGAGAGACGGCAGGTGACGATCGAGGCCGACCCCCGCCTGCTTGCACGATTCGACGAAGAAGCCGGCAGGTGGCGCATTGCAGAAGGAACATACCGGGTGGCGGTCGCAAGATCAACCACGGATCTGGTATTGACAGGCGATGCCCGGTTATCCGCGAGGCTGTTTGGGAGTTGACCGATCCCGGCGAGAGAGGATGATATGGTACAAAAGGCTGTAACACCGGAAAAAATCGGCAGAAGAAACCCCCTCGCTCACCGTCACCAACACGAGGACCCGGCGCGGGACCGAGGTCGTGCAACTCTACGCCGCCGACACCGCCACCGGCGTGACCCCCCGCACAGCAGCTCGTCGGGTTCGCCCGGCTCGACCTAGAGCCCGGTCCGGTGGAGGTGAGCGCGGGCAGCAGTTCGAGCGATATCCGGTCCAGCGCCGGGTTCACCATCACCGGAGAAACTCACTCCATCCGCGGGGAGGTCCGCGCGCTCCTCTCCGCCGCGACGGTCAGCCCGCCGGGGTGACCGGAAGCCGGGCTCATGGATGGGAGGGTGGATCGAGAACCCCCTATCGGCCTACATCTACTTCTGCAGTCTCTCCAGGAGCTCGTCGAGCCGCAAGAAAGAGTCCTTCAAACCCTCCTCCATGCCGGACTGCACCATCCCATCGCGATCCTCCACCGAGAGGAAGACCGACCTGCCGGTGAACCTCGTCCGGTTGCCGGGCAGCTCCTCGAACCTCCCCTCCTCGAGGACGACATGACCGGACTCCGGGAGCCCCTCGTACTCGAACGTCTGGATGATCCGCTCGGGCGGCGTCACATCGTGGAACACCCCGTGGAACCCGTACTCGCTCCCGTCCTTATCCTTCTGAACGTACCGCCAGTTCCCACCGCTCCGGGCCTCAAACGCCTCTATCTTCGTGGTGTAGCCCCGCGGACCGATCCACTGCTCATAGAGTTTCGGGTCGGTGTGGGCCAAAAAGACAAGGTCTCGCGGAGCATCGAACTCACGGACGATGATCAGTTCCTGCTTTCCGGGCTCTGCAGTGATCCGGGTGGGATTCCTCTCCTTCAACGCCTGCTCGCCGCTTCTTCGCGATTGCTCTGCCATGCTATCCATCTCCTTTCGTCCCCCAACCGACTTCATCCATATTATAGGTTATCGGCCGCGCTACAAGACCCACCGGGCAACCTCCATTGAGGTGCCGTGCCGTCCGAAACTCGGCGTCACCCCGGACCGGGGCCTCGATCCCCGACTCGACAGTATCGTAGTTCACCGCGGCAGATCGATCTCAAAATCTCCCCGCTCGGCCAGGTGGGAAGACGATCTATTACCGGGCTCCCGTGAACCCCGTGACTCTCCTATCAGATACCCCGCGTACGGGACCCTCGATGCCCCCCGCACCACCCCGTAACTCACCGCTGCCGCCGCGAGGAAGAGCACCGGGTAGGTGAGCCAGTCCGCCCATGACAGCCCCGTAAGGGAGAACAAGATGCTCGCACCGGCGGCGATGACGAGTGGATGGACGAGGTAGATGCCGTAGGAATAGTCCCCAAACGACCGGGCGGCAGCGCTCACCCGGCCGATTGCCCCCTCCAGTCGCCAGGCCGCGAGGACGAGCACGGCGATGACCGGGATATAGTAGAAGGGCTCGAGGAGGCGGTAGATGCAGAAGACCGCAAGCGTTGTGCTGGTTAGGCTCCCCAACAGGAGGGCGCTTGCTACCCACATGCCGCCAAGAACTAGAGCCCCTCCGCCAGCTGCAGCAAGAACCCCTATCGTCGGCAGCGACCGGAGTGTCGACCGGAACTGACCCGTATGCCGGGCGACGTGGATCCCGAGGACGAAGTAGAAGAGGTGCGAGGGGAAGAGTCGGATCAGGACCGTATACCACTCCGGACCGGCCAGCCCCCCCACCAGATGGGCCCCTGCATTCCAGAGAGGCTGGACGATGAGGAGCAAGAGGAGGAGGCAGAGCCCGGTTCCAGCCCGGTCGAACCGGTCATAGCCCAGGGCAATCAGCGGATAAAGAAGGTAGAGCTGGATGATCAGCACAAAGAACCAGAGGTGATAGGCCGCGGTCCCGAGCAGAAGGGCCTCAACCACCCTCCCGGGTGTAGGCACTCCGGCAAACCCGATCGTGCCGTCCACCCTCACCATGAGGTAGAGAGCCGTAAAGAAAAGATATGGGAGGAGAATCGTCCGGGCCCGGCGCCGGTAGAACGTCATGACCGGATATTCACGCGCGTATCGCGCCGCAAGCACCCACCCGGATATGAAGACGAAGACCGGCACCGCAAAGTGAGCGGCGATGTAGATAAAGAGGTTAAGGAGAGCAAGCAGGTTCACGGTGGGGATCTGGGTATAGTTCATCGATATGTGGACGGCGATCACGGCGAGGGCAGCAAACCCGCGCATATACTCGATCTCCCGGAACCAGACCACCGAAGTCACACCTCCGCCCGCGGGCGAGCAGTACAGGGTTGAAGGCCGCGGTATATGAATCCCTGGATCGGGCCGGTCAGGCATTAATAATACCTTACGACACCACCAATCTATCGGGAGTTGCACCATCATGCAGTACTCAGAAGGACAGGTCGGCAGAGTATTCACCGTCCGGATCGACGACGGCGAGGATTTCATCAGGGAGATCGAGCGGTTCGTCGCGGCGATGAATATCCAGAACGGCATGATCCACTTCCTCGGCGCCGTACGGAACGCAAAGATTGTGACGGGGCCAAAAGAACCGGTCCTCCCTCCCTCACCACGAGGAGAGGAGATCTTCGGCGGCTGGGAACTCCTCGGGTTCGCGACCATCTACCCCGGGGAGGATGGGCCGTCCATCCATCTCCATACGGCAGCGGGGAAGGGGATACGGTCGATTACCGGGTGCCTCCGGGAGAAGGCCGAGGTCTACCTGGTGGTCGAGGCGATCGTCACGGAGTTCGTCGGCCTCACCGCAAAACGGCTCCCCGACGAGAAGACCGGGGTCAACCTCCCGGTCTTCGACCGGACGCTCCCATGACCGGGCAGCCGGAATTTCTCCCGATGACGGTCCCGGAGGCGGAACAACTCGGCATCGACCAATTCGACATCATCCTCGTCACCGGCGACGCCTATGTCGATCATCCCTCCTTCGGGACGGCGCTCCTTGGCCGGGTTCTCTGGGACGCCGGCTACTCGGTCGGCGTCATCGCCCAGCCGGACTGGCGAAGCGATGCCGATTTCCTGCGCCTCGGCGAGCCACGGCTCTTCTTCTCGGTCTCGGCCGGAAACGTCGATTCGATGGTGAACGCCTTCACGCCGAACTTAAAACGCCGGAGTTCGGATGTCTACTCCCCCGGAGGGAGGCTTCTGCGGCCCGATCGGGCGACCCTCGTCTACACCGACCGGATCCACGCCCTCTTCCCGGAGACGCCGATCGTCATCGGCGGGATCGAGGCGAGTCTCCGTCGGTTCGCCCACTACGACTACTGGTCCGATTCGGTCAGGCAGTCCATCCTCGCCGACGCCCCTGCCGACCTCCTCGTCTTCGGGATGGGCGAGCGCCAGGTGGTCACGATTGCAGAGAGGCTCGCCGCCGGGGAGACGATTCACTCCCTCACCGATATCCCCGGCACCGCCTACCGGGTTGACCTGAAAACCTGGCGGGGCATGGACCATACAGGCTACGTCGTCCTTCCCGATTTCCGGGAGGTGAAGGAGGATCGGTACGCCTATGCACGGGCGTTCGCCCTGCACTATAACGAGCAGGATCCCTTCCGCGGCAGGCCTGTGGCCCAGCCGCACCCAAAGACCGTCGTCGTCCAGAATCTTCCGGCAAAGCCCCTATCCGGCCCTGAACTCGACCGGATCTACGAGTACCCCTACACCCGGAGGGCTCACCCCTCCTACACCGAGCCCATCCCCGCCCTTGAGCCCGTCAGGTTCTCGATTGTCAGTCACCGGGGATGCTTTGGCGCCTGCTCCTTCTGCGCCCTCACCCATCACCAGGGCCGGATCATCCAGAGCCGGAGCGTGGACTCGATCGTCCGCGAGGTGGAGCGGATCGCAAAGATGCCGGAGTTCACCGGCATCATCCAGGACGTCGGCGGGCCTACGGCCAATATGTACGGGATCCACTGCGGCCGGTGGGAGTCCGCCGGGACCTGCCCGGATCGCCGTTGCATCGACTGTACCGTGCTCGACCGCAGCCACGAAGAGCAACTCCGCCTGCTCCGGCGGCTCCGGGAGATACCGGGGGTGAAGCAGGTCTTCATCGCCTCCGGTATCCGTTACGACCTTATCGGGCCGGAGGATGAAGAGTATCTCGCAGAGGTCTGCAAGCACCACGTCTCCGGGCATCTCAAGGTCGCCCCAGAACATATCTCGGACCGGGTCTGTGCCTGCATGGGGAAACCCTCCCGCGAAGTCTTCGATGCTTTCAGGAAGCGGTTCGAGGCCCTCCAGGAGGGGAAGAAGAAGCGGCAGTACCTCGTTCCCTACTTCATGTCCGGGCACCCGGGGTGCCGGATCGAAGATATGGTCGAACTTGCCGAGTACGTCCGGGATACGGGCCTCTACACCGAGCAGGTCCAGGACTTCACGCCAACGCCGATGAGCATCTCGACGACGATCTACCACACCGGGCTAAACCCCTTCACCCTCGAGGAGGTCCATGTCCCGAAAGGCCGGGAGAAGAGAATCCAGAGGGCGCTCATGCACTATCGGGACCCGAAGAACTACGGGCTCGTCTGCGAAGGGCTCCAGGCGGCCGGGAGAGAGGACCTCATCGGGAACGCGTGGCAGTGCCTCGTCCCGGCGCGGGGCAGGAGCCCCTCTGGAGGACCGCGCAAGCGGCAAACCCGGCGACCGCCGCGATGAACCGGTTCGGAATCCGGGGAAGCACGAGTGTCGTCACGGCAACCGAGGCCGCGAGGTTGGCCGCCGTCCCGGGGGTGACGACGGCGTCGAGCATCCTCATCGTAGAGGACCGCCATTCCCCTCCCGGGGGCGAGGCCGGGAGCGCAAACCTCGCCGCCAGATCACCCGCCGTGCTCATCGTCGTAGATCGCCACACACCAACCTCAGATACACTCCGTCTACAGACCATGACCGGGTGAGTAACTCGATCGGTACTTATTTTCTGCGGCCGGCAAACCGCTCCCGGATCCGACGCATCCTGTTCTGGTGACAGAACGGACAGAGGGCCTCGAAGTTCCCCGGCGTGAGGGCGCCGCCGCAGATCACGGGTTCGCGGAAGTCGAAGTGCGTCGACCCGGCCACCAGCGGGGCGTTGCACCCGGCGCACCGGTGGCACTGCCGCTCGAGAACAGCCTGCATGGTCTCGTCTGTTATGTACGCTCCCCCGGCAAACACCTCTTTCGAAGGCGCCGTTATCTGTACTCCGCGCTCGCTAACCACACGGGGAGATACCAGTCTGGAAAGATATACCTTACGGCAGGCGGCAGGGGGCGGAACGGACAGCCGGTTCCCGGCTGGTCTCGGGAGGGGAGAGAGGAGAGGCGCTCTACCGTCCTGCCGCCGGTCCGTCCGGCACAACCGCGAGAACTGGGAGAATTCTCTGTAAGATAACCGAAAACCTATTGTTCGACGGCAAAAAACGCATCTCCATGCAGTATACTATAGCGGGAGACAACCTGCAGATGGTGACCATCCACCTCGCTCCTGGCGAGAGCGTCTGCGCCGAGGCCGGCGCCATGGTCAACATGAGCGGGAACATGCAGATGACCACCAACATGAAGGGTGGACTCTTTAAGGGGCTCAAACGGATGATGACCGGCGAGGGGCTCTTCATGACCGAGTTCACTCCAACGGGCGGGGAGGGGTTCGTCTCGTTCGCCGGGAATGTGCCGGGCAAGATATTCGACCTCGATCTTTCCGGCGGTGAGTTCATCGCCCAGAAAGATGCATACCTCTGCTCGGAACAGGGCGTCGACCTCGATATCGCTTTCACCAAACGCCTCAGATCCGGGGCTTTCGGCGGTGAGGGGTTCATCCTCCAGCGGCTCTCCGGCTCCGGGAAGGTCTTCCTCCACTGCTGCGGCGACATCATGGAGATGACGCTTGCACCTGGCGAGGTCGTCCGGGTCGAGACCGGGCTCGTCGTCGGGTTCGAGAGCACCGTCGACTACAGCATCCAGCTCGCCGGCGGCGTAAAGACCGTCCTCTTCGGCGGTGAAGGACTCTTCCTGACGACGCTGACGGGGCCGGGTAAAGTCGTCCTGCAATCGATGGATATCGCAAAACTCGCAAGTTCATTGATTCCTTACCTCCCCATCCAGAGCAACACGTCGGGACGGTAACCTGATAGTCCACAAGATCCAATTTTACGGCATGAATCCCTCAATGGCAGACCTCGTCATGGTGGTGCACGGCCCCGAAGCCTTCGATGCCGGAGACGTCGAACGGCTGAACGGGCTCCTCTCCCCCCGGCAGGTCCTCGTCGCAGGGATTATGGCCCGGACCGCTGCCGAGGAGTCGGGGCTTCCGGCCACCTGTACGGACGAGCGCCCGAGCGTGGTCCTCGGCGCACTCTCCGGGCCCGCGTGCATGGTCAACCGGGGAAAGACCCCGGAGTCCGGGCGGATATTCGGCGAACTCGTCGCCGGACGTCTTGCGGGGCTCATCCACGTGGAGTGCTCAGACAGCACAGTCTACTGCTGGGACAACGCCGATGAGAGGCTCGCGGCCGCAATCGCGGAGCGGACGGGCTACGCCCTCGTCCACGCAACGAGCACCCGGACCCGGCGGGAGGGCGTGCGGGAGATCCGCGGGTGTATACCTGGAGAGGCGGTCTTTGTAAACGGGATCGTCATCGGGACCGCAACGGAAGAGACCGTCGTCCTTGCAAGCGAAGACGGCACCATACGGGTCGTCTCCGGCCTCGACCCAAAGCCTCACGGGTTTGAGAAACTCCTCCGGGCGGGTCTACCGGACCTTCAGACCGCCTGGTGCAAGAGCGGGCCGGTGCGAAGGAGGGCGCCCGGTCCGGGCGAACGCGCTCCCCGCTCCGGCCGAGTCGTGGTCATCGACCACTGCGGCCATACCCTCTACCGCGAGCTTGAGGGAGAGGTCTGCGGAGTCCTCTCCATCGGCGACGATACCACGGCAGTCTGCGGCCACATCTGCTCACACGCGGGCATCCCCATCTTCGGGGTGGTCGACGGGGACGCCGACGCCATCATCGAGCCCGGGTATGCCCAGGGATCGGTGGTGGTCGAGGTCGTCTCTGGCCGCGATGACGATATCGGCCGGGAGATTGCGGCTGCCCGCAGCCTCCAGGCAACCTGCTGGGAGGATTGGGTCGAAGAGACGCTCCGCGCTCTCGCCGGGAGGGTGCGGGTCGTTCTGGACCTCCGGGAGGAATAGAGATGCAGTGCGCCGAGTGCAAGGGGAGAGGGTTCTGCGGGCTTGAGCGCTGCCCGATCATGAGCAGGTTCTACGCCAGGCTCTCGGTTAAGCAGAGCGACCACTACGAGGGGGCGGCGCCGTCGGTCTTTGTGGGGAGTTACGGCTACCCGAAGGTCGCAGGGGGGCCGCTGATGATCGACGACGCCGACCACCCGCCGGAATGGGTGGCGAAGGGCCTCGGGATCGAGGATATCGTGGTGCTCCGGGCCCGCACGATCCGCGGCGCGGATGAGTCGATGAGGATTGCAGAGAACCTGAAGGAGATTGCGCTTTCAAGCAAACCCCTCGACGTGGAGGTCCGGTTCACAAAACCCGTCTCCTTCGACCTCCGGTTCGACGGGACGATCGCACCCGTCGGGCTGACCGGCGCCATCCAGAAGATGGACATCCTCGGGAATGCCCGGGTCGATCGGGCTGTCGATCGGGTGACGTCCGATACCGATCTCGGTGCGACAGATGCCTGTGAGATCCTCCACACCTCTGGGACCGACGTCTACCGGATCACCCAGCTCCTCACCGCCGGCCTCCTCGGGAGTGAGAAGAAGCGACGCGTCGTTCCTACCCGCTGGGCGATCACGGCGGTCGACGACACGGTCTCAAAGCAGCTCAAGAAGAAGATCGCCCGTTACCCACCGCTTGGCGGGATAGAGGTCTTCTCCGCCTCACTTTACGGGAATCATATCGTCTGCATCCTCGTCCCCGGAGACTGGAAGTACGAGATGATCGAGGTCTGGGGTAAACAGTCGCTCTGGGGCGGCGGGAGCGAGACGATTGCCCGGGACGGCGATGATCTCACCAAGTCAGACTACTCCCCGCTCGCAGGGGCCTACTACTCGGCACGCCTCGCGGTCACGGAGTATCTGGAGAGCGTGCAGCGCTCGGCACGGGTGCTTGTGCTCAGAAACGTCACGAGCGAGTACTGGGCGCCGCTCGGCACCTGGGTCGTCCGGGAAGCGACGCGGAACGCCATGCGGGGCCAAAAGACACCGTGTGAGAGTCTTTCGGAGGCAATCGACCTTGCCTCGCGGATCATCGGCTTCTCCCACTGGCGGTCCCACAGCAGACTTATCCCGGAGATTATGACGCAGAAGACGCTCTTTGATTTCTAGAGCGACCCCTGCCCATTCTTCTGCTGCCGATAGCGCTCGGCGAGAGATTCAAGGCTCTCAGCCTCCTCGACGCTCTTGTCCACGCGGACCTGGACAAACCGCGGGAACCGGAGCGCGTAGCCGCTTGCATAGTTCGGGCTCGTCTGAATCTCGGCGTAGCCCACCTCAAAGACCACCTCGGGCTCAAGCGTCACCTCTTTTCCCGAGTGGGCGATGACCTTGTCCTTTAAGAGGGCATAGAGGTCCGCAAGCACCTCATCGGTGATCCCGGTCGCCACCTTCCCCACCGGGAGGAGCCGGCCCTGATCCTGAACCGCGAGGAGGAACGAGCCGAACATCCCCGCCCGGCGGCCTTCGCCCCACTCGGCCCCGACGACCACGAGGTCGAGGGTCTCGACACCGGGCTTCACCTTCACCCAGAGGCGGCCGCGGACGCCCGGGGTGTAGGGCGAGTCCGGGACCTTCACCATCACACCCTCGTGCCCGAGATCGAGCGCCTCGGTGTAGACCGCCTCCGCCGCAGCGGGATCGCTCACCCGGAACTGCGGGGCAACGTATGATCCGGCGAGCACCGCCTCAAGGAGCTTCCGCCGCTCGGCGAAGGGGCGATCCATCAGGGTCTCGCCGTCCAGGTAGAGGATATCAAAGACTCGCGGGACGAGCTCGATCTTCTCCATCATCGAGTTCACCTCGTGCTTACGGCGGAACCGCCTGATGACGTACTGGAACGGCATGGGCCTGCCGTCCCGGACGGCGACCACCTCCCCGTCGAGGATGACGTCATGGTCGGTTGCCTCCGAGAGGATCTTTACGATATCCGGGAGGCTGCCCGTGACATCCTCAAGTTTCCGTGAGTAAATCCGGGAGAGATTGCCGACCTTATGGAACTGGAACCGGCTCCCGTCGTACTTGTACTCGACCGCAACCTCGCCGTGATCGGCAATCTGAGCGGCGATCGTCCCGGCCTGGGCAAGCATCATCTTCACCGGGTGGAAGGGCTCGATCGTGACGCGGGAGAGCGCCTCCGGGTCCCGCCGGGCAAGGAGGGCGACCGCACCGAGGTCGTTCATCGCCTGGTGGGCATGCTCGACCAGGCGGACGTCGACATTGAATGCCCGGGCGACGGCGTCGCGGACGTTCCCCTCGCCCATGCCGATCCGGAGCTCTTCGAGCATCAGCCGCGCGAGATAACGTCCCTCGAGCGGTCGGACGTTCCCAAAGAGGCCCTGCACGATGCGGAGTTTCTCCCGCTGCGACCGCTGCCCCTCTGCGGCGGCCATCCGCTCGAAAGCGTGATAGACCTCGGAGAGGTCCAGTTCCTGGATGAAAAACGATGTCTGCTCCTTCTTTTCCAGGAGTTGCTCGACCGCGAGACCGACATCCCCGACCGCGTTGATCGCCTCCCTGACCACGCCCCTCTTCGTCCCGACGACGTAGGCCACGGCGTCGTAGAGGAGGTTTGGACCCACGCCGAGGTTTTTGGTGCTCCAGTCGGGAAAGACCCTGCCCATGATGAAGCGGACGAAGATCGGAAGTTCCTCGTCGTCGAGACGGGGCAGGACGGCGGAGACCTGCTCGATCATCTCCAGGCGCCCGGAGATACCCTCAAGGTGCTCGCAGATTTGAGCGAACTCCAGAAACTGCATACCCATATCGTCTGAAATATTTCCCGGCGGGGTGAATCAATGCTTCTGTCTTTTGGCGTGCCGCGAGGGGACGGAGGAGAGCGGATCTCTTACACCGTACTTGGCTGCATCCCGGACGAACCCGGAGAGGAACATATAGTAAACGATATCTTTCGCTAAACATTCCTAAAACACATGGAAGGCATATGGCGGTCCAAGGTGCCCGGGAATAGAAGACTCGAGCAACTTCAGGCAACTATGAATAGTTATATCGAAAAAAACATAGCCCGGGTTGAGGCAAATCTCCCAGTCTTCTTCGGGCATGTTACCGCCACGCTTGATAAAACCTTTCCTAACCTGGACGATAGGGCCTACGATGATTTCATCGATGCGATCACCGGTACGGTCATTAACGCTACGCGCGAAGCCCCAACAGCCGAATACTTCGAGAAGATTCTGCGGCACGCCATGAGGGGGAAGCGGCGAAAGAGAGAGCGCACAACCCTCGATGTGATCGTGGCCCTCAGGCTGCTCGACGCAGGCAACTATCACCTGGCGACCGACTATCTGATGCGTCATAGAAATTATGACGGACGGATCAACGCCGCAATTGCCTATTGTTACCATATCCAATCCCGGGCAGTCAACGGGGAGCAGGGTGCCCAATCCAGTGATATGGAGATCCGTGCCCGTGAAGAGATGCTGTATCTCGCCCGGTCTCGACCCCCGCTCAACCGTCTGGGGGTGTTTGACCGCAAAGGAACCCGGCTGAACCAGATCTTCTGGTCGATGTTCGATCTGGCACTCACCTGGTTCCCAAGTGAATCGGGGCTTTACCGCATCGGGATCCTGCAGACAAAGCATGAGAACGACCTTGAGCACCGCCAGCGACTCCTCGGCCATGCCATAAAGCAGTTCCCGGACAACAAATTCTTCCTCGCAGAGGCGTTCGATACCTGCATAGAACTGCGCAAAGGAAGCGAGGCTGCCGCGATCGTCAAACAGATGCTGCAACAGTATCCCAACGATCACGACACTCTCTATTCTGGTTTGAAACTTGCGATCCTCGGGGCGCAACCAGAACCTTACGCGAACTTTCGGAAACTGGCGATTATAAAGGGATTTCCAAAATGCCCGCTCCTGCTGCTGGATACCGTGCTCGAGATCATGTGCAACCATAAGGCCGCGAGTTATCTCTGTTTTGAGGAGGCAAAGAAGATCGCATCCGCGCGAGACTACTACATTACAGCGCTAGACTACATTCTCCGCGATTATATAGATGGGGGCGAAGGCCGGGAAATTCGGGCGAAATCGGCCTTCATCACCAGTGTCGACCGGTATTGTATGCGTGTCTTAAAGATCGGCGAAGACCGACTGTGAACTCCTCATTGGAGCAGCCAGGCCGCACCCCTCCTCCCTGTTCAAGACTGCATGTGCCTATCTAGAGGCAAAAAAATCATTAATGAGGTAAATTTACAGCAATCCGATCGAAATCAATCAAAAAAAGATTATCAGCAATATATGTAGAAAGTAAAGAACGATGGATTTATAATAACTTGCGGGTAAAAATTCCTATAGGCAGAGTCCGCAGTCCAGGAGCTACCAGAGGGAGTTATGATGACGGGGAATGATACTAGTCGAGGCGCCAAGCGGGAAACATTCCACGACCAATCGCACCTCAATGAAGAGACTTACCGCTCGATTCTTTTTGAAGCGCCCGATGGGTTCGTCATGGTTGATGCTGAAGGCAGGTGCCAGTATCTCAATCCGGCGTTTACCAGGATTACCGGATATACTCTCGAAGATCTTCCGACAACCTCTGCCTGGCTTGAGCGTGCCCACCCAAACCCGGCATACCGTCAGAGAGTACAGGAGATGTGGGAGGAACTGCTCCAGGGGAGCCGAAACAGCCTCGTGACGAGCGTGGTCTGCGGGGACGGAAAAGTCCGCGATATCGAGATCAGGCGATCATCACTCAGTAGCGGCTGCAATCTGCTCACTGTCAGGGATGTCACCGAACAAGTCCGGATCGAAGAACGCCTCCGGCAGATCACGTCGGAATTGACGGCGGTGGTTGAGGCATTTCCCGACCTCTTCCTCCGATTAAACATCGACGGCACGATCATCGACACCAGGATCGGCAGACTGGCAAAGACCTCGCTTGTACCGAGAACACTGCTCGGACGGCGCATACAGGACATTTTCCCGGCAGAGATTGGCGACGCACTCCTGGACGCCGTTCAGCAGGCCGCCCAGACCGGTGCCCCTGCCACGTCCCTGGAGTTCTGCCATACGGAGAACGGGGAAGTGCGATACTATGAGGCCCGTGTCGTGCCGCTTCATGACACACACTTGATGGCCATCATCCGGGAGATTACGGAGCGAAAGCAGACAGAGCAGGTACTCCAGAGCCACCACAAACACCTGGAGGAACTCGTCGCCGAACGGACTGCCGAACTCGAACGCACAAATGAGCAACTCAAGCAACTCCTCCATTCTATTGAGATGAGCGAGCGAAGAGCCGCAGAAGAGTGGCTCGATTCATCGATCAACTTGATTGCTGATGATGCCGAGGTAAGGATCACCACCGATGCATCCGGGGTGGTCGTCATCGCTGACGAGGCCGCCGGGGATCTGATCGGCTACGGGAGTGAAGAATTGACCGGGAGAGAGATCTGGTCGCTCTTCTCTGGCGATAACATTCGGGAAGTTCTCTCATCGGAGGTTCTCGGACAGGGCAGACCTGCAGAGTGCACTGAGGGAACCCTGCTCGTAGGAAACGAGGGATTAAGCCAGTGGGTCCGCATCTCTGCTGCTCCGATCACCGATGTCACGGGTGGCGTGATAGGTATGGTCTGCACGCTCCGGAAGGCGTGATATCAGAGTTGGAGACCGCAGAACTCCGGGTGCAGAGGATCCGGGTTCTGGGAGGCCACGGTGACGGCAACCTGGTCGGAGTAGAACCCGAGGCCTTCAAGGGCGCTCGCCAACGCTTTCTCCTGCGTGTTGTTGATCTCGCTTAAGTGGGCGAGCACGGCCATGTGAATGTGGTCGGCAAGCCGCTGCAGGCAGCGAGCGGCGTCGGGGTTTGAGAGGTGCCCGCGCTTTGAGCGTATCCGGCTCTTCAAATAGGCGGGGTACGGACCATTCTCAAGCATATTGGGACAGTGGTTGCTCTCAAGAAGGATAGCATCGCAGGAGGCGAGGCTATCGAAGATCGTCGGGGTTATGGTCCCGGTATCGGTGCAGCACCCGATGCGGAGGGCGCCCTCAGTGACCGAGAACCCGCAGGGCTCGTTAGCATCGTGGGAGACGGCAAAGGGCTCGACAGAAAAGTCGCCGAGAGCAAATGACTCACCGCACCTGCACCGTCGCAGTTCCATCGATTGCCTGCATTTCCCGGAAAGCGCGGCCAGCGTGCCGCCGGTCGCATAGACCGGGACGCCAAGCCTCCTTGCCAGGACGTCGACGCCCCGAACATGGTCGATATGCTCGTGGGTGACTAGGATGCCCTCAATGAGCGATGCATCGGCACCGGCATCCGCAAGGCGCCGGAGGGTCTCACGTGCTGAGAGCCCTGCGTCGATGAGCAGCGCACCTCGCTCCCCTCGCAGGTAGGTGCAGTTTCCTTTGCTCCCGCTCGCAAGGACTATCAGTTCCATTATAGAATGGTGGGCCGCATCTCTATTTAAGGGCGCGGCGGGCAGTTGTGCGGAAAACCTTTGGATCCAGGAGACCATTACCTGATGAGAAAGGATGAGCGGGGCGGCGGAATCCTGGCAGGGGCAGGTTCACCGGATCATCGCGGATCTTGACGGGGGCCGGGTGCGCATCGACCGGGAGGCAGCGCGTGACCTCGTCAACACGTACCTTGTCCGGTCGCTCGATACAACGGCGCTCCGGTTCAGCATCCCGGTGCTGCTCCCGGTACAGATTTTCGATCTGGGTGGCGATGGGGCTGTCGGGGTGATTATCGAGGCAATCAAGGCGGCGGTCCCCACCGAGCGGGACCTCGGTCCGATAGCCGGGATCGGGACGGAGCACCCCGCCCACTGCCTGCAGAACGTGGAGCCGGTCACGCTGATCGCGTCAAACAGTGCCCTCGGAACGAACCTCTGGCGTCCGGACAACGAGAATCGGATTGACGGCTCCGGGCTTCATCTCGTCGTCAGGGGCGCCCTCCCGTACCCGGGCCCGCCCACGCATGCCACGGTAAGAGAGGTTCTCGAGCGGCTCGGATCACTCCTCGAGGCGATCGATCGTGTCGTGCGCCGGGTGCCCGAGAGGGACCTTGCCGCGGCCCGAGAACTCTCCATCGACCAGAAGGCGCTCCGACGCGCTCTCCCGAAGATGGGGCTTGTGGCATTCATCGGCGACGGGACGCGGCCGGCCCGCCAGTTCACTCAGTTTCGGTGTCACCACCGGATCGCGGGCCCGAAAGAGGGGACGCACATCCCCTTCCGATGCCCGTTGGAACTCGATCCGGTCGAGGTGGAACTCGCCGGGAGCGGCAGGGTCGTGACCGGTCTTGGGCTGCAGCGGCGGGAGGTCTTTGCGGTCGCGGGCTCGAACGCCGAGGGAAAGAGCACCTTCCTTCATGCGGTCATCGCCGGACAGGACGACCATGCCGCAGGGGACGGGCGGGAACTCCTCGTCAGCCTGGGCGGGATCGCCCAGGCTGAGGCAGGCGAGCGCCACCTTGATAGGGCGGACGTCAGCCTCTTCTTTGGCCGCCTCCCGCCCGGGATCGACGGCCATCCCGGGGCGGCATCCGGTCAGGGGAGCGGGTCGCTTGTGATGGCGCACGAGATCCAGACCGCGCTCTCGGCCGGGGTGCCGATCCTCATCCTCGACGAGGACCGTTCCGCGACAAATCTGCTGGTTCCGGGCTGCCTCCAGAGCGGCGAGGTGACGCCGTTATCGACACTGCTCGCCACCCGGCGAGAGGCGCTCGGGGAGACGACGCTCATCTACGCAGCATCATCGCTCGACATCCTGATCGCGCAGGCCGATCGTATCCTGCAGTTGTCGGGCCACGAGGCGCGGGGCCTCGATCCCCGGGAGTTCCGGCGCCGGCTGGATCGGTACCTGGTGGAGGTACGGGAGCACCTCGCGGCAAAAGACCGGTAGACTTGAGAAAAGATGGTTGGGGTCTATCGTCTCGACCCGTGCAGCCGCAATAGTACGGGTCACGCGAGAGTCCAACACGCGGGAATCCCTCATCCCCGCCTGACAACATGAACCGACTCTTCCGCAAACGAGACCGCAACATGGCTCCCTTCGCGGATGCCGAGATTGTCGACCACCTTCCAGGAAAGAATTGACGAGAGGGTTATCCCGCAGTCGACAGTCACCCTGCTGAACGGGCCGCGAGGCACGATCGAGGTCACGATGCCGGGAAGGGTGTTCTTTCCCGGCGCGGTCGTCGCCTCACCTGCCGGGGTGACCCGCAGGTCTTCCGAACGGATGCAGAGACTGACCAGTTCCTCCGGGGTAAGCGGCGAGCGAGTCCGAATCCTGACGCCGCCAGCATCGACGGCACAGGTGCCGTTGCTGGCGACGACGACGCCGTCGATGATATTCTCGATCCCGACGAACCGGGCGACCTCCCGACTTGCCGGATGGGTGAAGACCTCCCGCGGAGTCCCTACCTGCGCAAACCGCCCGTTCATCAGTACGCCAATCAGGTGGGCAAGCCGCTGGCCCTGGTACATATCGTGGGTCGAAAAGACGATCGTCGTCCCGAGGTCGCGGTTGATCCGCACCACCAGTTCCTCAATCTTCTCCACCGAGACGGGATCAAGGTTTGCGGTCGGTTCATCCATCAGGAGGATCTCCGGTTCGATCACCATCGCCCGGGCAAGCGCCACCCGCTGCATCTCCCCGCCCGAGAGGGTTCTGGCCCGCCGTTCTTCGTAGCCGGCAAGGCCGACCACGGCAAGGGCCTCCTCGACCTTCGCCTTGATCGCCGCCTCCTTGATCCCTCTAAACCGGAGTCCAACTGCAATATTCTCCGCAACGGTCGTGTTGAAGACGGCGGGTTTCTGGAAGACCATCCCCATCATCCGCTGTACTCTATGACTCTCTTCACGATTTGCATGGATATCGACGCCGTTGATCCGGATCGCGCCTCCTGTCGGGGTATCGAGGAGGTCGATGAGGCGCAGCAGGGTTGATTTTCCGGACCCGCTTGGCCCGATGACGGCAAAGATCTCCCCACGCTCGATGCGTGCGGAAACGCCGGCAAGCACCTCCTTGCCGTCGAACGATTTTCTGACGCCTTCAAGTTCAATCATGGGATCACCTGTGCTGGACCGTGGTTATGACGAAGTTGACGACGAGAGCGATTGCGAGGAGGACGATCCCGAGTGCGATGGACTGAGAGATGTTCCCCATCGAGGTCTCGAGAGATATCGCGGTCGTCAGCACCCGGGTCGAACTCGAAAATGACGACGCCATGATGTTGCCGCCGACAAGGATCGCCGCTCCGACCTCGGATATCGCCCGCCCGAATCCAAGTGCAACGGCCGCAAGGATCGCGAATTTGGCCTCCTTCATGGTGTTTGCGAGGAGCTGAAAACGAGTCGCTCCAAGCGAGCGGAGGGTATCCCTGATGATCGGATCGACCCCCGAGAGAGCGGATATCGTAAGACCGATCATGATCGGCAGGATAAGAACCGTCTGTGCGATGATCATGGCGGTCGGGGTGAAGAGCAGTCGCAGAAATCCAAACGGCCCGACGCGGGAGAGGAGCAGGAAGATGAGCAACCCGACGATGACCGTCGGCAGAGAGTAGAGGGTCTGAATCAGGTTAATGAGACTCTTCTTGCCCGGGAACGACCCAAAGTAGATTACGCCGCCGAGCGGAACGGCGATCAGTGAGGCAAAGATCGTTGCTGTGAATGAGACAATGATGCTCCGCAAGGAGATTGCCATAACATCAGGATCAAGCGTTATGATGAGCCGGAGCGCCTCCAGAAATCCCTCGATGATCTCGTACATACTTTGGCACCTAACTGTGGTCCGTTCCTGGACAAAAAGGGTAGATTTTTTGGCTGGATCAGAGGACCGGGTCCTTCACTTCAGCCTGCGGCACGCCGATCTTCTCCCAGTCGTTCTGGGCGGCATAGAAGAGCGGCTGGCCATACTCTTCGACACCGAAGGAGGCGATCTCCTGCTGGATCTCGTCAGAGATCAGGAAGTTGATCCAGTCCTTCGCGAGGGCGGTGTTGGTGTCGGGGTACTTCTCGGGGTTGATCTGCATTGCGCAGTAGACGTTGAGCAGGGCATCGCCCTCGTCGACGAGCGCTACGAGGTCAACATCGCCCTTGTAGGCAAGGAATGTCCCGATGTCGGAGAGAGCATAGGCCTGCTTTTCATTCGCCATCGCAATGGTCGCACCCATGCCGGTCCCGGCCTCCTGGTACCAGCTGCCGGAGCCCTGGATATCTGTCGAGTAGTTGAATCCGGCTGCCTTCCAGATTGCCTGCTCCTTTGAGTGCGTTCCCGAGGCGTCGCCGCGCGAGACGAAGACGACATTCTCACCAGCCATTCCCTTCTCACGGATGGTGGTGAATGCCTGCTCGGGGTCCATGCCCTTGATGCCGGCCGGGTCGGACTCGGGTCCGATGATGATGAAGTAGTTGTAGGCGAATACGCGCCGGTTGGTACCGTAGCCGTCGGCGAGGAAGGCATCTTCACGTGCACGGTCGTGCACCATCAGGACGTCAACGTCGCCCCGCTGTCCATACTCGATCGCCTTGCCGGTTCCGCCAGAGACAATGATCAGCTCGGCGTTGTACTTCTCCTCAAAGATCGGGGTGAGGTGATCGAGGAGTTTGGTATCGTAGAGACTGGTCGTCGTTGCGATACGGAGCTGCTGCTTTTCTCCGGGAGTCTGGTCGGATGTCGTCCCAGTACAGCCGCAGATGAGCATAAATGCGACCAATATGGCCGTAACTGCAAAAATGGTTCTTTGTTGCATAGTTCTCAAAGAGATATCGTGATATCTACATTTAAATAGAACTGTTTTGAATTAATAGAAACTTAATAAAGTTAATCATATTAACACAGAAAAAAAGAAACTAAATTTGATTATTAAGGCCCCCGGGACAGGGTGCTCCGCCGACCCCCCGCCGCCGGGCGCGGAACGGCAGTCGCAGTAAAGATGCTGATTAATAGACTAGGAGCCCGAAGACAGGAAAGAGAACGAGCAACTGCGAGGGGTGCGATGGGAGGATAGGGATTGACCGCCGAAGGCGAACTCAAAAAAGATTTATAGAGAACCGGGATCTCCGCGGTTCATCCCACCACGATATCGCGATATCCCTCGCCGTCAGCCTCGACGTAGAGGATCGCCTTTCCCCCGACGCAGGCGGGTTTTGGGAACTTCCGGAGCGCGACGACACCTTCCTCGACCGCTGCGCCGTCGCGGGTCATGACCCGGTCGACGCCGGAATTAAGGATCGCCGCAATCGTCTGGTTGCCGCGTAGGTCCCGGATCGTTCCCTTCTGAACAAACCTGCCATCGTTCCCCGATGCCGCGAGACCCACCCCAGCGAGCGCGCCGATGACGCCGTCCTCGGTACCTCCAAGCCCTTCAAGGAGGATTCCGGCCTCGCGGGCAAGGGAACGCGCCTCATCCTGCGTCACGATACTCGTCTTTGCGGCGAGCCCGAAGTGGGTGATGTCGCCGTTGATCTTTCGGTCGCCAGCGACACAGATCCCGGGATCGCTCCCCTCGATGAAGTCGGCGAGCATCAGTTCCTTTGCCGTCTCAAAGATCTCGGCCACGGCCCCGTTTGTCTCTTCATGGATGTGGATGACCGCTGAGCTGTTATGCGAGGTGTAAGGGACAGCGGGGTGGACAAAGAGTTGGTGCCGGGTCACCCCCGTCACCGTATACATCCTGGCGAGTTCTGCTGCAATCGCGCGAGCGAGCCGTCCGGTTCCCCGGGACTCGCGGGTGTCGGTGTCGTCAATGCCAAGGTAGATAGTCATAGGATATTGTACTGATCGACCTACAAGGCTAAATAAGCCATCTTTCGAGTTAATGGGAAAAGATTGACAGAGAGGTTTACGAGGCCCGAATCAGGGTCCCAACCCGCTCCCCGTTCACGGCCTTCGTGATATTCCCCGGCACGTGGGCATTCACGATCTTGATCTCTCTCACGTGGACGGCATCACGGAGGAGCTCGACCGCCATCGGTTCGAGCACCATATCCTCAAGGTGCATCTCCAGGAGCTCGTCGGCGGTGATCTCCGGGATGAACTCGGCGTCGGGGTTCTCAAAAGGATTTTCGGTGTAGAGACCGTCGACGTTCTTTCCGAGGATGCAACTCTTTCCGCCGATGACCTCCGCCATCAGGAAGGCGCCGGTATCGGTCCGGTGCGGCGGGATGCTCCCGAGTCTCGGCGGGTGCTCATACAGCCCGTAGGGTGGGGTGCCCTGGACGACAGGGAGCATTCCAAGGGATATGATCGAGGGGAGATCTAAGAGATCGCCGGGAGTGATCCGAACTCCGTTGTACTTCGAGAGGAGGATGGAGAGCATGATCGCGTTCTGCTCACTGATCTTACCCGAGAGTTCCGCAAGCACCCCCGTCGGCATCCCGAGGTCGATCCCGACGTCGAGGATATGCCGGACCCGGACGCCGCCGCCGGTGGCGACCAGGATCTTATGGTTCCGGGAGAGTTCCCCGATCTCCTCTACCAGCGGGTAGACCACGGCCCGTCCGTAGTCGATGACGCCATGGCCGCCGATCTTGACCACGTTTAAGTCCGGCATGATCCTGATCTGCTCGCCCGCCTCGGTCTCGCGGAGCAGGGTTCGCCGGACCAGGCTCTCACCTTTGAACCTCGATCTCATCTCAATCCGTTCTGCCATAAAACCACTGACTTTCAGTTTGAGGGAAAACGTTATATCCCTTTGGGGTATACCAACTGGTATACCACCTGATAGGAGATGAATGCGGTATGAAGATCTACGTACGAGAGCGCCAGAAGGTCGGCACCGGTGTGAAGCAACCCAGGTTCCGTGTCGTCGCCGTTATCGAAGAGCAGGGCGATGAGAAACACCTGAAAGTCGAGGGAACCCACTTCCGCAAAGTTGAACTCGAACAGATTGCAAAAGACGTCGGGGCGGAGGTTGTCTACCTCGAGGAGATGCCCGAGGAAGAGCGGGGCGAGATGAAGGCAGCCGAAGCGGCGTAACCAGACCGACTCTCTTTTTTCCCGTCGGGTGCAACTACTGTTGCGATCGGATGACCACGCACGAGCACGACGACATCTTTGACGCGGCCGCGAGAATCCTTCTTGAAGAGGAACGCTGCATAACGATCGGTTTTTCACCAGATGGAGTTACCATACGGTTCCCTACGACCCGAAAGCTCGCCGAGCACCTCGGGATACCCCACTACTATGTCCTTCCCCGGTTCGGCGATATGGAGCGCGACGGGCTGATCCGCCGGGTGGAACGGGTCGGAATCTCCACCACAGCCTCGGGGACCCGTAAGCTCCTTGCAGTCATAGCAGAGCGTTACGGCGAGCGCGCAAAAGAGGTCCTAGGGCCAGACATCTATTCGGCACTGCAGGCTCGTGCAGCCGTCCCCGGGTGTCAGGACGGCGACTGATGATACAGTGGGTTAATTCTCTCACACCCACTACACCTAAGATGCAATCGAGCGAGCCATCCCTCATCGGTGGGGGATCCATTGGCGCGTTCTTCGCGTTCATCCTCACCCTCATCGTGCTCCTCATCCTTGGCAACCTCGCCTACATGCTTCTTAGACGAGCACTGGATGGACGGGTCTCACCGAGGGCGGCCAAGTGGACGGCGGCTATCCTGCAGTATGCCGTCATCATCGGCGGGGGTTATGCGAGTGCCCGGTATCTCCTTGCCTTCGACCTGAACGCCGTCGTCGCATCGCTTGGAATCATCAGTATCGTCGTGGCCGTATCATCGACCCAGATCACGCAGAACATCCTTGCAGGTATCCTTATCACCATCAATCGCCCGGTCCAGCTCGAGGAGTGGATCGTCGTCGGGGAGCTGCCGTCAACAGGGCTTTGCAGGGTGCGCGACTTCTCCTTCACGACGACGATCCTTCAGGGGCTCGACGGCTCCCTCATCCTCATGCCGAACTCAAGCATCATAGCCTCAAAGGTTGTCAACTACTCCCGGGGCGGGTTGATGGAGATCCGGGTCTCGATCACCATCCCGGCCTGGGCGGACCTGACCCGGGCAAAGGAGATCGCACTTTCAGTGGCGCGCGACGACCCGCGTATCATTCAGCACCCCAATGCGGTCGAGCACTCCATTATTCAGGATCTCTTGAACCATCCCTACAATTGGCGCGTCTCCTCCGACAGCACCGACGTTGCAGATCTTGCACCGGCCATCCATATCACATCGGTCACCGACGGCTGGATCAAACTGGTCATCCGGGTCTGGACCCGCAAGATCCCACAGAAGGACGATATCATCTCCCGGTACATGCGAGAAGTTCTCAGGCGTCTCTCGGCCGAGGAGATCCCGGTGAAGGTCGATGCGGCATGACGGAAGGAATTAATTCTACCATCTCTCACCTCACCCCCATACAGGAGAGCGGTTCGCTCCTCATCGGCGGAGTTCCCCTCGATGCGTTCCTCGCATTCCTCTTCACGCTTATCGGGTTTCTCTTCCTCGGCAACCTCGCTTACATGCTCCTTCGGCGGGTCCTTGACGGGCGGGTATCCCGTGGGACGGCCAAGTGGACATCGGCCGTCCTGCAGTACGGCATAACCCTTGGAGGGGGATCTACGCGAGCGCACGGCACTTCCTCGCCTTCGATCCAACGGCCTTCGCCGCCTCGCTCGGTATCCTCGGTATCGTCATAGCCTTCTCATCGCGCCAGATTATCCAGAACGTTATCGCAGGCGTCCTGATAACCATCAACCGCCCCATCCAGCTCGAGGAATGGGTGAGCGTCAGCGGAAGGCCGGAGACCGGGCCCGGCAAGGTGCAGGATATCTCCCTCACGACGACGACCCTCAAGGGTCTCGACGGCGGTTTGATCCTCACACCGAATTCGAGTATCATAACCTCAAAAGTGATCAACTACTCCCGCGCCGGACTTCTGGAGGTCTCGATCCCGCTCGCCGTCCCGATCACCGCAGATCTTACGCGGGTGGAGGAGATCGCGCTTACCGCCGCGCATGACCATCCCCTGATCCTGACCCACGTCGAGCCGGCCGAGCGGTCCGCCCTCCAGAGCCTCTTCGATCTGCCCTACATCGGGCGCCTTTCCTCCGATCTCCCCCGCGCCGACCAGGCATTCCTCGAGCCGAAGGTGCAGGTCTCGTCGATCAAGGAGGAGTGGATCAGGCTGACGGTGCGGGTCTGGATACGGCAGATCCACGAGAGGGACAGGATCGTCTCGGAGTACCTGGACCAGGCCATCGAACGGCTGAAGGCCGAAGGCCTCCTCGACGAGAAGAAGGAGGAGGAGGAACCCGGCCCTCCGATCTCTCCCCCGACCGGCGAAGGCCGCGAGAGGGGCACCGCTCCCGGACAGGCGACGTGAGAATTGGGTCTTTAGTCCCTTTAGGGCCAGAACAAGAGGTTTCGATTGCAGAAAGGCGAACGAGATGCAGAATTCTTTTTGCACGGATACCTTCATGCAGGAAATCCCGATTAGAAATCGACCCGTATAAACACCATTAAATAAACACACTTACTTACCTGGTTGCAGTAGTATACTGCATCAGAGAGCACTGACGCACCGGATCCTCAATTCATAATCGTTGAATCGAGGGAGGGCTCAAAGAGGGAAGGATGGCAGAGGAGACCGGGACGGGAATGGGCGGCATACGGATCTCTCTTGAAGAGATCGCCGGAGCGGTCGGCGACTTCGGCACCATCTTCCCGATTCTGCTCGGTGTGGCCATCGTCTGCCCGGACGTGAACGTCAGCCACTTCTTCCTCTTCCTCGCCGCCTGGTTCATCATCACCGGGTTCTACTACCGCCTCCCAATCCCCATCGAGCCGATGAAGGCGATCGGGGCCATCGTCATCGCCGAAGGACTCTGCGGTGCCGAGATCGTGGCTTCGGGCCTCGTCGTCGGCGTGCTCTTCCTGGTGCTCGGACTCGTCGGCGGGATGACGTGGCTCGGGGACCGGATCCCAAAGAGCGTCATCCGGGGCGTCCAGGCGGGGCTTGCACTCGTCCTCCTGGAGACATCGCTTGGCTATATCCTCCCCGACCTCCTTGTTGCGGCGGTCGCGATAGCAATCATCCTTGCCTTCTTCATCGTATCGCAGCGCACCCGGATCCCCGACATCTCCGCACTCCTGGTCCTGATCATTGGGCTTGCCATGGGGATCGCCACGCAGGGGATGCCGCCGTTCCGCCTGATGCCCCTTCCCGCCCTCCTCATTCCGATGCCGACGGACTTCATCGCCGCGACCTGGGACCTTGCGCTGCCTCAGATTCCCCTCACGATTGCAAACGCCATCCTCGCGACATCCCTCCTCACCTACGACCTCTTCCCAAAGAAGGGTGTGGACCCCGACCGGCTCTCCCGGACGATCGGGGTCATGAACCTGGTCTCGACGCCGCTCGGCGGGTTTCCGATGTGCCACGGCGCCGGGGGGCTTGCGGCCATGTACCGGTTCGGCGCGAGGACCGGCGGGGCGAATATCGTCGCCGGAATCTTCATTCTCATCTTCGCCCTTGCCTTCGCCCCGCCGGAGGTGCTGACACTCATCCCGCTCGGGATCTTTGGAGCGCTCCTCGTCTTTGTAGCGATAGAGCTAGGGAAACACAGCATCAAGACGGAGTCCTACCTGGTCACGGCGGTCATCGCGATCCTCACCCTCATAATAGGCCTCACGTTTGCGTTCATCATAGGGATGGTTCTCGCCTACGCTCTCAAGTGGCGGGAAGGCAGCCGGCAGTCCGGGTCGTGACCAGACCGGGGGTTATCATGTTCAGCGGGAGAGACCGCTGAACCACGATACCATAATCGCACTCGGTCTTGTCGCCCCGGCTCGCTCATGACAGCCGCGTTTGCACCGCAGATCTGTCGGGTTGGCGCACGCAGTCAACCACCGAACTTTCGCTTGCGATGCTCGTTATCTTCCCCACAGATGCCCTTCTCTGGTTCGCCTATGGAGTGATAAAGGGAGGCCTTGCCATCGTGGCGGCAAATGGCGCTACAGTCGTCCTGGTCGGCCCCTCCCTCTCGCTTAAGAAAAAGAACGGATAACGTGGACCCCCGTCTCCATCACGGAGAGGGTGACTGGCGTTCCCGGGACAAGGCCCAGGTCCCGCACCGACCGTCGGGTCTGGACCGCAGTGAGCGTGACGCCCGCATCCACCCGCACCTCGGCAATTGGCCCGTTCTCCACGACCGAGACGACCGTGCCGGCCACTCTGTTCCGGGCGCTGGTACGCGGATCATGCCCGACGGAGATGATGAGATCGTCGGCCCGGATGCAGAGGGTGACCTCCTCGCCCGTGGCGGCATCCGTCACCGCCTCGAAGGACCACCCCCCGAGATCCACGATCGCTCGCCCTCCATCGTTTTCGGTCACGATCCCATCCAGGACGTTCTCGATCCCGACAAACCTGGCGACCTCGCGGCTGCGGGGAGTGTTCAGGACGGCCCCCGCCTCCCCCTCGTCCACGAGTTTTCCATCGATGAGCACCGCCATACGAGTGGCGAGGTGGTGCGCTTCCCGCCGGGAGTGGCTCACCTGGACGATGGTGAGCCCGTCCTCCCGGTGGAGCCGCTTGAGATCGGCGATGAACTTCTCCTGCGTGATTGGGTCGAGGGCCGAGAGCGGTTCGTCGAGGAGGAGGATATCCGGTTTCACCGCGATAGCCCGTGCAAGCGCCACCCGCTGCTGCTCGCCGCCGGAGAGGGATCCCGGGTAGCGGTCGGCGAGGTGACCGATCCCGAACCGCTCGAGGAGTGGGACGACCTCGGCACGGGCCTCATTCTTTCGCATTCCCCGCACCCGGAGGCCGTATGAGACGTTGTCCACGACCGTCATGTTCGGAAAGAGCGAGTAGTCCTGGTAGACGAGGGCGATCCCCCGTTTCTCCGGAGGGAGGGTGGTGATCTCGGTGCCTCGAAGGAGGACGCGGCCGCTGTCCGGCCGGTGGAGTCCGGCAATCACTTCGAGGAGGACTGTCTTTCCTGCACCCGAAGGCCCGACGATGAAGTAGTAGTCGCCCATACCGATTGTCAGGCTGACGTCGTCAAGCGAGAACGAGCCGAGATTGAGCGAGACGCGGTCAAACTCTATCATCGTACCTCCCTAAGTACCGGGTCATCCTCCGCAGAAGGTAGAATACCCCAAGACTGACCAGGATGACCGTAAATGCGATGCTCCTGCTCGTGTAGATTCCATCAGTCGTGAAGAAGTAGTAGATCAGCGTCGATATGATGAACGGGTAGTAGGCGATCATGACGACGCCGGCAAACTCCCCAATGGCCCTTCCCCAGGCGAGAACGGCTCCGCTGTACATGTGCCGGAGGCTTAAAGGAAGGGTGACCGTTCGAAACGCTGTGAATGTGTCCGCCCCGAGCGTGCGGGCAACGTTCTCCATGTGGACCGGCACCATCTCGAATCCCTCGCGCATGGTATTGATGAAGAACGGGGAAGAAACAAAGAGCATCGCAACGATCGTTCCCGGCAATGCATCCTCAAACGCGAGCCCGATCTCCGAGAGCGGCGCGCCGAGCCATCCCCGGCGCATGAAGAGGAGGTAGACAAGCAGGCCCGCCACGGTGTGCGGCAGGATGAGGGGGATGTCGACGATGCTCTCGACGACCCCTTTTAAGCGGGAAGGACGGGATCGCGCAAGGACGTAGGCGAGCGGGGTCCCAAAGAGGATAAGGAGGAGGACGGCGCTCGCTCCCGCACCAAACGTGAGGAGGATCGAGTGGATCACTTCCGACGATAGTGCCACCTCAAGGAGGTGAGCCGGATCGGCGAGTTCCGTCATCGCTATGTTCGCGAGCGCAAGCACCGTGATCCCGACGATCAGACCGCCAAGGACGCAGAACCATACGGTGCACCAGTCCACGTACCACCCACGGTGCTCTTTCCACCGGGTAACGGCCGTCTTCCTATCTGCCGGGAAAGGATCGGATGAGAGCGTTTCGGTCTTCATGGTTGTGATGCTGCTGAATGCCCAAATAGGTGCAGTGTTGAGATTCACCAGAAAATGAGGTGAGGATCAGGCCTTGCTCGCAACAAGCGACTGGAAAGCGCGAGGTACGCTGCCGTAGCTGCCTGCAGGCACGATCGGAGGCTGGCCGTCGTTGGTGCAGGGGTCCGAATATTGGTGTCGGACGCCGGGTCGGTCACCGTCGCCCCAATACGGCCGGAGAATTGGACCCCGGCAGCGGCGTTTTGAGAGATAAACGCGCTTGGAGGGGTTATCTTCATGAAGAAATTCTTTTGAAAACTCCATTGTTAAAGGTATTCATTCAGGATGGAGTTAATGTACGATAATTAACGCAGGAGTCCCTGAAGGAGCAGGGACCAGGCGGTATCGCTTTGAATCTGACTCAAGACCCCTCCATCGGGATAAGATGAACCGCCTTTGCCTGAAGAGAGACCCAGACCTCCATCCCTTCGTGAAGTTCAAGGGCCTCCGCCCTCCTCGCGGTCACGAGCGCGGAGAGATCGCACCCGCAGTTCACCGTAACGTTCACGAACGGCGCCGTGGACTCGATCCGGACGATCGCGGCGGAGAAGAGGTTCTCCGCCTCCTCGTAGCCGGGTTTTCTCCGGTGCAGGGAGATGTCTTCCCCGCGGATGACCATCTCCACTTCGTCGGCGGGCGGCGGGGTCGCCGAGAGGATCTCCTTTCCTCGCGCCTCCACGACGGTGAGGCCCCCGCGCCGGGAGACGACCCGGCCCGGGATGATGTTTTGAACACCCACGAACCGGGCAATCCGCCGGTTCTTCGGCGCATGGAATATCTCGCTTGAACTTCCTGTCTGGGCGATCGTGCCGTCGATCATCACGGCGATCCGGTGGGCGAGCCGCTGCCCCTGCATAAGGTCGTGCGTACTCATGATGACCGTCGTCCCGGCTTCGCGGTTCAGTTGCGTCACGATCGCTTCGATGGTGGCGGTCGAGCCCGGGTCCAGGTTCGCCGTCGGTTCGTCCAGGAAGAGGATCCGGGGATCTGTCACGAGCACCCTCGAGAGCGCCACCCGCTGCTGCTCGCCACCGGAGAGATCGGTCGCACGGCTCTTTATGCAGCGGGAGAGACCGACGGCCTCGAGGGCCTCCTTCACCCGCCGATCGACCTCGTCGGCGGGGGCCCGGCGGTAGCGCAGCCCCATCGCGACATTATCGTAGACGGATGCATTGAAGACGACCGGTCTTTGAAAGAGCATTCCCATCTGGCGGCGCAGATCGAGCCAGCGACCGCGCTCCCTCGCCACATCGATCCCAAAGATCGAGAGTTCTCCTCCGTTTGCCGGCTCGATGAGGTCGAGAATCCGGAGGAGCGTGCTCTTCCCCGAGCCGCTCGGGCCGATCAATCCTACGATCTCTCCTTCCTCGACCGAGAGGTCGACGTCGTACAGAACCCTCAGATCGCCGTAGAACTTCGTGATATTGTGTGCTTCGATGATTGTCATGGCATCACCGCCGTTGTACGAGAGAGAGGGCGATATTCACGCCGAGCGCCACCGCAAGGAGGATGATCCCGAGCGCAATCGAGAGGGAGTAATTTGCCATCGATGTGTTGAGCGCGATCGCCGTGGTGAGGACACGGGTGGCGCCCCGGATATTCCCGCCGACGATCATCACCGTCCCCACCTCGGCGATCGCTCTCCCGAAGCCGAGAAGGATGCCGGCCATGACCGCGAACCGTGCCTCCGCGATGATGGTCAGGACCGTCTGAAACCTGCTCGCACCAAGGGCGGTGATCGTGTAGCGCTTGTCCCGATCGATCCCCGAGAGCGCCGTGACTGTCAGTCCCATCAGGAGCGGTATGATGAGGACGGTCTGGGCGGCGATCATGCCGCCGGGGGTGTAGAGGAGGCGAAGGAACCCGAAGGGGCCGACGTTTGAGAGGAGGAGGAACACGACCAGACCCACGATGACCGTCGGGAGGGCATAGAGCGTCTGGAGCGTGGAGATGACCGCGTGCTTGCCCCGGAAATCGTAGAAGTAGATGAGCGCGCCGAGAGGCAGGGCGATCAGCGACGCAAAGAAGGTGGCGGTGAGGGAGACGTAGAGCGAGCGGATGGTGATCTCCACCACCTGGGGATCAAGGGTGATGATGAGCTCGATGGCCTCGATGAACCCTTCGATGATAGGGTTCCCATTCACCATGCGCCCTTGCCCTCCGTCGCCCTGCCAATCACCTCATCCACGTCTCCCCTATCTTTCCTGCTTTAAGTTGGGGTGGGCACCGGCTCCGCGCAGGTGCAGTTGAACGGCGGCTCCGTGCATTCTGGGGCATAAAGCGGCGTAAAGAGCGGTTTACCGAACTCCTCGGCACCGAACTCACCGATCATCTGCTTAGTCTCGTTCGTGGTGAGCCAGTTGATGAAGTCCGCGGCACCCTGCGCGTTCACACCCGGATGCATTGCGGGATTGACCGCAATCGCACTGTAGCGATTGAGAAGTTCGGCCCCTTCGGCGATGACCGGCACGAGATCGAGGCGATCGGCAAATGAGAGGTAGGTCCCCTCATCAGAGAGCGTGTAGGCCTGCTGCTCGTTTGCAAGGATCAGGGTGTCGCCCATGCCCTTGCCCGCCTCGACGTACCAGGCTCCGGAGTCAACGATCTCGGTCTCATAGTCGTAGCCCGCCTCCTCCCAGAGCGCCTTCTCCTGGTTGTGGGTCCCGGAGTTGTCGCCGCGGGAGACGAAGGCGACGCCTGCCGTCCCGTTCGTACCGGCGGCGTAGATCGTCTGGAAGGCCTCCACCGGGGTCATGTTCGCAATCCCGGCCGGGTCGGACGCCGGGCCGACGATGATGAAGTAGTTGTAGGCGATGCATCGCGGGTTGATGCCGTAGCCTTCGTCGATGAACTGCTGCTCGAGATCCGGGGAGTGAACGAGGACGAGATCGACATCGCCGCGCCTGCCCGAGTCGATGGACTGTCCGGTTCCCTGAGCGATGAACTGAAGGTCCACTCCGGTCTCGCTCTCGTAAACTCGTTCGAGCTCCGCAAGCAGCCCGGTGTTCTCAAGGCTTGTCGTGGTGGCTATCCGGAGCACGTTCGCCCCGCCGGCGGGAGCGGGTGTCGCCGTTCCGGCCGGGGTCTCGTTTCCGCCCGGCGCCGGGGTGGTGCATCCCGCAGCGAGAGCGAGGATGAAGAGGATCGTGATGGCCCCCGCCATCAGAAGAGTTGCATTCGTCTTCATAGCAACGCGTCTGGATGTTCAGTTGATGATAAATAATTAACTATAATCCGGAGTCAACAAAAGAATCCTTGCGAATGAAGGAGAACGTACCGCACCTTTGTGCAAAGACGGCGATGCCGCCTGCCCGGACGAACGGCAGGAGGCGGATACTCCATATCTTCCAGATCATGCCGTCATATTCATCGATCCTGAACATGTGGTGCAGTTGTACGGAGGTTCGGTGCATTCAGGTGGATAGAGCGGAGTAAAGAGCGGTTGGCCGAACACCACAAGACCGAAGTCTCCGAGAAACTCTTTGGTCTCGTTTGAGGAGATCCTGTCGATGAACCTGTCGGTCTCATCAATCATGACACCCTGCGCCATATCGGGATTGACCACGATTGCGCTGTAGCGGTTCAGGAGGTCATCGCCCCCCGTCACCAGCTGCACGAGGTCCAACTGGTCCTGGAAGGCGAGGTAAGTTCCGATGTCGGAGAGCCCGTGAGCTTCCCTCTGGTTGGCGAGGGTCAGGGTCTCGCCCATACCGCTCCCGGTCTCCTGCCCAGGAATAAGCCCAGGGTCGAAACCTTAACGCTCCCACCCGCCGACCCTGTTCCTCATGTGGCAAGCCCTGGATATCGAGACCTGGATTGCCGGCCGGAGGTCGGACCTCGACCGGGTGAAAGGACCGGTCTCCGAGATCATTGCACGGGTGCGGGCGGAGGGCGATGCGGCCCTCGTTGACCTGACAAAGAGGTTTGATGGGATCGATCTCGATGAGATCGCGGTCTCCGATGATGAGCGGGAGGCGGCCTACGACCAGGTGGATGCACGCCTCGTCGAGAGCCTCGTGGAGGCGGAGGCGCGGATCAGCCAGTTCCACGAACTGCAGCGCGGACGCGACCTCTGGTTGCAGGAGATGGAGCCCGGGATCACGCTCGGGGTCAAGACGACACCCCTCTCCCGGGTGGGTGCGTACGTCCCCGGCGGACGGGCGGCGTACCCCTCAACGGCGCTGATGTGCACCGTCCCTGCAACGGTCGCCGGGGTTGCGGAGATCTGCTGCTGCACCCCGCCGCCAATCAACCCGATCACGCTTGTCGCGCTTGATATCGCCGGGGTCGACGAGATCTACCGGGTCGGCGGCGCCCAGGCGATCGCGGCGATGGCGATTGGGACCGAGACGATACCAAAGGTGGAGAAGATCGTCGGCCCGGGGAACGTCTACGTCACCGCCGCGAAGATGCTTCTGCGCGACGAGGCCGAGATCGACTTTCCCGCGGGGCCGAGCGAGATCGCGATCCTCGCCGACGGCACGGCGAACCCGACCTTCGTCGCGGCCGATATCCTCGCTCAGGCCGAGCACGACCCGAACGCCGCCTGCGTGCTTGTGACGACCGATGCGGGAGTCGCCGACCGCGTCGGCGCCGAGGTGAGGCGGATGGCGGGGGAGGCAAAGCGTCAAGAGATCGTCGTAAAGGCGCTTGAACACTCGGGGTACATCATCGTCGGTGACCTTGACGAGGCGGTCGCGACCGTCGATGGGATCGCTCCCGAGCACCTCTCGATCCAGGTGGCCGACCCGCTCTCGGTCATCAACCGCATCCGGAGCGCCGGGTCGATCTTCGTCGGTCCCTACGCGGCGGTGGCCTGCGGCGACTATGCCTCCGGAACAAACCACGTCCTCCCGACGGCCGGCTACGCCCGGCTCTACTCAGGCCTCGACGTAAACCACTTCTGCCGACGCTCGACGGTCCAGATGATCACGCGGGAGGGGCTTGAGGCCATCGGCGACGTGGTGGAGACGATCGCCGATGCTGAGGGGCTCCACGCTCACGCGGAGTCGGTGCGGGTGCGGAGAAGAGGATAGGCGGATACCCATACTATTAATAGAGGAGGCGCTCCCGACCACAGTCGAGAGCGCGGAACACCCCCCACATTTTGAATCTCCCGTAATTTTGGCCGTTGAAACGCCAACTCCGGGCGTTCCGCCCATCTTTCACCGAGACGTCGGCGGCGATGGCGCGGCTTCGCCCCGGACCATCCGAATCTTCTCGATGGCATCCTCCGCGACGCTCTTCTCCTCCGCATCGCCGTTCCGGGCGAGAGCCTCGAGGGCGTCGATCGCCCGAGGGTCGCCGATGTACTTGAGCGCCCCTGCCGCGTAGAGCCTGACGTTCTTGTCGGGGTCCTTCGTCGCCGCAATAAGCGGATCCACCGCAAGATCACCCATCCGGAAGAGAGCGCCCGCAGCCGCCCCTTGAACGTCGGGATCTCTGTCGCGGAGGGCTTTGACGAGCGCTTCGACCGCGGTCGCCCCTCCGATATCGCCGAGGATCCCGGCCGCGACGGTTCGTATCTCGGGGTCCGGGTCGGTGAGCATCGCAGCGAGCGGCTCAACTGCTCTCCGACCTAACTTTGCTATGGCTCCGGTCGCCTGACACCGCAGATCGTCGTTTGGATCCTTGAGCGCCCGGGTGAGCGGCTCCACCGCAGACGGATCCCCGATCTCGCCGAGGATGGCGGCAGCGTAGACCCGCCGGAGGTCTCGCCGGGTCTCGATCTCCACCATCTGACCGGTGGGTGCGGCCACAATAGCCGGTCCCCCGGTGGGCGCCGACTCCTCATACCTCCCGGACGCCTCAGGATTCACGATGAGTTCGATCAACGGCTCGACCGACGCGCCTGCAAGCAGAGTGAGCGAGTCCGCCGCCGCTTCCCGCACCGCCGAGAGCGGGTCGCCGAGGGCACGGATGAGCGGTTCGACCGCCCGCGCCCCCCCGAGGTCACCGAGAGCAAGAGCGGCCCGCTGCCGGGTCAGGCCGTCATCGCTCCCTAACGCCTCGATCAGGCCGTCGACGTCCTCATTTGCCCGCAGGAGGTCGATGTTGAACCTCCGTCCGCTCTGTCGCTCTCCAGGAAGATTGCTCTTTTGCTCCAATCCTTTCGCCTCCGTGCCCGGGGTATGGCGAACGGTCGATATAATAACTTTTGCATGGCCACCTGCAGGAGCATCCCGGACAAGACACAGCGGGGTAACGGCGAGAGGTATCTGACGAGAGTGGTTCATCCGATAACCGCGGGTACCACCACCCTCCGGCGGTATCGCGGCACCCGCGAAAAAATGAGTCTATCCCGGCTTCAACGCGAGGCAGGCGGGACAGACGTCGTTGCACCCCGCCTCTCGTGGAATCGATGAAGTCCGTCTCTCGCCGCCCTCTGGACAGCGGGGTCGCTATCGGAGAGGGCCCGGGTAAGGGGCGCCTCCACCCGCGGGTCCCCAATTTCTCCAAGGATAACGGCAGCATAGGCGCGGCGCAGCCCTGCGCCGGGAAGAACGCCCTCCGGTACGGCACCGGCCCTCCTCGCTCCAGGGAAGAGCCGTTCGTGCTCTTTTGCATCCTCCGGGCCGCCGAGGAGGTCGTGCTGGGCGAGCTCCCGGTGCCGGAGAGTCTTTCCCGTCCCGACATCGCCCGGTCCGCCGAGAAGGTCGTGCTGGGTGATCTCCTCCTCTGTATCCCGGGACACTTTCCCTCCTGCCTTGCGGATATCCTCCGGACCGCCAAGAGCATCGTGCTGGGCGAGGCCCTCCTCCTCATCGCGGGCTCTTCCGCCCCCCGCCTCGCGGATATCTTCCGGGCCGCCAAGGGCGTCGTGCTGCCTGATACCGCTCCTGTGCCGGAGTTTCCTCTTTTCGGGCGGAATATTCTCAGGGCCGCCGAGGAGGTCGATCTGGGTAAGGCCCTCCTCGGGTGCTTCCCGCGGTAACCCGTATGCCGCCGCGATCTTGGGGCGCTCGAGAATCTCGATCAGCGGCTCCACCGCCGGCGTCCCGATCATGGCAAGCGCGTTTGCCGCCCCCTCCCGCACATCTGGCGCCGGATCGGTTAGCGCCCGGATAAGGGGATCCACCCCCCTCCATTCTCCAAGCGAGCCAAGGGCGAGGGCTGCACGTCGGCGGACGGCCGGAACGCCGCTCTGCAACGCAGCGGTCAGACCGCTGATGTCCCCCCCTGATGTCATACGCTCAAGATCGTATTGCTTCTCCCCCGTTGGAGGATCCTTTCTTTGCACCACAATCACCTCAGAATAAGGGGGCATAACCGAGCGTGAGTATAATAATGTTATGTATAATATTTGCAGCATAGAATATTGGGAATTGGGACTATTTCCTGGGGGAATTGTACCTGGAGCAGTAGCCCGGTGGTTACAGATATTTATCTCCGCAGAGCGAGGTGATCATCATGCCTGAGGAGAAGAGGACGGCCGAGTTGAAGATCACCGGGATGCACTGCGCATCCTGCGCCCTCAATATAGAACGTGCCCTCCAGGATCGGGACGACGTCTACGATGCCCGGGTCAACCTCGCGGCCGAGACGGTCGCCATCGAATATGACCCGACGAAGGCCAGCCTCACGGACCTCGAACGGACAATCACCGATGCCGGTTACGAGGTTGTGAGGAGCGAGGTCACCGCGAGAATCGGCGGGATGGTCTGTGCGGCCTGCGCCCAGGTGATCGAGGCCTCGCTTGCCAACCTCGAGGGGGTCTACGAGGCCCGGGTCAACCTCGCGACAGAGGACGCACACGTCGTCTACAACCCGGCGCTGGTCACGATACCCGATATTCGTGCCGCCATCGAAGAGGCCGGCTACCAGTATCTCGGACTCGAGGAAGAAGTCACCGAGGACGTCGAAGAGAGGATGCGGGAAGCGGACCTCCGGGACAAATTCCGACGGTTCACAATCGGGTTTGCGGTCAGCATCCCGCTCTTTTTCTACATGCTCTTTGGGATGCCCGGCGCGGCTGCCCTCCCGGTCTCGATCAACCTCATCATGCTCCTCATCACCCTGCCAGTCTTTCTCTACGTAAGTACTCCCATATTCAAGACGGCAGCCGCCTCGCTCAGAAATCGGGCGCTGACGATGGACGTCATGTACGCGATGGGAATCGGCGTCGCATACGGTTCAAGTATTCTTGGGACGTTTGATATTGTCCTCACCCCGGAGTTCAACTTCTACGAGACCGCGGTGATGCTTGCGGCCTTCCTGACGCTCGGAAGGTACCTTGAGGCCCGGGCAAAGGGTAGGACGTCCGAAGCCATCAAGAAATTGATAGGGCTTCGCCCGAAGACCGCAACCGTGATCCGGGACGGGCGGGAGATTGAGACGAGGATCGAGGATGTCGTCGTCGGCGACGTCGTCTTGGTCCGGCCTGGAGAGATGGTGCCGGTGGACGGCGTGGTCGTGGGCGGCGAGAGTTCAGTCGACGAGTCCATGATCACCGGCGAGCCCATCCCGATCGACAAGCGGGAGGGAAGCGAGGTCGTCGGCGGCACCCTGAACATGAACGGTGTCCTCCGCATCAGGGCCGAAAAGATCGGGAAGGATATGGTGCTTTCGCAGATCATCAGGCTCGTCCGGGACGCCCAGGGTTCAAGGCCGCCGGTGGAGCGGATCGCCGACGTTGCGGTCTCTTACTTCATCCCGGTCGTGCTCGTGATCGCAATCGGCGCCTTCCTCATCTGGTATGTGGGACTCAACGCCTCGCTTCTCTTTGCGCTCACGGTGCTGATATCCATCCTGGTCGTCGCTTGCCCCTGTGCGCTCGGCCTCGCGACCCCGACCGCCGTGACCGTCGGGATCGGCCGGGGGGCCGAACTCGGGCTGCTGATCAGGAACGGCGAAGCCCTCGAGATTTCAGAGAAACTGACAACGATCGTCTTCGACAAGACCGGGACCCTCACCAGGGGAAAACCCGACGTCACCGATATCGTTGCGTTCGGTCTTCCGGAGGACCGACTTTTAGCGCTCGCCGCGGCGGTCGAGAAGAACTCACAGCATCCGCTCGGGGAAGCGGTCGTAAGGCGGGCGGAGAGTGCCGGCGTTGCGATCCCGGCATCAACGCAGTTTACCACCTACGGCGGCCTGGGGGTCAGCGCCGTTGTGGAAGGGACGGAGATCCTCATCGGGAACCAGCCCTTCCTCCTTGAGCGCGGCATCGCCATCCCGCCGAAGGCCGAGATGAGGATAACCGCATTCCAGGATGTGGGAAAGACCGCAATCCTCGTCGCCGCCGGGGGTGAACTTGCAGGCATCATCGCCATCGCAGACACCCTGAAGCCGACGGCAAGAACGGCTATCGCAGACCTCAAAAGGATGGGTCTATCGGTCGTGATGATCACCGGCGACAACCCGCGGACGGCAAACGCCATCGCACGGGAGGTCGGGATCACGGACGTCCATGCCGGGGTGCTCCCCCAGGAGAAGGCACAGGAGGTCCGGGCCCTCCAGAAGCGGGGGGAGGTCGTGGCGTTTGTGGGCGACGGGATCAACGACGCCCCGGCGCTCGCGCAGGCGGATGTCGGGATCGCCATCGGGAGCGGGACCGATGTCGCCATCGAGAGCGGGGATGTCGTCCTCATCCGCGACGATCTCGTCGACGCCGTCGCGGCCGTCGAACTCTCCAGGAAGGTGATGAGCCGGATCAAGCAGAACCTCTTCTGGGCGTTCGCCTACAATGCCGCCCTGATCCCCCTCGCCGCCGGGGTGCTCTATCCCGTCTTCGGCATCACCTTCCAGCCGGAGTATGCGGCGCTCGCGATGGCGCTCTCGTCGGTGACGGTCGTCTCGCTCTCCCTGCTGCTCAAGAGATATATACCACCAGCGAAGAGAGGGATCTTATCGGAGGTTGATACACATGGCACTTGATCCGGTATGCAAGATGGACGTCGACGAGGCGACCGCGAAGTACACCGCCGAGTACAAGGGGAAGACCTACTACTTCTGCGCCCCCGGGTGCAAGAAACTCTTTGAGCGAGACCCCGAGGCGTATCTGAAAGGGGAGTAACCCTTTTTTTGCCGGTGAGGGGCGTCTCGCTGGAGCGAACCGGGGATAGAGAGATCAAAGAGAGCCCGGGATAGATATTCAGCGGGTTACTTATTTTCAAAAAACCGGGACCTGCTGCAATCTCGTCGTCTCTGCACCACATTCTGTGGGTGATGGCATTAGAATCGATAGACTGACTGTCCGCACCGCGCCCCCTGACGCCCTTCTCCCGGCGCAAGGTCGCTGGCGTCGTCCAGGACTTCCCGGAGGAAGGCGCTCGCGTTATCAGCGAAGTGAACCGCCCAGGCCTCGGGCGTCCGGGGCTGGATCTCGCCGTGAGGGCCGTGATGAGACATCACGATATGGAGAATGTGTGCAAACCGGGAGGGGTCGACACCGGCGGAGTGTCGGAGGAGCACAGCAGCCCCGATCGCCGTATGCCCGACGAGGGTGTACTCGGGGAGCGCGACGAACGAGAACCCCTGACGACGGAAGCATGACGCCTTGCCGATGTCGTGGAGGAGCGCTCCGGCAAGGAGGACATCGAGATCCATCTCCGCCCGGCTGACGGTGTTCGCAAGCGAGAGCGCAATCTCCGCGGTCTCGAGAGTATGCTCCGCAAGGCCGCCAATGTAGGCATGGTGGTGAAATTTCGCCGCCGGGGCTTCAAGAAATCCTGCAGTGGTGTCTATGACAGCGGAGACGAGTGAGTATATGCCGGGATCTTCGATCTTCGCGACCACGCGGGCGAGCCCCTGCCGGACAGCTTCGCAGTCGACGGGCGCATAGACAAACAGGGAGGGATCGAAGCCGTCCGGCGGTATCGGGGCTCGAAGGTTCGCGATCCCATCATTCACGTTGACCTCACAGGTCCCGTTGTAGACCTTCGCATAACCCTGGATACGATAGACCTCACCCGGCCGGATCGCGTGGCAGAGCGCCTCCATCTGCTCCACGGTCTGAACGGGCGTCCCCCAGACCTTGCAGGTTCCCCGACCGGTCTTATCGGAGATGGAGAGCTGGATATACTTGCCTCCATCCCTCTTCTCCTTCAGTTCTGCAGCGTCGACCACAAAGGGTGCGTCGACCTGCATACTCCCGCCGATCTCCGCGACAAAGAGCATCTTCTCAAGCACCGGATCACTGCTCCTATGAAATTCGTTCGCTCGAAGAACTTTAAAACCCGGCGATCTATTCCAGAACTGGTTCCACATCCCATGGAACAACAAGCACCCGGGCTAAGAATAGAGTCGGGAGCATAACGGCAGAGTCTCGCGCGTAAAGGCCGTCAACCAAACCGGAGCCTGATCATCCCAAGCAGCATCTCCTTTGCATCCGAGATCATCACCTTGGACTCATCCCGGTTCGCCCACGTGATCGGAACCTCCTCCACCCTGCGGCCGGCTTGCCGCAGCCGCCAGAGGAGCTCGACATCGAACTCAAACCCGGTCGATCGGAGAGAGGGGAGAACGGGTTCGAGAGCTTCCCGCCGAAAGGCCTTTGCTCCGCACTGGGTGTCCCGGTAGTCGAGTCCAAAGAGCAGTCTTACCAGAAGGTTGAAGAGACGGCTCTCGATCCTGCGTCGGAGCCCCTGCTTTACCTCCAGGATCGAGCCCGGGACCCAGCGCGAGCCGATGGCGCCGTCCGATGTCGTGAGACGGTCAAAGAGACGCACCATCTCGGAGAGGGCGGTCGAGCCGTCGGCATCCATGTAGCCGACAAAGGGCGTGGTCGCCGCCTTCATGCCGGCGACAACCCCTCCCCCTTTCCCGAGGCGGGTCTGAAACGTCAGGCACCGGATGCGGAGATCCGGATGCTCGGCTGCAAACGCTTTGATGATCTCTGCAGTGGCGTCGGTCCCATCGCAGACGAAGACGAGATCACCGGCAAAACCCGAGAGATCTCGAAGGAGCGACTGTATCCGTCGCTCTTCGTTATATGCAGGGATCACCAGGGTGCAGTCAGTCTGGTTCACACCGTCGGCACGTGTATCGTTTAGCATTCCAGTTTCGTGATGATGGTCTCGGCGAACTGCGCGGCAGCAGCGGGGCCGTTCGCGGTCACGATCTGCATATCGGCGACGACGGGGATGTCAAGGAGATTTGCTCCCGCTTTCTCCATCTCCCTAATTGCCTCCGGGCTAGGGTATACCGTGGCCTGCCGTCCGGAGAGGATACCAGCCCGAGCGAGGACGACCGGTGCAAGACAGATGGCGGCAACAACCTTCCCCTGCTCAAAGAACGAGCGGACAAGGGCGATGAGTCGCTCGTCTCCCCAGAGGTGAACTTTTGAGCCGGAACCGCCCACGACCACAATCCCGGCGTAGTCGTCCGGGTTTGGGCAATCGAATGCCATGGCCGCCTCTGCAGTGCCACCCAGCATCCCGGTGCACGTTCCGGCAGCCGTCGAGGCGATATCGACGTCGATCCCGACCTCCTCAAACGCTCTCTTCGGGACCTCCAGTTCTTCGTCCCTGTACTGCTCCGGTGCAATCGCAAACACGAATCTCATGTTGGGTTCCCTAGCAGGTTTTGTTCATAAGTGTATTGATGGTTGTGGAGCGGGAATAGACCGACATAACCGGATCGTTCGAGAACGCCGCACGTACCGGCATATGTCTCGGCCGTCCCGGGGAGCGAGGCATCGTGATCCGCATGATCTCAAGGAGATCACCTGTTTTTTCAGTCTATGACCACACTAAATTTTGAAATAAGATTATTATAATAATTGCGCCATTCTTGTCCCAACCCCGCATAGGACAGAACCATAACCGCTACAGGGGACTCGACCTCCCGCTGGACCAAGATAAGGCGGAAGGATGCCGGGTGTTCATCATGGATCTACAGCACATTTCCGGGGTGAAGATAAGGAGTGGCAGTCATGCGACGCAACTTGTATCTCGGGATCGTCCTTCTTCTGGCAGCGCTCGCACTTGTTGTAATCGTGGGGGCACAGACAGATGAACCTGAAGTGATCTGGGACCAGAAGTATGGAGCGCCTGATTCGAAGGAGGCGGCATATTCTATCGTCATGGACCCCAGGAGACCTGGGTTCTTCCTCGCCGGGGAGAGAGACCCGCTCGAGGATGGAAAGACTGACGTTTTAGTGATCCGGGCAACGCCGCGAGGAACCGAGGACTGGAACAGGACCTACGGCGGAGCAGAGGCCGAAACTGCACGCTCGATCATCGAGATCGGTGACGGCAACCTGCTCATCGCCGGAAGCCTCACGTTCGTCACGAACGAGACGCGACGGGACACCGATGCCTGGATTATTGAGATAGAGGGCTCGGGCAATGAGGTATGGAACCGGACCTACGGCGGTCCGGACGTCAACGCCTCGGCGAACGCGGTGACCCGGACCGATGACGGCGGTTACATCTTCGTCGGCTCCATCATGCCCCACGAAGGGAGCGAGTCGGATGCCTGGGTGGTCAGGCTGAATGAGTCGGGCCGCGAGGTCTGGAACAGGACGTTTGGTGGAGGTGGAAACGATACGGCAAACGCCGTCACACGGCTCCCGGACGGTGACTTCGTCTTTGCCGGCAGAACCGAGTCTTCCGGTGCCGGCGGAAGCGACGTCTGGGTGGTCCGGCTGAACGAGTCGGGCAACGAGGTCTGGAACAGGACGTTCGGCAGTCCTGATGACGATGCTGCTCTGGCAGTGATCAACACGACGGATGGGAACCTGCTCGTTGCCGGCTCGTTCACGGAGAGGCCCGATAATGCAATGGTCGATACCGACGCCCTCCTGATCAAACTCACCCCCGCCGGAGATATCGTCTGGAACTGGATTTACGGCGATTTCGGCGTGAACGAATCGGCCGCATCCGTCATCGAGACCGCAGACGGCGGTTATCTCTTTTCCGGGGAGACGGCCTATCCGGATACGGATGATACCGATGCCTGGCTTGTCGCGACCAATGCCGAAGGGGCGGTGAGGTGGAGCCGAACCTTCGGGGGTGAGGAGCCAGGCGATCGAGCTGCATCGGTCATCGAGATCGCGCCGGGCGAGTATCTCTTTGCAGGGACATTTAACGCTACGAAGCCGGATGGACCGGCAGATACTGACGCCTGGGCCGTGAGACTTGGGCCGCGCCCCGAGCCGACACCGACGCCGGAACCCACGGTAACGCCGATAAAGCCACCGAAAGCACCGGAAGTGCCCAAGAAGGCACCGGTAACGGCAACTCCGGGGCCGACCATGACAAAGCCGCCAGAGACGCCGATGAAGAGGCCCACACAGACCGTAAGACCTACCGAAGCGCCGACAGTCACGCCAACACCTACCGTGACACGGACGGAGATGCCGACCCCAACTCCCACCGTGACGCCAACAGAGATCCCAACTCCGACACCAACACCCACCGTGACACCAACGGAGATCCCAACTCCGACACCAACACCCACCGTGACGCCAACGGAGATCCCAACTCCGACACCAACGGAGACGCCGACACCGACCACCAATACAACACCGGATGAGAACGGGGACGAGAACGGAACAGATGAGAATGGCGTCGACGGCAACGAGACCGGCGGTAACGGAGGAGATGAGAACAATAGTGACAACAACGAGAGCAATCCCGGCAGCAGCGGGTCGCTCTCCGGAACGGTCTGGTACGACCTGGACGGCGACGGCATCCTTGATCCCGGTGAGCCGGGCATCCCCGGCATCGGGGTCAGGCTGATTGGAAAACGGACCATGCTTGACCATGCCGTCACCGGCCCGGACGGGTCATATCGGTTTGAGACGATCCCCACCGGAGACTACGCCGGTGCGGAGTTTCTTCTCCCGAACGGCTATTCATGCACCATCCCGGGTCTGGGCAGCGATGCCAGCCCGGCCGGCGAGGGGGTGGCATTCGCCCAAGGCGGGGCGGGACGATGGATCCTGAACGCAGGGTTTGTCGGGGGCTACCAGCCCCAAACCCCCTCGGCCGCCTACGGGTGGGTGCTCGGAACGACCTGGAACGACGGCGACCAGGATGGCATCATGAATGAACACCACGGCTTAACCGATATCGAGGTCCGCCTCATGGATGCAGGCGGGAATGTGGTGGCATCGACCCGCACGGGTCATCATGACGATTACACGTCGCTGTATCTCTTCGGCCCCCTCCCGCCCGGGGAGTATTCGTTGATATTCACCGCGCCGGACGACTACATCTTCACGGAGCCCGGGCAGGATAGTCACGCCGACCCAGAGACCGGGATGACGGCACCGTTTACGGTCGGCGAGGGGGAGATAGTTGTCAGGGATGCGGGGCTGATCCCCGCACCTGCTGCAGGGATCGGGGTCGGACCCGTTGCCCATCCGCTTGAAGGACAGATCTACGATGCCGCTGATGTGGAGGCGGCGGATGAGATGGGGCGACTACCGCCGACTGAAGTTGGGGCATAGACCCGCGGGGCTTGGAATGCTCCATAAAAACAAGCAGCATCCCGCGCCGGAGCTCTGACCCGGCACCCCATTGGTCGTCGCCTTAGGGCGAGAGAGCTGGACGACACCCCGGCAAATAAGAGACATTCACCTAAAAAACCCTATTCTCCGCAACTTGCGGCTGCAGAGACCAGAACACTCCAATTCTAACGGGGTCCCGCAACCCCTGACCCATAAAAACATTATTATATTATAAAAGCAATTCAGAGCCAGAACCCCTGGCAGGCGAAGTACCGGGGAAAATTTCGATTCATCCTGCTGCCGTCAGACGGCCAGGCGAGTGCTGCAGCCTTCCATAGGGGTTATGTGCCCGGGAGCGCATGAAAGACGCATCCCGGAATGAAGGTGAACCGATTGAGAGGTGCTAGCATTCTAATAGCCATCATCGTATCAGCGTTCGTCTTAGGTTCGATCGCAAACGCAACGGCCCATACCCCATCGGGGCCGGATGCAGGAGAGGCAAAAACCAGCGGTACGATAGGAGGAACGATCTTTTTTGATGCCAACGCAAACGGCGTGCAGGACCCCGGGGAGCGGGGTATGAGCGGCGTTGCCGTCCACCTCAGGGACGCCGCGGGCGAGAGGATCGCGACGGCGGAGACGTTCTCCCACGCATGTGAAGGGCTCTACATCTTCAGCGGCGTTCTTCCCGGGAACTACACCGTCGAGGTCGTTCTACCGGAGGGATACGCCTTCACCCTCCCAGGCCGGGGCGCCCCGGGAGAGACGGCGAGCACCATCGACCCGATCAGCGGGAGATCCACCGGCATCGACCTGACTCCCGAGGTTATCCAGACGATGGACCTCGTCGTCAGGGACGCCGGGCTCGTGCCGGCCGAAGGCTGACGGAGCCGGAAACAACACTCATTTTTTTGAGCACATTACCGGTGCTTCTCGACGTGCTGCCGAAGCATCGTGCCGGGTTGCCAGCGATCGGCGATCTCGAGCGCCTTCGCGCGCAGGGCCGCGTGCTCTGCGATGCAGGTCTCCGGCGGGGCGGCCTTCCTGAGAATGGCGGAGGTGTTCTCGGTTATCTGGATGAGTTCGGTAGCAATCACGGCGTTGAGCCAGACAAGGTCGCGGAGCATCTCTTTGAGCTCTTCATCCTGTTGCATGAGTGAATGGTAGGAAGCGCTCCCACATCAATCTCCCCCGAAAAAATGTTCACAATACTTATCGCAACTGACTTTCAAAGCCTCTTGGAGACAGGTGTGGTCACGTGGGCTACATAGATGAGATAAAGCGGATCGGAAGGGACGCAAACCCCTTCTTCAAACTGATGGGTATCGAGGTGGATGAGTTCGGCGACGGGCGCGCCCGCTTGAGCATGGAGGTCCGGCCGGATATGCTCAACGGCGCCGGGTGGCTCCAGGGAGGGGTCTACGTGGCGCTCGCGGACGAGGCGATCGCGCTTGCGCTCTACACGCTCCTTGACGAGAACGAGAGGATCGCAACGATTGACGAGCACACCAGTTTCATAAAAGGGGTCAATGCCGGAAGGATCGTCGCCACCGGAAGAGTCATCCGGAAGGGCCGCAGGGTGGCGTTTGCAGACGGGGAGGTCCGGAGCGCGGCAGACGATACACTTCTTACACGTACATCAACATCGTTTGCTGTCATAGGCCCATAACGGCGCTATTGACGCCCGATCGAGACCGCCATCGCGCCGGCAGGGATTCCCCCGGGAATCCCGAACAATACATTCTCAATACAAAAGATCACATAATGAGATAGAGACTCTGGAACAACCGGAGGGGAACGAGAGTTTGAAGTATATCATCGTAACCGGCGGCGTCATGAGCGGGCTCGGGAAAGGCATCACCACCGCATCCATCGGCCGCCTCTTAAAAAACCGCGGCTATCAGGTGACGGCGGTGAAGATCGACCCGTACCTGAATATCGATGCTGGTACCATGAACCCCGCCCAGCACGGTGAGGTCTTCGTCCTCTCCGATGGTGGGGAAGTCGACCTTGACCTCGGTAACTACGAGCGATTCCTGGATATCAACCTCAAATCGATCCACAACATCACAACGGGCAAGGTTTACCGGAACGTCATCGATAAAGAGCGGCGCGGGGACTTCCTCGGCGCGACCGTCCAGATCATTCCCCACATCACCGACGAGATCAAGCACTGCATCCGCCGTGCGGCGATGGAGGAGATCAACGGCGGAAAGAGAGCTGAGATCTGCCTGGTAGAGGTCGGCGGGACTGTCGGCGACATCGAGAGCATGCCGTTCCTCGAAGCAATCCGTCAGATGCACGGGGAACTGGCACCGGAGGATATGATCCTGGTCCATGTCACCCTGGTCCCGATGGACACCATGGGCGACTTCAAGACCAAGCCGACACAGCACTCGGTCAAAGCGCTCCGGGAACTCGGATTGCAGCCCGACATCATCGTTGCGCGGAGCAGAGAGGTGATCGGGCCGCAGACGAAGAAGAAGATCTCCGCCTTCACCGACGTCCCGGTAAAGGCCGTGGTCGCCGCAAAGGACGTTCCCGACATCTACCAGATCCCGATGGAACTGGAAAAAGAGGGTCTTGCGGACGTCATCTGCAATTACCTCCAGATCGAGAACCGGGAACCGGACCCCGCGTGGTACCGGGTCATCTCGCAGGAGTACACGAACCGGGTGACCGTCGCCATCGTCAGCAAGTACGGGATCGAGGATGTCTACATGTCCATCAAAGAGTCGCTCAAACATGCCGGAAGAGCGCTCTCTACCGAAGTGAACATACGCTGGCTTGATGCAGAGACGTGTGACATCCACGATCTCGTCGACGTCGATGGCATCCTGATCCCGGGAGGATTCGGCAAACGCGGAATTGAAGACAAGATCAGGGCGATCCAGTACGCTCGCGAGAACAAAAAACCCTTTCTCGGCCTCTGCCTGGGGTTCCAGCTCTCGGTGATCGAGTACGCCCGGCACGTCGCTGGGATTTCAGACGCCACAAGCGAAGAGATGGGAGAGGGGACGCATGTCATCGCCCTCCTCCCCGAACAGGAAGGAGTCCAGGACCTCGGGGGCACGATGCGCCTCGGGGACTCGGAGATCGTCCTCAAGGAAGGGACGAAGGTGGCTGCTCTCTACGGCAGGACCAGAATCGTAGAACGGCACCGTCACCGCTACGAGGTGAACCCGGAGTTCATCGCCGACCTTGAGGCCGCCGGCCTCATCTTCTCGGGCTTCTCCGGATCGAGGATGGAAGTCTGCGAGCTCCCGGACCACCCCTTCTACCTCGCGACACAGTTCCACCCCGAGTTCAAGTCAAGCCCGACAAATCCCTCCCCACCCTACATAGGGTTTGTAGAGGCATGCAAGAAGAACAAATTATCCCCAAAAAACAGGTGAAGTAATAGAATGGTAGATGTCTCAAAGTTTATCGACCAGGCAGTCCAGCAGATCCGCGACGCTGCCGGGGAGAAGAAGGTTGTCATGGCACTCTCCGGCGGAGTGGACTCCTCGGTCTGTGCGGCGCTCGCCACCCGTGCGATAGGCGACCGACTCATCCCGATATATGTAGATACCGGCCTCATGCGCAAAGGAGAGACCGATCGCATCCGGTCCCTCTTTGCCGACACAAACCTCCGCGTCGTGGATGCGGCGGATGAGTTCTTTGAGGCCCTTGCGGGCATCACCGATCCCGAAGAGAAGCGCAAGGCTATCGGCGCAAAGTTCATCAGAATCTTCGAGCGGGAGGCTAAACGGACCGGTGCGACGATGCTCCTCCAGGGAACAATCTATCCCGACCGCATCGAGAGCGAAGGGGGCATAAAAAGCCACCACAACGTCGGCGGCATGCCCCTCGATATCGAATTCGAAGGCGTCATCGAGCCGCTCGCCGATCTCTACAAGGATGAGGTCCGTGAGGTCGCCGGCGGGCTCGGGCTTCCGAAGGAGATCCAGCACCGGATGCCATTCCCGGGACCCGGGCTTGCGGTCCGGGTACTCGGTGAGGTGACAAAGGAGAAGATCGCGATCGTCCGTGAGGCGAACGCCATCGTTGAGGAGTGCCTGGTGGAGGAGTTCCACCCCTGGCAGTGTTTCGCGGCCCTCATTGGGCTTGGAACGGGGGTCAAGGGAGATGTCCGGCTGCACGGCTGGATCGTCGCCATCCGGGCCGTCCAGTCACGGGACGGGATGACCGCCGACCCGTTGCAACTCCCCTATGAGACGCTCTCGCGAATGGCAACCCGGATCACCGCCGAGATCCCCGGGGTTGCCCGGGTCGTCTACGACGTCACCCCCAAACCCCCGGCGACGATCGAGTATGAGTGAGAATATGGCAGAAGATTCACGCGCGCTTGATGCACGCTACTATATGCCCGCGTTCGGCCGGACGATGAAGATCGTCCGCGGCTCGGGCTCACGCGTCTGGGATGATCAGGGGCGGGAGTACATCGATTGTGTGGCAGGTATTGCGGTCTGCAGCACCGGCCACTGCCACCCGAAGGTGGTCGAGGCAATCTGCAACCAGGCCAAAGAGTTGATCCACTGCTCGAACCTCTACTACGTCCCGAACCAGGCGGAACTCGCAAAAAAACTTGTGGAAATTACGGGACTGTCCAAGGCGTTCTTCTCGAACTCCGGGACGGAGGCGAACGAGGGCGCGATCAAACTGGCCCGCGTGCGGACAGGGAGGAAGAAGTTCGTCGCGTTCAACCACGGGTTCCACGGCAGGACCTGCGGGGCGCTTGCGGTCACGCACAAGCCCGCGATCCGGGAGCCGTTCGAGCCGCTCTCACCCCCCTGCACCTTCGTCGACTACGGCGACCTCGACGCCCTTGCAGATGCGGTCGACAAGGATACCGCCGGGGTCTTCGTCGAGCCGATCCAGGGCGAGGCCGGGGTGCTGATCCCGCCGGAAGGGTTCTTCCGGGGCGTCCGGGAGATCTGCGACGATACCGGCGCGCTGATGATCGTCGATGAGGTGCAGACCGGGATGGGCAGGACAGGGAAGTGGCTTGCGATCCAGCACACCGGCGTCCTCCCCGACATCGTCACGCTCGCGAAGGGGCTTGCGAGCGGGTTCCCCATCGGGGCGCTCGTCGCCCGCGAGGGGCTCGAGTTCAAACGGAGCGAGCACGGCAGCACCTTTGCCGGAGGACCGCTCGCCTGTGCGGCAGCCCTCGCGACGATTGAGGTCATCGAGGAGATCCTCCCCGATATCCCACGCAAGGGCGAGCTCTTCATGAAGGGGCTCTCCCGCCACAACCCCCGCGGCCGCGGCCTGATGATCGGGATCTCCGTCGGCGAGCGGTGCCCGGAGGTCCAGCAGACCTGCGCCGAGAACGGGGTGCTTGTCAACTGCGCCGCCGACGGTAACCTCCGACTGGTTCCACCGCTCGTGATCACCGACGAAGAGATCGAGACCGCTCTCGGTGTCATCAATGCGGCGCTTGATTAGAGCGTGCTACACGGGTGCGGGCGGGTACTCATACGCCAAAAAGGCGGATGATGTCGCACGGGAGTACGGCTTCGATCGGGTCGCCCATCTTGCGAGCAACGAGAACCCTTGGCCCCCCTCTCCCGCCGCGATCGAGGCGGCGGCAGACGCCCTCCGGACGGCAAACCGCTACCCGGACGAGCGGGCGTCTGCCCTGATCGAGGCTCTCCGCCGCTACCACGGCGACTACCGGTTCGTAACCGGCTCGGGCATGGACGGGGTCATTGAGACGGTGATCCGGACGGTCGTCGAGCCCGGCGAGAGCGTGGTTGTCTCGACCCCGACCTTCTCTTTTTACGGGATTGCGGCCGCAGCACACGGCGCACGGGTCACGAGCGTCCCCCGCCGCGAGGACTTCTCGGTCGACCCGGCGGCCTTCATCGAGGCATGCCGGGGGGCAAAGCTTGCCTTCCTCTGCTCACCGAACAACCCCACGGGGAACTCCGTCCCGCCGGAGGTTGTCGAGGAGATCCTCGAGGAGATGGACGGGCTGCTCTTCCTCGACAACGCCTACGTCGATTTTGCCGACCTCGACTACCGGCCGCTGATGCACCGTCATGAGAACCTGATTCTTGGGCGGACTATGTCGAAACTCTTCGCCCTTGCCGGGTTCCGGGTCGGCTACGCCTTCGTCCCGGAGTGGCTGGAGCCGTTCTACCAGAAGGCAGCAACGCCATTTGCGTTGAACTCGGTCTCGATGGCGGCGGCCATCGGAGCGCTCGGGGATCTCGACCGGATGCAGAAGATCCGCGACCACGTGCGAATATGGCGGCGGCGGTTCCTTGAAGAGATACCGTTTAGGGTATATCCATCCGACGCAAACTTCGTCATGATCGACGTCACACCCCACACCGGTGATGAGGTGACGGAACGCCTTGCAGCAAGGGGCGTCCTCGTCCGATCCTGCACCAGTTTCCCGGGGCTCGGCAACCATTATATCAGAGTCAGCATTGGTGAAGACTGGGAGAACGCCCAATTCCTCGAGGCGATAAAGGACATATGATGATCGGCATCACCGGCACGCCGGGAACAGGAAAGACGTCCGTCGCAGTCGAACTCGAACGGCGAGGTCACCGGGTCGTCCACCTGAAGGATACGGTGCAGCCTTACATTATTGAGGAGGACTGCGACCGCCAGACGATGGTGGTGGACGTCGACCGGTGGGTCGATGAGTTCGAACCCTTCGACGGGATCATTGAGGGACATCTCGCGCACCTTCTCCCCTGCGACCGGGTGGTGGTGCTCCGGTGCCGTCCGGATATCCTCGCCGAGCGCCTCGCCCCGAGAGACTACCCTCAAGAGAAGGTTGCGGAGAACGCCGAGGCGGAGGCGCTCGACGTCATCCTGATCGAGACGCTCGAGGAGCACCCGGACGATCAGATCCTTGAGGTGGACACAACCTATCTCTCCGTTCATGAATGCGCGGATCGGATAGAACAGTTCATCCGGGGAGAGGTGCCGCCGTCGTACGGCTCCATCGACTGGACCGATTACCTGGAGATAGGCAGATGACGCTCGACCAGTTCCGACCGCAGGTGCAGTGGATCGTTCAGCCCGTAGTAAACCAGGTCCGAAAGATCGGGATCACCCCGAACGGGCTCACGATCGCATCGCTCTTTGTATCGGCACTGGCGGGAATTGCGTTCTATGCCGGCGGCGTTGTCCTCGGTACCATCATGGTCGCACTCAACGCCGTCTGCGACGCGCTCGACGGAGCGCTTGCCCGGGAGATGGGGGTTGCGGGACTCCGCGGCGACTTCCTCGATCACGTCATCGATCGCTACGCCGACATATTCATCATCACCGGGATCTTCGCGGGCGGCGCCGCTTCCTGGCCGATCGGTGTCTTTGCGCTGACCGGCGTCCTGATGTCCTCATACCTCGGCACCCAGGCGCAGGCCGTTGGAATTGGGAGGTACTACGGGGGTATCCTCGGCCGGGCGGACAGGCTCGTGCTGATCATCATCGCGGGCGTTCTCACGGTGCTGATCCCGGGGGAGATCTACGGCCTGAACTATCTCGGCTGGCTTCTTGTTATATTCGGCATCCTCGGACATTACACCGCCATCCAGCGGTTCGCGCACGTCTGGCGGCAGATAGAGAAGCACTGAAGTTCGATGGGGAGCAGCGACCACGCTCTCGAGCGCGATTGGTCCTCTGCGACCTCGATGCGATACCTTCAATTGCGCGGACGCCCTCTGCCTCGAACGAAAGTACACCCTATGGATTGAGGATATAAACTCCATAGGTGAGGTAGGTCGCAAAGGTCACCCAGATGAGGTAGGGGATGAGCAGCACCGCCGCGGGTACCGATACCCGGTAAAAGGCCGCGACCGTCATCAGGATGGCGACCCAGAGGAGCACGATCTCGATGAGAGCAAAGAGCGGTGCCTGCAGTCCGAAGAAGAGATACGACCAGAGGACGTTCAAAACCAGCTGGACGGCAAAGATCGCCATAGCAACCTTCACGCCCTTCTTGCTCCACCCCTTGCTCCAGACAAGGTAGAGCGCAATGCCCATGAGGATGTAGAGCACCGTCCAGACGGGGCCAAAGACCCACGCAGGAGGGTTTAGATCGGGCTTTGCAAGCCCTGCATACCACGTCGGGACAGCCGGCGTCGTGAAGAGAGACCCGATGAGCGCCGCAATCAGGCAGACCCCTATCGCCACCAGAAGCTGAACGAACCGGATGTATGCTGGTGCCACGAAGCCAAGGATGGGCATCGTGGCCCTTAAATCTTTTGATATCAATCCGGGAGCCGATCACTGCCTCAGCAAAAGGCCGACAATACGCCTGTTTCACTCACACTCATCATCAGGGTCCTCATCATCCCCGTCGGGCCAGGAGGGGAGGACCTCACGGAGAGTGAACCGAAACGCCGCACCGGCATCCAGCCGCCCCGCGATCCGGTCCTCCACCCAGATTCTCCCGCCGTAGCGCTCGATGAGGGTGCGAACGATATACAGACCAAGCCCGTCACCGCAACCCTCGGCCCATCCGCGCTCGAACCGGTGAAAGATCGCCTCCTTCAGTCCGTCGGAAATACCCGGCCCGGTATCCTCGACCGATACCAGCACATTCTCGCCATCGTACTCCTCCACCCGTATGGTGATCATGACCTCAGGACCGCCGAGCCTCGCGGCGTTTCGGATGAGGTTTGAGAAGACTTCAGGGAGAAGGCCGTCAGCCCAGACTTTGCAGGAAGTGCCCTCATACTCAATCGCAACATCCGGGAAGGCAGCAATCTCTCCCCTGATGATGGCGTCAAGGTCGAATTCGCCTAGATCTGGGGGATCATGATGGATGCGCCGAATCGTCGAGACATTCCCGATAATCTCAGCACTCTTACGAATGCTGCTCCTGATCTTCTTTGCGTACAGCCCGGCCTCCCCCTCCAGCATCTCAATGAGGAGATCCGTATAGAGGCTCGAGACATTCTCGGCGTTCTTGATGTCGTGCGTCAGGATGTCGAGGTAGAGGTTCGCCTCCCGGTTCGCCGCCTCGAGTCTCTTATGGAGCATTGCTTTCAGGATGCCCGACCCGATCTCTTTCCCTATCGTCTCAAGGAGCGCCCTCTCCTCACGGGAGAAGGATTCTTTTGTTCTGCTCCCGACATAGACCGCCCCCACAACGACCGACTCTGCGATGAGGGGGATACAGGCAAGCGACGAGACCTCGAGCTCCTCGAGTATGCTTGCTTCGATTGAGTTGAGATCACCCCGTCGCTCGATATACCGGGGCTGGCCGGCGACGAAGGTGAAGTTGAACGGCCAGTGGTGGACCTTGATCACACGGTTCCGGGATACGCTGGATGAGGGCATCCCTCTCTGGCAGTGCAAGAGGGCCCGCTTTCGCTCGGCATCGAGCATATAGACGATCCCAAGGTGCAGCCCCATCAGGTCAAGCGTCTTCTCAAGAGACTCCTCCAGAAGTTCGGCAAGAGAAAGGGAGGTCGCCGTAACACTGATTACCTGGTTAAGCACCATGAGCTGCTCGTTTCGGATCCGGATCTCCTCATTCACCCGCTTGCGCTCGGTGATATCCACCACAGCGGCAAGGGTGCCTTTGAATACGCCCGCATCGTCCACAAGCGGTGACGTGATCATCAGCGCCGTGATCCGCTCGCCGTTACTCCTGACAAACTCACACTCATACTCCTCCCGAATGCCGGCTTTCTGGCGGTTCAGGTGGTCGGATATTCTGGCGCGGCAGGAAGGTGAGACAAATGCGTAGATGGATCTGCCGACCATCTCTTCCGGTGAGTACCCGAGCATCTCCGCCATCCGTGGGTTGACAAACGACGTGCAGGCATCCGGGTCAAGCACCCATATCCCCTCGCTGAGACTCTCGACGACAAGCCGGTACTTCTGTTCGCTCTGCCTGAGCGCTTCTTCAACGCGCTTTCTCCGGGTGATGTCGAGGACTCCGGCAAGACAGCCGCCAAAGACTCCGGATGCATCGATGATCGGGGACGTGACCACAAGAGCGTGGACGCGCTCGCCGTCGCTGCGGAGCAGGTCCAGTTCGAACTCCTGCCTCTCGTCGGTTTGACGGCAAAACGGATTTACTTGAGCTTCAATAAACCCGGCAATCGGCGACCCGACCAGGCGTTCGGCAGGGCACCCAAGGATCTCCCCCATGCGCGGGTTTGCAAAGGTGATGAGGCCCGCCGCGTCCACGGAGAGAACACCTTCGTTGAGATTCTCGACCAGTCTCCGGTACATCGCCTCTGAGCGGCGGAGCGCGAGTTCCATCCGCTTCCGCTCCTGCGCATACCTGACGGCCCGGGAGAAGAGTTCCGCATCAGTCTTTCCTTTGACCAGATAATCCTGCGCGCCGCACTCCATAGCACGGAGGACGGCAGGGTCATCTCCAGCCGCGGCAAGCACGATTACCGGGATTTCCGGCGCTACTTCCCGCAGATGGTCGAAGGCCGTCGCTTCCGGGTCCCCCAGATGATCGAGGTCGAGGAGCACCACATCGGTTCCACCCCCCGAAACCGCAGTAAGCCCGTCCTCCGAGCGCTCGCAGTGGATCAACTCAACCTCACGCCCGAACTCGCGGAGAATCTCCCGGAGATTATCGGGACTCTTCCCGATCAGCAGCACGCTTAAGGGTTCACTCATGGTCTCACTCGCATCCAGGCCCGGTACCCGCACGTATCGGCGCAAACGCATCTGTTCCGGCCGAGAAAGGCTAACCGCCGCGCGCGGCCATGCCCGCGACCGGGTATTCATTAACTTGTAGTACCTCCTCTGGGAGATTTATACCTCATTCTTTGGGTGTGCCGGGTCAGGACCGATGCCGCGGTTTGGGGGACGGCGGTATCGTGTGCGGCCGGCGGGGCCCGGCGTTCTCCGGCGGCTATGGAGAAGGAGACCGCGGCCTGAGCGACGTCTGGCGCCTTAAGACCGCAGGATCGAACGACCGGAACCCCACGCACACCTACACCACACCGGGCACCTACACGGTAACCCTGCAGGTATACAACAACGGCGGCTACAACGCCACGCGAATGAACATCACAGTCACGGATCCGGTCCCCCCAACGGCTAGTTTCACCGCCAACCAGACCTCCGGCACCGCCCCACTTGCCGTGCAGTTCAACGACACCTCCACCGGATCGCCGATCGTCTGGAACAGGTCCTTCGGGGACGGTACGTGGTACAACACCACGGACGCGGCGGAGAGGAACGTCACGCACACTTACGCCGCCGCCGGGAATTACACGGTCAGCCTGACGGTCAGCAATGCGGCGGGGAGCAACACGAGCACCAGGACCGACTACATCTGGGTCTCCGCCGCACCCACGCCGACCCCGACCAGCCAGCCGAGCCACGGTGGTGGTGGCGGCAAGACGGGCGGGCCGGACGGCTACAACGTGGGCGGCGACTCGGCCGTGAGCAAGGTCAATGTCACCGGCACGGGGCTCTCCAGGCTGATCGTCACCGGTTGGGCGCAGTCCTCCCCGGGCTCCGGGATCCCCCCGGTGCCGGGCATCCCGTACCAGTACATCAACCTGGTGCCGGCCCGGTTCGAGACGATCACCGGGGCGACGATCACCTTCACCGTCCCGGTCGCGTGGCTCGATGAGCACAACCTCACCGCAGAGGAGATGGTGATGTACCGCTACAACGGCACGGCGTGGGAGGCGCTCCCGACGACGGTCGTGGAAATCACCGGGACATCGGCCACCTTCACGGCGACGAGTCCCGGGTTCGGGCTCTCTGCGATCACGGGGATCAAGCAGCCCGAGGAGCCCGCAACTACCCCGACAGCGACGGCAGAACCCACCGCGACGCAGACCACGGCCGCTCCGGCCGGCGAGCCGGCGCCCGAGATCCCGCTCGGGACCTTCGCCCTTATCGGTTTGTTGATCCTGGTGCTTGCCGCCGGAGGCTATCTGGTCCGCCGCTGGTGGAGGCGGCGGCAGAACCCGGGACTCTCCCGGGATTACGATTGAGACGGCTCAAAAACTCGTCTACTTTTTTTTGGAAAATAGAGACGGTTACTTCTTCCTCGCCCGCAGCCGCGCGATCTCCTCTCCGCCCGGGACCTTCACCACGAACGTTCCGTGGCAGGGTTTGGTGTAGGGGAAGATGAGGTGCTCGCCCTCCACGCCGATATAGAGCGGCGGGACGCCGATGATGTGGACGTCGAATATCTTATAGCCCGGCTCGACCTCGTGGTATTCTTTGACGTTCTTCTTGATATACTCCCGCGCCTCCTTGAATGAGGACTGGGAGAGGATGATCTCGGGTTTCAGTGCTTCGAGACAGCCGCCCATTGCTGCATCACCTCGTCAAGTCTCCGCTTCAGCGGCATGGGGTTGTGCACGGCCTTCGCCGCGACGATCTCGCAGGGGAACTCGATCTCGCCGGCGAGATCGTCGGCGTGCTCCCCGAAGAGAACCGCATACAACCGCGCTGTTGATATGTAGGCCATGGTGCCTGCATACGCAATCCCTGAATCGTTGTGGATGAAGACGAAGCAGAGGTCGAAATCTCGCTCTTTTTCCGTGATCGCATCGATAGTATCGTCAAGATCGGCCATCTCCGAGATGTAATACCGGCCCGGGTCGGCCACCTCCATTAACTTCCGCGCAGCCGTCGTTCCGGCAATCACCGGCCGGATACCCTGCTGGTTCAGCGCATGCGCGAGATAGAGCGCCATGCTCGTCTGGACGGGCACCTGCGGGCACCCGAGCAGGATGAGTGCAGTCTTTTCGTTGTTGTCGTTTTCTCTCATGATTAAGCCTTCTTTAGGCGTTCAAAGACGTCAGGCACCCGCTCAGGGTGCGTATAGATGGTGAACCGCTCCCCCCGCGAAAAGCCGATCAATGTGATTCCCGCTCTCTCGGCCGTGAGGATCCCCCGGTCGGTCGAGGCGGCGCGGGAGACGACGATCGGGATGCCCGCATTCGCCGCCTTCGCGACCATCCCAGCCGGTTGCCGGCCTGTGCAGCCGAGGATGCACCTGGACCGGTCAAGCCCCTGGAGGGCCGCATAGCCCACGACCTTATCGACGGTGTTGTGCCTCCCGACATCGCAGGCCCGGGTGATGAGTTCGCCGTCGCAGAAGAGAACCGAGCAGTGGACGCCGCCGGTTCTCCGCCAGACATCCGACTCGATCGCCGCCGTGACCGCGCGGACGCCGTCGGCCGTTATGGTTATGGACGATGCGACGGATCGCGGTTCGCCGACCACGCGGGAGCCACCGGAAGACTCAGTCTCAAGCTGGAACTCCTTTCTCGCCGGGGCGGAGATATAGATATCCTTCCCGTCGACCTCCACCGAATCGACCCTCTCCGCCAGCCCCTCGGTGATGACGAACCCGGCCCCGAGGTCGGCGAGCCGGTCGTAGCTCGCCACCAGGGCCGTGAGGAACTCTCCGTTTAAGAAGAGCCGCACATGGTCCTCGACGATGATGTCATCGTGAACCTCCCGTGCATCTTCACCCGTCACCTGGATCCCGGCGCGGCAGACGATCTGCATCAGGATGTCGCCTCCTGTATCCAGTCTAGGTAAGGCGCGTAACCGCCGATGATGGGGAGGGCGATGATCTCCGGGACTTCATAACTGTGCAGGCCCTTGATCCGCGCAACAAGTGCGTCGAGCAGATCCGACCGGGTCTTGATGATCAGGAGATGCTCGGATTCCTCCTCGACCGCCCCCTCCCACCGGAAGAGAGACCGCACACCGGTGATATTCACGCAGGCTGCCAGGCGTGCATCAATGATTGCCTCTGCTATTGCCTCCGACTCATCTGCGGGGGCCGTACAGAAGACCACAACGTATTCCGGGAGAGCCATGAATTTAACTTCGCATCGCCCGTATTTAACCGTTCGCGGGACGGGAGCCGGAGCACCCACCCTATCCATCTCCCAGGGAGAAAGCCCTCTATGGGTTCGGTAATCGTTGATCGTGGTCCGGAAGGCATGGCTTGCAAGGGCTCAAGTCGTGCACCTTCGCGGCCGGGAGAGCCCCGAGAGCCGCCGCCACCTGCCTTCCCGCGCCATCTCATATGCTGGGTTTGCGCTCCACCGGAGAGTTTGTATCCACCGGAGCGTCGGGTCTGCTACCGTAACTGCATTACCGGCACGGAAAGCACCCCGGGGGCAAGCAAGAAATTAGATAGGGTTCCATGCGAAACCATTCTGGCAATGTACTCAAGACGCATGGATAACCTTCCCCCGTATCTCTTTGCACGCATTGACGAGATGAAAGAGGAGAAACTGCGCCAGGGTGTCGACGTCATCGACCTCGGTGTCGGCGACCCTGACCTCCCAACTCCCCCGCACATCGTGGAGGCGCTCTGTGAGGCAGCCCGCGATCCAAAGAACCATCACTACCCCTCCTACGCGGGTATGCTCGCCTACCGCGAAGCGGTTGCCCAATGGTACCGGGCCCGGTTCGGGGTCGACCTCGACCCGAAGAAAGAGACCCTCGCGCTCATCGGGTCGAAGGAAGGCATCGCTCACATAGCCGAGGCCTTTGTCAACCCCGGAGAATACGTCCTCGCCGCCGACCCCGGTTACCCCGTCTACAAGACCTCCACGCTCTTTGCCGAAGGAAAGGTCTACGAGATGCCTCTTCTCGCGGAGAACAACTTCCTCCCGGTGCTCGAGGATATCCCCGCCGACGTCGTGAAGCAGGCAAGACTGATGTTCATCAACTATCCAAACAACCCCACCGCCGCCACGGCGCCCCTCTCGTTCTTTGAGGAGGTCGTCGAGTTTGCGCGCGAGCACAACATCGTCGTCGTCCACGACAACGCCTACTCCGAGATCACCTTCGACGGCTACCGGGCGCCCTCGTTCCTTGAGGTGGACGGCGCAATGGAGGTGGGCATCGAGATGCATTCGCTCTCAAAGACCTACAACATGACCGGGTGGCGGATCGGGATGGCCTGCGGGAACGCCGATATTGTCGCAGGGCTTGGCCGGGTCAAGACCAACGTCGACTCCGGGGCCTTCGACGCCATCCAGCACGCCGCAATCGCCGCGCTTACCGGCCCCCAGGACTGTGTCGCGAACGCCTGCGCGATCTACCAGGAGCGCAGGGACGCGCTTGTGAAAGGGCTTACCGAGATCGGGCTTGACGTCAAGGCGCCGAAGGCGACCTTCTACGTCTGGGCGCCGGTCGACGACTGCATGGCGTTTGCTGCAAAACTCCTCGACCAGGCCGGGATCGTCGCGACCCCCGGAGTAGGTTTCGGCAAGAACGGCGAAGGATTCGTCCGGTTCGCAATCACCAGGTCGATCGAGCGGATCAACGAGGCGGTCGACCGGATGCGGGGGCTTGACCTGTGATCCTCCCACCCCACCTCTCGGTCAGGGACGGCCACCTCTGGATCGGCGAGCACGATACGGTGGGCCTTGCCGAACGGTTCGGCACCCCGCTCTACGTCACGAGCGAGGACAGGATCCGCGAGAACTTCCAGCGCCTCTCCGGCGCACTCACCGCCCATTACAAAAAGGTCCGCATCCTCTACGCCGCAAAGGCGAACGGCAACCTCGCGGTCTTCAAGACCCTTGCATCGATGGGCGCAGGGGCGGACGTCTTCTCCGCAGGAGAGGTCGCCCTCGCCCTCGCCTCAGGGATGCGGCCAGAGTCGCTCCTCTTCAACGGGAGCTCAAAGACTCCCTCGGACCATGCCCTCGCGGTCGAGAAGGGGATCCGGGTCTCGGTGGACTCGGTCGACGAACTCCGGCAGCTTGACGCCGTAGCGAAAGAGGCGGGAAAGACCGTCGAGATCGCCTTCAGGGTCAACCCCGCAATCGATGTCCCAACCCACCCGAAGATCGCAACTGGGCTTGCGACGAGCAAGTTCGGCATTCCGGCCGGGCAGATCCTCGATGCCTACCGCGAGGCGCTCGCGCTTGAGAACGTGAACCCCGTCGGGATCCACTGCCACATCGGCTCGCAGATCCTCGCCGTGGAACCCTTCGCCCGCGAGGTCGAGGTGCTGATCGACGTCGCCCGCGACCTCCTCGATATCGGGGTCGATCCCGCGTTCATCGATATCGGAGGCGGCCTCGGGATCCCCTACCGCCGGGAGACGGACCGGGCCCCGACGCCTGAGGACTACGCGGGAGCGGTGATGCCGGTCTTCCTCCGCGGCATCAAAGAACTCGGGATAGAGCCCGAGTTCTGGGTCGAACCGGGCCGGTGGCTCGTCGCCGACTCAACGATCCTCCTAACAAGGGTCAACTCCACGAAGACCGCTCACAAGACCTTCGCGAACGTCGATGCCGGGTTCAATCTCCTGATCCGGCCGACGATGTATGACTCCTACCACGAGGTCGTGGCGGCGAACAAAGCCGACGCCCCAGCCGTTTCCGAGTACTCCGTCACGGGACCGATCTGCGAGACGGGCGACATCCTCGCGAAAGACCGGATGCTCCCCGAACTTGCAGCAGGCGACATCATCGCGGTGCTCGACGCCGGGGCCTACGGGTTTGCGATGTCGTCCCAGTACAACAGCCGCCCGCGGTGCGCCGAAGTCCTCCTTGCAGGCAAGGAGGCAGCCCTGATGCGCCGTGCCGAGACGATCGAGGACCTGACCGCCACCATGGTGACGGTGCCCTGGCAGGAGTAGGCGCGGAGCGGCAGACGTGAAGTTCCACTACCTTCTGGTCGACGATCTCCTCGGAAAGGAGGAGTTCGAACGACGGGTGGAGGAGAAGGTAGCGGAGTCGGGAGACCTCCTCGACGAACAGACGGCGGCTATGCTGGTCGTAAAAGACCTCGGCCGTTCGCATGTTCGTATACGCGACCTTGCCGGGGCTTCGAGCCTCGCCTGCTTCTTTGGAAAGGTCCTCTCCATCGAGGAGCCCCGGGAATTCGAGCGGCCAGACGGCACGACCGGCCTTGTCGCGAACGTGCTGGTGGGCGATGAGACCGGCAGGGCCAGGCTGACCCTCTGGGACGAGAAGGCCGGTGGGATTGCCGAGATCGGGGTAGGCGACGTCCTTGAGGTCCTCGGCAGGCCGAAGGGGCGCGGGAAGATCCCCGACGTCACCGTCGTTGCGGCCCAGGAGGCGGCGTGCGAGATCACCTGCGATGAGGCGGAGACCTCTGCACCCCAAAGTTCGAGAGAAGATCTCGAAGTGAGGCTCATCGCCCTCGGGAGCCCGCGGGCATTCACGAGGCGCGATGGAACCCCGGGAGAGATGGTCGAAGCGGTGATCGGGAACGAAGAGGGAGTCTTTCGGCTCGTCGTCTGGGCTCCCGCTATTCTAGAGGGGTTCCGTGCGGGGGAGACGGTCGTCATCCGCGGTGCCGCTGTCAAGGATGGGGAGAAGGGAATAGAGTACAGCCTCGGCGAAGCGGGCTCCATCACCCGAACGGAGCGGGAGATCGTCGTCCCGCTGGATACCATCGCCGACGTCGAGGAAGGGGGGGCCTATTCTCTTTCCGGCACGGTTGTGCAGGTGCAGCCCGCCCGCTCATTTGTCACGCGGAGCGGGAGGCAGTCTTTGGTCCGGAACCTGGTCATCGCCGACCGGACCGGGGAGATCCCGGTCGTCATCTGGGGCGAGAAGGCAGAAGAGCATCTGGCAGTCGGTGACACGCTCGAAGTCTACAACGTGAGCGCCCGGAAAGGTCGATACGGCGATCTTGAGGTGCATGTCTCCTGGGGAAGCGCCCTCGTTATCCTTGCTAAAGAAGAGGTGGAGGTGGAGGTCGAAGGGACGATCATCCCAACCCGACAGGGGACGGCTCTCGAGACCGCCGATGCCTGCTACCTCCTTGCCGAGCCCCTGCCGGTCGGATACCTGGTGCGCGCGAGAGGAACCGTTTATCGGGGGGTTATCCAAATAAGCCATCTGGAGAGCATAACTCCCGATCGGGACGCGTTGCAGTCACGCCTGGATCGGCTCAACGAGAAGCCCTGATCCCGATCTTCACTTTCACCCCGCACGGCGAGCGACCTTTATGTCTCACGCTATAGACTCTTAGTGTAACGTAACGGAACACACCATAGAGATCAAGTGAGGATTGAGATGTCAGAGATTGATCTTGAAGATTTGCCCGGCGTCGGGGCGGCCACTGCAGAAAAACTCCGCGAAGCCGGTTACGGGACCGTCGAAAGCGTTGCAACGGCTATCACAGCGGATCTTGCCGAAGCAGCGGAGATCGGTGAGGGGACCGCAAAGAAGTTGATCCTTGCCGCCCGCAAGATGGCGGATATCGGAGGCTTCAAGACGGGCCGGGATATCCTCGACAAGAGAAAGGACGTCCAGAAACTCAAGACGCTGGTTCCCGAGTTCGATGAACTGATCGGCGGGGGTTTCGAGACACAGGCGATAACCGAGGTCTACGGAGAATTTGGGTCTGGAAAGAGCCAGATCGTACACCAGATGGCCGTCAACGTCCAGCTCCCCGAAGAAATCGGAGGGCTGCACGGCGGCGTCGTCTATATCGATACCGAGAACACGTTCCGTCCGGAGCGTATCGAGCAGATGGTCAACGGACTCCCCGAAGAAGCCGATATAGGATCGATTGACGAGGTCCTCGAGCGGATCCACGTCGCCCGGGCACACAGCTCCGACCATCAGATGCTGCTCCTCGATACCGCACGCGAGTTAGCAAACGACCTGCGTAAGTCCGACTACCCGATCAGGCTCTTCGTTATCGACTCCCTGACGTCGCTCTTCCGTTCGGAGTATGCAGGGCGCGGCACCCTCGCCCCCCGGCAGCAGAAGCTGAACCGCCACATGCACGACCTCTTAAAACTGCTCGACGACCACAATGCAGTCGGTCTCGTGACCAACCAGGTGATGTCGAACCCCGGCGTCCTCTTCGGCGACCCCACGAAGCCTATCGGCGGCAACATCGTCGGGCACACTGCAACCTTCCGGATATACTTGCGCAAGAGCAAGGGAGGAAAGCGGGTAGCCCGCCTGGTGGACAGTCCCAACCTCCCCGAAGGCGAAGCGGCATTCGTAGTCGAGCAGGCAGGGCTCAAACCGTGTTAAAGGCGCTTGTCACGGACGTCGACGGCACCATAACCGACAGACGGCGGCGGATCAATACCGCCGCCATCGAGGCCATCCGGACGCTCGTCGATTCCGGGATCACAGTGGTGCTTGCAAGCGGCAACACCGTCTGCTTCATGGACGGGCTCTGCAAGATGATTGGGACGGACGGGACCATCATCGGCGAGAACGGAGGAGTCTATCGGAGGACATTCTCAGGTACGCTCAACATCTCCGGTGACCAGAAAGTCTGTCTTGCTGCGTTTGAAGAACTCAGGGATTATTTTGCCGAGAAGGGTATTGAACTCGAACTTTTTGGCGCGCAGTACCGGTTCGCCGATGTGGCCTTTGCCCGGAACATCGACGCCGATGAAGCGAGGGCGATCATCCGCGACCGTCACCTCCCCGTCCGGGTGCTCGACACCGGGTTTGCGATCCACCTCCAGGTTCTCGGCGTCAACAAGGGAACGGCGCTCCGGGAACTCGCCGGAGAGCTGGGGATTCACCCGGACGAGATGATGGCTATCGGCGACTCGGAGAACGACATCGAGATGCTCAGAGCCGCCGGAGTTGGAGTCGCAGTACGAAATGCCCCGGCACTGACGCAATCGGCGGCAGACTGGGTCTCACAGGGGATGTACGGAGAGGGGTTCGTAGAGGCGGTAAAGAAGTATTATCCCGATCTCTTCAGCAGATAACGGTCGACAACAATATAATCTTTTATATCCTTTACCGCCTCGAACGGAACGAGCATCTTGTCCCCATCCATTCGGTAACCATCAGTCCTGAATGTCTCATCCGGTTTGACGATCAGGTCAATTATCTGCCCGGTATTGAGATCGACCATGATGTTCTTGAGAGTTCCAATGAGCATGCCATCGTTACTCATTACTCTTTTCTTTGCAAGGGTCCGGCAGAAGGTTTTGCTCATACAGAGTTTGAGGTCTTTTTACTATTTAAACTTTTAAATTTCCCAAATATCCTTTAAATGCGGCGTTCCGGAATTAGAATGAGGGTTGAGAACACCCGGATGAATTCCGGATCGTGCTGGTCATACCCCAAGAAAGACCGGGATTGACGATTGAGGAGGATCTATGCGGATTTCAAGAGGAATATCTGCAAAAAAGCCGCCCAAAGGGTTTGCCCTGGCCGAAAAATAGAAGTTAGAATTGTTTCATTTAACAGTCTCGGCGGCCATCCGAACATCTGTTGCTTTGACTGTCTTTCTGCCTGCATGACCTGCGAGTTTAATCGCCTCTTTTGCGATTCTCGACGCGTACTGCTCCATTAACTTTGCAAGTTCTTCATTGGCATCGGAACTAACTCGCTCCGCGCCGGATTTCTTCACGATTCTCCCAACTGGTGCCAGAGGTATATCAGTCATGATCTTATTCCCCCCTTTTCATTGAGCTCTGTTCATTGTACTCTCAAACAGAGCTCGTTTTACAGAAGCACCATAGGTATTCTCATATAAATACTTATCCGTCAGCAGAGGGGTTGAAGTGACAAATTCAGAACGGGGAGGGTATCAAAGTGAGGGAAAGACCCGAATAATATCGGTCTGAGTAACGATCCCAACGGGCTTACCATCCTCGACTACAATCAATCTCCCAATCTCTCGTTCTTTGAATCGTCTAACGAGTTCGTAGAGTCGGATTGATGACGGCACCATCACCACATCGGGGGTCATAATCTGTGCAACGGGCGCATCCATACTCAACCCTTCGTCCAGAGCGCGAGCGATATCGCTCAGCGTCACGATGCCCGCAAGATCGCCATTATCCCCAATCACCGGGGCACCGTGGATACGGTGGAGATTAAAGAGGTGAACTGCGTCACGAAGGGTGGCGGAGACCGGCAGGGTCAGAAGCGGTGTGCTCATGTAGTGCTTGATCGCCTGTTTCGGAAGGGATATCATCTCCGCGACGCTGATAAGAAGCGCCTGCAGGTTTTCATCCATTCCATAGACCTCACCCCGGACAAGGAGTTTATTCACCGGTGTGGGCCCGATAGAGACCATATCCCCGACACGGAAGAGTTTCACGCTCCCGATGATCCGGACCATCGCGTGGCAGAGGTCCGGATGGCAGAGAGTGGTGAAATCGAGCTCAGCGACCCGGACACCCTTCACCTTCTCACCGTCGCGAAAGATCGGCACCTCGGACTGGTGCTCGAGGTCTCCCAGATGCAGTTCCTTGTATGCACGTGCAGTCGGGCTGTAACCGCCTTTGGGGCCGGGCACGCCGTCGACAAGCCCCAATGCTTTTAATGCCTGCATCTGGTTGCGAACAGTACCGGGGTTGCGCTTCAGTACATCCGCGATCTCCTCACCTTTTATAGAGTGGGAGGACTGATGATATAGAGTAATTAAAGTAATCAAGATGTCCTTCTGAATCGGAGAGAGATCCATAGTTATCAGTCATAATATGTTGTTTAAATACATTAGGTTGTGCTTGCAGTGGAATTCGAAACTATCCCGACCGTTCCGACAGCGGACGAAGTGCTCGACCGCAGTCTTCGCAGGGCAGCTGCCAAGAAGAAACTGAAGACAAATGTCGATAGAGCAAACGAGGAGTTTGTGAGAGCGGTCGCGAGCGCCATCCACGATAAGTTGAAGAGCGTGGTCAGTTCGTTTCCGAGTTTCGAGCGCCTCCCTCCCTTCTACCGCGAGGTGGCCGATATCCTCATCTCCCTCGACCGGATTAAAAAGTCCCTCGGCGCCGTCTCCTGGGCGGCCGACCAGGCCAGGACCGTCGGCTCCGGTTATGCCCGCAGTATGCGGTCAGGAGGGGAGACTGACCGGAAACGGCGGCAGGCCGTTGCCCGCATCGCCTCCATCGTCCATCAGGTGGAAGATGACCTCATATTCTTAAACGAAGCCCGAAACATCCTGCGCAAACTCCCGCACGTGAGCGAAGATGAGTTCACCATCGTGGTGGCAGGGTTTCCGAACGTCGGGAAATCCTCGTTCATCAGGCTTGTCTCCACGGCGGAGCCAGAGATTGCGGCATATCCCTTCACCACCAAGGGGATCATCGTTGGCCACCGCGATATCGGGAGACACGAACGAATCCAGTTCATCGATACGCCCGGAGTCCTCGAGCGCCCGGCGGAGGAGAGGAACCCCATCGAGCGGCAAGCGGTGAGCGCCATCATCAACACGGCCGATCTCGTCCTCTTCATCATTGATACAAGCGAACACTGCGGATACTCGATAGAGAACCAGGTCCGACTCTTGGACGAGATCCGCCGGCTTGTCGAGGTTCCGATTCTCACGGTCGTAAACAAGGCGGATATCCGCGCAATCGAAGGATACCCGACGATGTCCACCCTCACCGGCGAGGGGGTGGACGAGGTCCTCGACCTCTTGCTCACATACCGAAAGGAATCCAAGAAAGCGAGCCCGCGAGGACCGCTCCAATCAGAAAACCAGCAATAGCACCGCCGTTTAGCGGCGGCAGCCCCGCCTGGGGTTTGCCCTTGTTGACGAAGAAGAGCAGCACGGCAAGGCCGGCGAGCGAGCCCGCCATCGCGCCGATCGTCGGGGCGGAGAGGATCCAGAGGACCGGGGGGGCGCCTGCAAACGTATGCGAGGACGCGACGAGGATGGAGGGCATGATGAGGTCGCCCATCCCCATGAGATACGCGCCGCGCTCTTCCCCTTCCGTCATAGTGAGGCCCTCCCGCCGGAACGAGTAGTCCGCTCTCTTCGGGACCACGACCATGATGGGCGCTTTTGTCTTGAGGGCGCCTTCGGCAAGCGTAATCATATGCTTTGTCCGATAGACCGATACGGCATCGTAGACCGCGAGCAACACGAGCAGCACGAGCACCGGTAGAATTGCGAGAGATATCCCGAATATGGAAGCTACGCCCGCGGATATCAGGACGCCAAGAATATCGATGACGTACCATTCAGGGTAGAAGTAGAGGAGCGCCGTCGCGGCTCCTGCGCCGACGAGCGCGACAATAGCCGCAGCATCAGTGGTCCCGAGCACGAGGAGGGAGAGTGACGAAAAGATGTAGAGGAAGGTCATAAAGAGCGCAAAACCGACGATGACGGCAATGAAGCGCTGCCCTCCAAACCGCATCAGGAGGAGCAGAAAGAGTGTGAATACAAGCAGTATCCCTATGAAAAACAGGGGATTTGCGACCGACTCTGGGTCTTCGAACGCCACAAGCCCTGCCGCCTGCATGGGCATGACGAGTACGATAGCAAGGATCTGGACGGCAAGGAGCATGATGGGCATCCCGAGAATTGGCAGCCAGTCGCGTATCTTCATAACAGGACTCCATTCACTTTAGGTAGGTTAATTAATGCATCCTCATCACTTTAAAATATGGAGATTCGCGAACTCATCATCGACATTGTTCTCACTATCGTGATGGTGATCTCGACCGTTGTGCTGGTCATGCGGTTCTGGCAGGATCTGACGATAGCGATTGCCGCAACGTTCATGATGCTCTCCCTTGGAGGGTTGCTCATCTCGCTCGGTATGAAGATTGTGAGCCTTGAAGAGAGTATCACACAGCGGGAGCGCACCATACGGGTGAATATGGAAGAGATGGGGAAGACGATGACGGCCAAATACGAGAATACCGTGAGCCACATCGAAGAGATCGTCGACGGGCTCTCCCGGCGGATGTACCGGTAATACGGATCGCCACCTTAATGGCCTCTTCCCTTCTCATGAGTAAGGTATCATGGGCGTTGCTATCCGCGATATCCTGGCAGACTGTAAAGAGACGCTGACGTGGGATGAACTCTCCGGCACTGCGGCAGTGGATGCGCACAACGCGCTTTATCAGTTCCTCTCGATCATCCGGCAGCCCGACGGGACTCCGTTAATGAATGATGCAGGAGAGATCACATCGCATCTCTCCGGTATCCTCTTTCGAACGGTCAACTTCCTGGAGATGGGCATCAAACCCGTCTTTGTCTTTGATGGAAAACCGCCGGAATTCAAACAGGAGACGATTGAAGAGCGGCGCCTCGCCCGCACAAAGGCCGACGAGGCCTGGAAGGCAGCGCTCCGGGAGGGAGACATGGAGGAGGCTTACCGGCAGGCAAGCGCATCATCCCGGATCGACAGCCATGTCATCACGTCGTCCCATGAACTCCTCGACCTGCTCGGGATCCCCTGGGTGCAGGCGCCAAGCGAGGGCGAGGCGCAGGCAGCATACATGGTTCAGGAAGGGAAGGTCACCTACTCCGTCTCCCAGGACTACGACTCGCTCCTCTTCGGCTCTCCGGTCCTGGTGAGGAACCTCACGGTCAGCGGCCGGCGAAAGATCAGAGGGCGGACGATCACGGTGAATCCCGAACGAATCGTCTTATCAGCCCTCCAAAAATGCCTGGGCGTGACAAGGGAGCAGTTGATCGAGATCGGGATCCTGGTAGGAACGGACTTTAACCCGGGCATCCGGGGCATCGGGGGCAAGACGGCCCTGAAGATCGTGCGAAGCGGCGCGTTTGACTCGGTGATAGCCGAAAAGCAGCCCGAGTTCGATCCCGATCCAATTCGGGAGTTCTTCCTTAGCCCTCCGGTCACCGACGATTACACCCTCGAGTGGAGGGCTCCGGACGTGGAGGGGGTCGTTGAGATGCTCTGCGGGCGCTACGACTTCTCCGAAGACCGCGTCAGAAGCGCTCTCGCCAAGGTCTCGGTGAAGGCGGCGCAGAAGACCCTGGATGCCTGGTTTTGATACTTGAGGAATGGCATTAAGCGACGGGGCCGAAGATCAAAGAAAAATCGATGGCCCGGAATGACTTTTTTTTCTAAGAGGAGCCCTGAGCCCGGACTACGACACAAAACATATATCCTTAAACGACCCAAGTCACCGATCGACGAGTATCTATCGGGATTCGAAGGCGAGAGGGAGGGTGCACGGGCCGATACCGTATTTCCGAAATTTTAATCCCGCTCCAGTATCCCAAGCAACTGTCAGCATTCTCCCTCCTGGGAATTGTCTGCCGGACTCCGGGGGTCCAGCAGGGACCCCCGTATGTATCGCACATTCAGACTGACTGTCCGAAGACCGGACAGTGGAAGTTACCAGGTGATCGTATATGAGAGAACTCTACGAAAAGATGATAAATGAGGCCATGGCCGCCCAGCGGGCGGACGTGGAGACGGTAAGGGCGAAACGCGGTCAGAAGTTCGTCATCGAGGACACGAAACCCTACGTCGACGTGGCGAAGAAGATGACGGCGATCGGGGACCAGAGCCAAGCAGTCATCGACCTCCACAAGAACTCGGTAGTCTCGCACTACGAGATCCTCAAGAGCCTCACAAAGACAGTCCGTCCCGAAGACGACCCCTTCGTCGAGCACTACCAGACACCCGTGGTGCTTGAGATCTTAAAGGATCAGGACGAAGCGTTCGCAAAGAGCGTTGATACATTCATCCAGGCAATCGCCGATGCAGAGGCCCTGATCGGTCTGGAATCGGTGCGCCACTACGGCGGGTTCTACGGTCCTACCTGCGTCGTCGATTTCGCTCTGATGCCGGGGAGCACGAGCAACGTGGTGAACCGCATACTCCAGAAGACCGATATCCCGGTCGAGCACAAGCGCGCCATTCTCGCCGCCAAATCTTGGGGTATGAACACCTCCTACGGGCTCGGCGACGCCTTCTCTAAAGCCCTCGAAGCTGGGGATACCCCCGCTGAGGCGACGAAGAAAGAGATCGCGATCATGCAGAAACTCTACCGCGAACCGGTAGAAGCCCAGGCGGAGCTGATGGATGAAGCCGGGATGACGTCGTTTGACCCGAGGAAATACATGGCCGAGTACCGTCGGCGGATGGAGACGACCGTCAAGGCAGCCATCGATGATGGTGTCCACTACGGCAACATCCTGACCGTTCCCGCCTACAGTGTCGGCGATGTCGCACACCACATCGCCCAGTCGACCTTCAACATGTGTAAGGACGACGTCGTGATGGCGACGATCGAGGCGGTCACCGATGTGATGGAGTCGACGCTGCGAAACTCACTCGATGCCTACAAGAGTTACTGGGACGTCCTCAATCTTGCAACCGGTGCTTCGGCCGCAGCGGCTGAGTACCTCCTCGAACTCGATGGGTTCAACGCCCCCATGGTCGTCGACCTGCTCACGAAGAGGTTCCACAACTATGTCCAGGTCTACCCCGACCGGGGCGCGGCGGTGGAACTCCACAACTGCGACTTCATGGACATGATCTACCGCGGGTGGAAGATCCTCGATAAGGCAGAACGGGGCGCGAACGGGTCCGGCGAGGAACTGATCCCCCGGGTCGGCAAGTACCCCGTCGATCTTACACCCATCCGCAAGAACGAAGTGCTGATGAATCCGCAGTGGTACGTCTACCCGGCCTGCGCCATAACGGTCCGGTTCGCCGCCCTGATGAGCCTCGCCGACTACCCGTGCCTCCTGACGAGCGAGCCCGTGACTGCAACGATGATGACGAACATCATCGCTCTCGAGAAGGAGACGGCAGCCGCTCCGGTGCGGGCCTGCAAGAACTGCGCCTCGGCATGTCTGGTCGATCGGCGACACCCGTACTGCCAGTGGAGAGAGGCGGTCTAGAGGAAGAGAGGGCATGAAGTGCTACTACTGCGCCCTTGAGGGGAAGGATAGCGATGCAGTCGCGATCTGCATCGTCTGCGGGATGGGACTCTGCATGGATCATATCGTCCGAAAGGACATCGATGTCTGGGAGGGGGGCTACCCGCTCCCAAGCAAACGCGTAAAGACTCCCTTGCCGAGGATTCTCTGTCCCGAGTGCTACAACGCCCTGTATGGGAAGTAAAGGCACTTAAAACCCATTTTTTGGACTAGACCAAAAAGGAGTATCTCACGTACTGGTGAAACCATGACCATATCCCTTGGAAAACGCTGCCTCGCCGAAGCCGTCGGAATGTTCATACTCGTCTTCTTCGGTACCGGCGCCGCGGTCGTCACGCTGATGCTCGCTGCGGGGACGACCCCGGCGACCCCCTTCAACATAGGGATCGGTGCGCTCGGTGGGCTTGGAGACTGGCTCGCGATCGGGCTCGCCTTCGGTATCGCCATCGCCGGATCGATCTACGCATTCGGGAGGATATCGGGGTGCCACATCAACCCGGCGGTGACGATAGCCCTCTTTGCGACCCGCCGGCTCCCCGGCCGCGACGTCGTCCCGTACATCGTCGCGCAACTGATCGGCGCCGCGGCAGCAAGCCTGCTCCTTGCCTGGGTCGTCGGCCCGGATGCCGTCACGATCGGCGGGCTTGGGGCGACGACGCCGTTCCCCGGCATCGGTTACCTGCAGGCGATCGTCATCGAGGCTATCGGAACATTCCTCCTGATGCTCGTCATCATGGGCGCCGCAGTCGACGAACGGGCCACGCCGGGCTTTGCCGGGCTTGTGGTGGGTCTCGCGGTCGCGGGGATCATCACGACGGTCGGGAACCTGACCGGTGCATCGTTAAACCCCGCCCGTACGTTCGGCCCCTTCCTTGGGGACTGGCTGCTTGCCGGCCAGAGCCTCTGGGAGTTCTTCCCGATCTACATCATCGGCCCCATCGTCGGTGCTGTGCTCGCCGCATTCCTCTACGACTACCTCTGCGAGGAGTAACCAAACTCCAATTATTTTTGAACAGTCCGCCTCACTGGACGCTATGAATTTTCAACAGTCAGAAGAAGAGCGGCGAACCGGAGCGTTCCGGTTCACTGCACATCCCTCCATGGGTGCCCATGATTGAACGGGCACCCACGGAGCCCTTAAGCGTGGAGCAAATTCCCGTGCTCCCACCCGGATCAACGTCCGGCGATCCGCATATACCCGGCACAGAGACCGCGGATGCAGCATCTATGGCCGGGATGTTCACATTACCCTCGGAACCCCATTCCCGCGGGGGACATTTATAGGTTTCGGGCGGGCACCATGCCGCACCCGCCCGATGCCCGCTGCAACCCAACCCCTAAGATTCGTGCACCAGGGAGTCACTCAAACCGTTTCGGGTCGGTCTCGATATCTATTACAACGGGCTTGTCCATCATGAGTGCTCGCCGAACTGCATCGGGGAGGTCCAGAGGCCTGGTCACCCGAATCCCGGCGCCGCCGCAGGACTCTGCATAGAGAGCATAGTCGGGGTTCGTGAGTTCGGTGCCGTACGGCGGATAATTCGCTTCTCGCTGCTCCTCCCGGATCATGGCAAGTTCATGGTTGTTTAAGATCACCACGACCAAGGGGAGGCCGTACTTGACCGCCGTGACAAAGTCAGCCATAACCATGGAAAATCCCCCGTCCCCGGTGATGCAGACGACGGTCGCATCAGGATAGGCAAGCTTCGCGGCGATCGCCCCGGGAAGCCCGAAACCCATCGTCCCGAGGTAGCCCGACATCGCGAACCGTTGCCGCTTCATCCGGAAGTTTCGCCCGAACCACCAGAGGTTCTCCCCAACATCAATAGAGATGAGCGCATCCTCAGGAAGGGTCTCGGAGAGAACCTTCATGATGTAGGGCGGGCGAATAGGTACGGCTTTCGGATCGGCTTCCCGGTCGAGCTGCTCGGACCATGCTTGTTTCTGCTCCGCGAGCCGTTTCCTGACCGACGGGTCATCCCGCGCCCGAACCTGCTCCCGGATCCGGGGTATGGCAACGGCACAGTCCCCCCAGACCGCGGCCGTGAACGGATGCTTGCCGAGCTGGAGCGGGTCGATATCGATATGGACGACCCGTTTCTCCCACGGGATCCCGGTGAAGTCCGAGAAACTCGCACCGCAGGCGATCACAAGATCCGACTCTTCGACGAATGCACGGGCATGCGGCGTCCCGAGCGGCCCGTGCACCCCCGCAACCCATTCATTCTCTTCGGGGAGGACCCCCTTCGCCCGGAAGGTGGTGACGATCGGAGCCTGGATCGTCTTTGCGAGATCAAGGAGAGCTCCGGCTGCATTCATGCTCCCGAATCCCGCAAGAATGACCGGCCGTTGGGCGGCGTCGATCACCTCCACCGCTGCCCTGACGGCCTCGTCGGTCGGGGCAACCCGGACCTCGGGAAGGCAGGTCTCGCGTTCGCAGTAGGACGGCTCGAGGGGTTCACGCTGCACATCGTTCGGGATGGAGAGCTGGGCGACACCGCGCCCAACGATGGCGTAACGGATGGCCCTCGTCAGGAGCTTGACCGCGGTCTTTGGATCGGCAACGGTGTTGTTGAAGACTGAAATAGGCCGGAAAAACGCGTCCTGATCGATCTCCTGGATGCCGCCCGGGCCGGCATACTGCGTCTTCGCCTGACCGGAGAGCGCGAGGACACTCGCCCGGTCTTCTTTTGCATCGTATAGCCCGGTGGCAAGATTCGTCGCTCCGGGCCCGGCGATCGTCAGACAGACCGCGATCTTTCCTGTGAACTTGTTGTAGGCAGACGCTGCGAGGGCAGCGGTCTGCTCGTGTCGGACAACGATATACCGGGCGTCAGGGTTTCGCCTGACCGCATCCACGAGCGGGAGCGACGACGCTCCGGGGATACCGAAGTAAAGGGTGATCCCCCATGCGGCAAGTTCAGAGACCAGGACATCGGCCACGGTCGTGGCGGCCCCTTCAGAGGTAGTCTTCTTCATCTGCCTTCGCCTCCCCCTCATCATTAACCCTTACAAATGCTTCCTTCCCTACACTGCACCCGGGACATCGCCAGTCGTCAGGGAGGTCCTCAAACAGGGTTCCTGGCGGGATCCCGGTGGCGGGGTCTCCCGCCTCCTCGTTATACTCGTAATCACAAACACTGCAGATCCAACGCCCCATACTGCTCACGTCCGAAGGTGGCTTGCCGGGCCGTATCCTTCTCTGGATATAAAACTACCTGGTGAGAGACACGGGCCGGGGCAGTGAGGATGTCTACGACAGCACCAGACCCCAAGGAAAAAGACCGCAGATCGTGAAGGAGGCGGGGTAATCGCTAGCCCCTATAGAATTGTGCATCGAGTAGGGCCTGGTCAGATCGGGTATTCCACCCGGAGTGCCGCACATCCAGAAGGTATATCCACCTGCAAGCCTACGGGCAAGAGACGACTATGGAGATCCGGGAGATCCACCCCTTCGACCTGACGCCGAACGAGGCAGCCCGCCTCCAGGAGGAACTTCGGACCCGGGTCCGCACCTCCGGCGAGATCGGAGAGGTCTCCCTTGTGGCCGGTGCAGATGCCTCCTACACGAAGAGCTCAGACGAGATTCATGCGGTCGTCGTCGCCCTCCGCTGCCCGGACCTTACCGTCGTCGAGCGGGTCTCCGCCTCCATAAGGACGTTGTTCCCCTACATCCCCGGTCTTCTGACCTTCCGGGAAGGTCCTGCCCTCATCGAGGCGTTCCGTAGAATGCGGTCCGAGCCGGACGTCATCTTCTTTGACGGGCAGGGGATCGCCCATCCCCGGGGACTTGGCATCGCAAGCCACATGGGCGTCCTGCTCGACCGCCCCACCATAGGGGTCGCAAAGAGTCTCCTTGTCGGCACAGCGGCTGAGCCGGAGGCCGGCAGGGGATCGACGAGTCCGATCCTCCGGGACGGCGAGACGATCGGGATGGCTGTGCGAACGAAAGAGAGTATCAAGCCGGTCTATGTCTCGGTCGGCCACCGGGTTGAACTCTCACGGGCCGTCGACCTCGTCCTTGAGACCGCACGGGGATACCGCCTCCCCGAACCGACCCGACAGGCCCATCTCTATGCAAACACCGTCCGAAAAGAGGGAGGAGGGGTAAGCAGACAAACCACCCTCTCACATGGAAGATAAAACGAAACCGTTATCAGCGTCCGGACATGAGAGACGTTTGCTGACCGGCGGACCCCGTCCGCCGGGACGGTTGAGAGCTATGGAGCATGACCATGACGGATACTTGCAGATGCCTTAAGGCGGAGGAGGCGATTGGAGATGGCAGCACGTGAGATTGTGCCGGGTGTCTTTGCCGTAGGAGCCATTGACTGGGACCGACGGATCTTCGATGAACTGATCCCGCTCCCCGACGGCACCACCTACAACAGTTACCTGGTGCAGGGCAGCGAAAAGACGGCGCTAATCGATACCGTCGACCCGGCGAAGACCGCAGAACTTGTGGCAAACCTGGAGGCGCTCGGAGTCGAGAAGATCGACTACGTCATAGCCAACCACGCGGAGCAGGACCATTCGGGCTCGATACCGGCAATGCTTGAGAGGTTCGACGGTGCAAAGGTGGTGACGAATCAGAAATGCCGGGATTTCCTGATCGACCTCCTCCACGTCCCGGAAGATCAGTTCGTCGTCATCAACGACGGTGAGACGCTCGATCTGGGGGGTAAGACGCTCGAATTCATCATCGCTCCCTGGGTCCACTGGCCGGAGACGATGCTGACCTATCTGCCGGAAGACCGGATCCTCTTCCCCTGCGACCTCTTTGGTTCACATTACGCGACGAGTTCCCTCTACGTCCCCGACGAGGGTGCGGTCTACGAGTCCGCAAAACGTTACTACGCCGAGATCATGATGCCGTTTCGGTCGAGCATCAAGGGGCACCTTGAGAAGCTTGCCTCACGCGAGATCGATCTGATCGCGCCGAGCCACGGCCCGGTCTATAATAGACCGGCGTTCATCCTCGACGCCTATCGGGACTGGACGAGCGACGCCGTGACGAATACGGTGGTGCTGCCGTACGTCTCCATGCACGGAAGTACACTCGCGATGGTCGAGCACTTCGTCGACGCCCTGATGAAACGCGGCGTCGAGGTCCAGCCGTTCAACCTCACAAAGACCGACATCGGTGAACTCGCAAAAGCGCTGGTGGATGCCGCAACAGTCGTGATCGGGGCGCCTACGCTCATCTTTGGTCCCCATCCTCAAGCAGTCTACGCGATGTACCTTGCAAATCTCCTCCGCCCGAAGACCCGTTACGCGACGGTGATTGGTTCATACGGCTGGGGCGGAAAGACGGTCGACACCACCGTGAAGATGCTCGACCGGCTCAAGGTCGAGTTCCTTGATCCGGTCTACATCAAGGGGCATCCGAAGGAGGAAGACTTCGCGGCTCTCGACCGGCTCGCCGACGAGATCGCAAAGAAGCACAAGGAGGCGGGGATCCTCCCCTCGTAACCTCCACCCTTTTTCACGGTTGCCGGTTCGAACATGGATCGGTCAACCCGCACCGAAATCTTAACACGCCAGGATACCTACCCACACCCTTGAGTTGATCTATGCCCCCTTCCGACTTCAAGAGAGTTATTGCCGAGTCGCCCTACGTCTTCATCATCGGCGTTGCGGGAGACAGCGGGACCGGAAAGACCACCTTCACGAGAGCGATCCGGGAGATCTTTGGAAAGGACCTGATCTCGACGATCACGATCGACGACTACCACAGATACGACCGCGAGGAGCGCAGAAAACTCGGGATCACCCCGCTTGCACCCGAAGCGAACCGATTCGACCTCCTGGAAGAGCACCTTGCTGCCCTCAAAGAGGGGAAGACGATCCAGAAACCGGTCTACAACCACAACACCGGGAGGTTCGATCCTCCGGTGCCCTTCAGCCCCACGAAGATCCTGATCCTCGAAGGGCTGCACCCATTCATCACTCCAAGATTGCGGGGCCTGATCGACTTCAAACTCTACGTGGACCCGGATCCCGACGTAAAACGGGCCTGGAAGATCAAGCGTGATGTGGAACGGAGGGGATACACCCCTGACGCCGTCGTCCAGGAGATGGCCGAGCGCAAGCGCGACTACGAAGCGTACGTCGCACCGCAATGCCAGTTTGCCGACGCGGTCATCAAGATTGCTTTCTCGAAGTATGGGAGAGAGATAAGCGAGGAGCGCAACGTCTACCACGTCACCCTCTGCCAGAGCAAACTCGAGCGGAGCATCAGAGACGTCGACCTCTCCATCGATCTCTTCCCCCTCCTATCCCTCTCGGAGCGGAACTTCATGGTCGAGTTTACGATCGAAGAGATCGGGGGAAGAGCCATGGGGGCGCTCACGTTCGACGGAGAGTTGAACTACGCTGTGGTGAGGAGACTGGAGAAGAACATCGAGATTCAGACACAGGTGCAACCCATCGATCTGGTCCAGAGCGGTGGATACCTGACGGCCGGGGATGTGGCGCAACTCATCCTCGCCTGGCGGATCATCAACCGGCGCATCTTCATCGAGAGTTCCCCGGAATCAACCGGCAGAAAGGTAACGGCGGCCGCAAGTGGCGGGTGCGGGTGCGGCGACCGGAGGTAACGAGTTTCCGGGGACTAAAATCCGAATGCTGTACTGGGGAAGGTAGATATCAGTTTCCGGAGAATGTGTACTGATGGATAGGATCGAGCAGTTCTCGACCATCGCACCCGATATTGGCAATATCTTTCGGTATATCAGCATCGTCACGGCACTCCCGCTTCTCGTAGCGGCGATCTACCGGGAGTGGGCGATGGTCCTGCCCATGGCCTCCGTCCCGGTCGTTCTATTTCTTCTCGGGACGCTCCTGGCCAAAGTCCCCCGGGAAGATCGTGAGGCACCCCTATCCGCCGCCCTTATGGCCGTCGCCCTGATCTGGCTCGCCATAGCGCTCGTGAGCGCCCTTCCTTTCACCCTCGGGCTCGGTGTCTCCTACCTCGACGCAGTCTTTGAGGCGATGTCCGGGTGGACGGATACGGGCCTGACGATGATGCGCTCGGTCGAGGAACTGCCCCGAACCATCCTCTTCTGGCGATCGCTGATGCAGTGGCTAGGGGGGCTCGGGATCGTCGCCTTCACCGTCGCAATGGCCTCCCGGACGGGATTGACCCAGTTCCGCCTCTATCGGTCTGAAGGGCGCTCGGAGGCGCTGATGCCGAGCGTTGTCGCGACGGGACTTGAGATGTGGAAGATCTATCTGGCACTGACCGCCGCTGCAATCGGCCTCATCCTCCTGTCAGGGATACCGGTCTGGGACGCCGTGAATATCGCCCTTGTCGCAATCGCCACCGGTGGGTTCTCTGTCCACTCGGAAGGAATTTCTTTTTACAATAACCCGCTCCTTGAGGTTCTGATCGTCCCGGTTATGATCGCCGGTGCTCTGCCGTTCAAACTCTATTACCTCTTTTACCGTCAGAAGTCTGTGCACATCTTCGACGACCAGCAGGCCAGACTCCTCTTTATACTCATTGCGCTCGGGATCATCGTGATTGCGTGGGACCTCGTCACACTCAGCGCGACGGATATTCCCACCGCCATCCGGCAGGCGCTCTTCATGTCGACGGCGGCGGTCACCAGTACCGGATTTCAGGTCGCCTCTCCAAACGAGTGGGCGAGCGTGACGGTCCTCTTCCTTGCGATGTTGATCATAATAGGCGGCGCGTCGGGGAGCACCGCCGGAGGCATCAAACTCTCCCGGGTAGTCCTCGGGTTTCAGAGCCTGGTCTGGTGGTTCCGGCGGATGTTCGTCTCAGGAAAGGTGCTCGTGCCGTTCAAGTACAACGGCAGGGTGATCCCGAAGAATATCGCCGACCTCGAGGTCTCGCGGAACATGCTGATTATTATGCTCTACTTCCTGACCATCTTCGTCGCCACGATACTGCTGATGCACCTGCAGCCGACAGCCTTCGACTCAAGCAACGTGATCTTCGAGGTATCCACCGCGATGTGCAACAACGGCATATCCACAGGGTTTGTCTCGCCCGAGATGAACGGTCCGGCAAAGATCGTCTTTATCCTGCTCATGTGGATCGGTCGCCTGGAGGTCATACCGGTGATCATGCTGGTAATGGGTCTCTTCAAGCGGTATGAGTGAGCGGCCCGTTCCGGGGCTAAGACAGGTCATCCCAATCGGAAACGGATCGGGCTTACAAAAAATAATATGCCGGTTACTCCGGCTGATAGTTGATATATTGGTCGTCCACCGTTGCGCAGTCCCCACCGCTCTCGACCAGCAAGTCCATGTAGGCATAAATCTCCGGGGCATCCTCCTCAAGGAGGTCTGGAGAGGTGTGATAGAGCATGAAGGCCTCTGCGAAGACAGCAGCCTCCTTATCCTCGCCGGCCGGGGTGTTGACCTGGTCCAGGTAGGATCCAGGGGCAACGCCAAGAGTCGGGAAGACTGTGCTCTCATCAAACCCCATGGTGTGGTAGACGCGGTACCCGACCTGCTGGACGAAGACCTCATCGGCCCGTGACGGGTCCTTATCTGAGCGAATATAGATGGCGTTCTCCTCAGGGATATACAGGCCGCCTGGGTTCGTCGACGCATCCTGTTGCCGGAAGGCCGGGTTTGCGCTGTCGATGTAGACTGTCACATCCTCGATGAACTCATCCCTGATCTTGGTGCTCTGCTGGAGCACCAGAGCCTCTGCAATCGCCGCTTCAGTGCTGTCCCCATCCCTGTTTTCCAGACGGAAACCACTAACCGGGCTCACCGAAAAGGCCGAACAAACGACGATGATCAGGATAATCGCCGCAACCAACCGTGATCTGAATCGTGGGTCCATGGTTCGTCTCCCTCTGCCTAACAAAGAGTTTCATATCGACTATAATATACTTTTCTAAATCTAAAATTTCAATTATAATTGCCAGATAATTATACAGTGGCCAAACACTAAGAATTGTGGCTAAAGGAATTCTCAAAAAGACGGACTGAATTACAGCAAAGTATATATATTAAATTGCGCTGGATCCCATCCGACACATAATTACCCATGCAAGCGCATAGTAAGAATAATGAAACAGATCGCCCTCTACGGGAAGGGTGGAATCGGAAAATCCACTACTGCAGCAAACCTATCGGCAGCACTCGCAGAGGATGGGCTCGATATCCTGCAGATCGGCTGCGATCCGAAACATGACAGCACCCGCATGCTGATGCACGGGACCTGGATCCCGACGGTCCTCGACCTTATCCGGGAGCGCGGGGAGGCGGAGATCACCGTCGGCGACGTGGTCTACCGGGGGTTTTCAGGCGTGCGCTGTGTGGAGGCCGGCGGCCCGGAGCCGGGGATCGGGTGCGCCGGGCGGGGAATCATTGCAACGTTCCAGCTCCTTGAGCGCCTGGAAGCCCTCAAAGGCGATGTCATCGTCTACGATGTCCTCGGAGATGTCGTCTGCGGCGGGTTTGCAATGCCGATGCGGGATGGATACGCGCAGGAGATCTATCTTGTCACCTCCGGCGAACTGATGTCCATCTACGCAGCAAACAACATTGCAAAAGCCATCGCCCGCCTCTCACGCAGAGTGCGAAGCAGGTGCACCCTCGGTGGGGTGATCTGCAACGCAAAGAATATCGAGGGCGAGCGGGACCTGGTCGAGGAGTTCGCCCGCCGGATCAACTCACGGCTCATCGCCTATATCCCCCGCGATCGGGTGGTGCAGATCGCGGAACTACAGAAGCAGACGGTCGTCGAGTACGCCCCCGACTCCAACCAGGCTGCGGTCTACCGGGGACTTGCACGCACCGTCTACGAGAACAAAACAACGAGCATCCCAAAGCCCCTTGAGACGGATGAACTCGAATCCTTCGCTCTCGAATTCGTCCAGGTTTGAAGGATGCACCCTGACCGGAGCGCTCTCGGTGCTCACAGAGGTACGGGACGCCGTCTGCATCATCCATGGACCGTCGGGCTGCACCCACCATAACTTTTCCCTCCTCCACGCTACCCACCTCTCAAACGACCGGCTTGAGGTCCCACGTCTCCTTACCACCCGCTTAACGGAGAACGACATCATCTTCGGGGGTGAAGAGGCGCTGGAGAGGGCGATTGCGCGGGCAATCTCGCTCTCACCTGCGCCCGCCTCTATATTCGTCCTCTCAACCTGCATCGTCGAGACGATCGGTGACGACGTCGCGGCTGTCTGTGCACGGGACTGGGGCATCCCGGTGATTGCCGTGCCGACCGCGGGGTTCCTTGGAGGGGTGTTTGAGACCGGCATCAGGAACGCCCTCTCCGCCGTCGCCTCTCTGGCCCGGCCAGCGACCGAAAAGACCCTCTCGGCGAACCTCATCGGCGAGAAGAACCTGGAGTACGACGTCGACGAGAACGCGGCCGAGATTGAGCGCCTTCTCTCCCGGCTCGGTATAGCAGTCAACCTACGGTTCGTGCGCGAGATCAGGACAGATGACGTCGGGTGCCTCAACTCTGCCGCCGTAAACATTCTTCGGGAACCCTCCCTCCGGCCGGTCGGCGAGGACTTCAAACGGAGGTTTAGTATCCCATACGTAGACTCGTTCCCGGTCGGCCTTGCCGGGACATGCCGGTTCATCGAGGAGATCGGCCGGATCTGCGGCATAGATGCTACGGCAGCCGTTGCGGAGGAGAAAGTATTCCAGGCGAAGATGCTTGAGGAGTTCGCCGATATCGCGGGAAGCCGGGTATACTTCCAGTCGCCCCATCCCATGCTGGACGCGGATCTGGACGCGAAGACCGTCTGCACCGAGTGTACAGACGCCCTCGATCTCGTCGTCGACCCGGACGGGACGGCGATCCCCCTCCCGTATCCTGCGCCGGTCGGAACTACTGGTCTTCGACGGATGCTTCACCGGTGGAGAGTTCTGATTCGGGGAATGAGGCAGGATAAGGCATACTCCAAACGCCCAAAGCGCGAAAGAGAGATGCCACCCGGGTAGCACTCCGCCACTCGCCTCCTTCGCCCATCAAACGATGCCTTTTATACATCTCCAGCGGAAGGGATGTTATCGGAGTGAGGCCCATGTTCGAACGTATCCTCTTTCCAACCGACTTCTCCGGACCCTCCATGAAGGCGCTGGATTACATCCCTGCACTGCAGGAGGCAGGAACCCGGGAGGTGATCCTTGTCCATGTCATCGACTCAAAGGAGATCACAACGATCGCCTCGGGTGGGCAGGGGTTTCTCGGAACCATACCCGACCAGGAGACCGAAACTCAACGACAACTGCGGGAGGAGGTCCAGCACCGGATCATCGATACCCGCCGGGCGCTTGAGAGGCAGGGTCTGAAGGTGACGGTCCGGACGCCCCTCGGCACGCCAGGAACGGAGATCGTGAACGCAGCGGAGGCGGAGGGAGTCTCGCTCATCGTCATCGGCTCCCACGGCCGGTCGAACCTCCGGGATCGCCTGCTCGGAACGGTCTCGGAGTACGTGATCAAGAACGCCCGCCAGCCGGTCCTGGTTATCAAGCGGGACGCGGCTGCGGGAAGGTAGGTCTTGTACCAGAAATCCTATTTTTCAAGCACTCTCTCGAGCAACTGCCGGATCGCCCGAAGTTCCGCCACAACCGTATCCCCGGCCGGCTGACCCTCCGGCTCGCCCCCGACCGCGACCGGACCGGTTCCCCGAACGAAACTCATGATCTTCTCCTGGAGGTCCTTTGGGTCCTCGATCCCGTTGAGAACGATCTCCGCCTGCGCCTGAGCCGAGTAGCCGGCGGTCTGCACCCGGACTGCCGAGAAGGAGAAGAACCGCATCAGGGGGCCCTGTGTGATATCGACGTTTGTGATCCGGTTGTAGGGGACGAACCCCGTCTGCCGAAACCAGACGCCGCGCTGCCAGGTGATCTCGCTCGTGGTGAGCCGGTAGGCTATGCTCTCATAGTAGAGGGGTATCCAGTAGGCGACGAACGCAACAACGGCGAGCACCGGGATAGCGACGGCGAGAGCAACGGGCAGTGGACTGAAGATGACAACGGGGATGAGCCACGGCAGGATGAAGACGACGACGGCCAGGGCCAGGGATGCGTAGAGGTATGACCGGAACTGCAGCGCCGGTCGGAATATCTCACCAATTCGAAGCGGTATAAGAGGCATGTTATCGCACCGATATCAATACAAACGGGTTAAACCTTTATGATCGTCGATGCTCCTCCGGAGGATGTATCGATCGGCCCCTTCACCGAAGTAGGCCGGACAGAACTCGGTCTCCTGGAATCCATGTTTTTCGTAAAGTGCTCGTGCAGCTCTGTTTCCCGGTGCAACCGAAAGATAGATCTCTTCTGCCCCGCGTTCCAAAAGACCGCTGATGACTGCGGTAACGAGGCTATCTCCAAAACCCTTTCGCCGGTGTTTCCCGGAGACCACCAGCCGGATGATCCACCCGGTAGCGGGGCGCTGTTGCACGAGAGCCCCGATGGTATAGCCGATGACCTCCCCGCCGCATTCCGCAACGAGGAAGGTATCGGCAAAGAGAACCCCCGCCTGGCGGATAAAGACCTCGGGCTTGCACCCTTGCGGACTATTCTCCCGCTCAAGATCACACACAGAGGTAAAATCCTCTTTGCAATATTGCCTGATGACCAGGTCCATACTGGAGTATTATTCATCGGGAGGGTTTATACAATCGTGACTGCTGGCAGCGCGAGGCGTACGGTCTCCAGCAATCATTCAACCCGACTATATCCTATGTTCAAAAAGAGATTCGGCCCGGGGATATCAAATCCCCGGGGTGTCCCATAGCCCGGACTCACTTCTTTATGCCCGCCTGGAGCATATCACGTGCCATCTTGTAGGTCTCGATCTTCTGCTTCATCGATTCGACCCAGTGCTCCTTCGTCTTGATCCGGTGTTCAATCATCCGGACCATCAACTGCCGCTTCTGATTCTCGTCGAGGAGTTCAAACATCTGCTCAAGGAGCAGCCCGTGGGGGCCGCCTCCACCACCGTGTGTCATCCCATAACCTCCCTGTTGCGATCTGCCCAGTGGGCAGAACGGCACCCCGGTGCTCATCGGTTGATAAAAAAGTTTATGGTGGGCGCAACTACCCCGGACTCTTTCGGGGTTGTGGGAAACCTCCCGTGCTCCGCCTGTCTTTTCGAGAGATGTTGTATGGAGGGTGACAAATTCACCCGAAGCCTCACGAAACCGAAGATATCAGCGCCGATCTTTGGCGTGAACCACATTCTCGCTCTTTGAGCGCCGGTTCCGGTTTGCACAGGCGTTGAGCACCTCATCCATGAACCAGAGCGCCCCCTCGACCCCGGCAATCATCCGGGACGAGAGGAGGACCATACCCCGGAGGGGCGGCGTCAGCCCGACGAAGGCGGCACCGGGAGCGAGCGTCCGCTCGTAGGAGGATCCGATGACCAGGTCCGGTTCGGCATCCAGGATCATCTCCCGGATGGTCGAGAAGTCGGTTGTGGAGGTGATACCGTTGCTATCTTCACCGGGGTTGTTTCGAGCGGCAATGCAGACGATATCGGCCCCGAGGTAGCGATCGAGGAAATCTTTCGCGAACGCAGCGTACGCGCTCTGGGCGGCGATCACCACCCGGGGAGGGTCGAACCTTCGAAGATACTTTCCGCAGGCCTTCTGTATCCGGGCATCGGCCCAAGCGATCTCCTCTTTGATTGGTCGGGAGTCAACACCGTCGACCAGGGATTCAAGCCGCTCGAAGGTCTCGCCGACGGCATCAAGCCCGAGAAGCGAGCCGCACCAGGTCCCGACGCCGCTTGCCAGATCCGGATTCGTCCCGACGGTGAAGGGCGCTGCTCGGTGCGCCGCATCGTAGCGGTCGAGGCAGAAGGTGGCGGCGACCGGGGCGCCGGCGAGATTGAGGAGGCGTCGCGCCTCGAGCGCATTTCCCCGGCAGAAGGGGTCTGTACGGCAGATGCCGTCGATATTGACGCCGGGAGTATCCGGGTCCACTACCGGTGCGATCGTATCGAGCGCCCGGCGGTAGCCGGCCTCAAGGTCGCCGAGGAACCCGGGGCTGTCGATGAAGAGGACCCGCCCATCACGGGCAAGGGCGCTGAGATCCTCGCCCATGATCGCGGGCACGCAGGTATTAACCACGGCTACCTGCGAGTACCGGCCGTTAAGGTCCCGGATGACCTCCATGAGGCGGGACTCCGTCCCGAAGATGACCTCGCTCTCGACCAGAAACGTCCCGTGGATGGGGACGCCGACGAGCGACGCGGGGTAGAAGTAGCACCCACTTGAACCATGAACGACGACGGCGAGGCCATCGAATCCCGAAAGGCATGCGACCGCCCCGGTCATCGCACAGGGCCAGAGCGGGTTTTCGCACGGCATATGCTGCTCTATTTGCATCGGTCTACAAGATCATGGCGGTGTGGGGATATAAAGGACGGTCTTTTTCGAAAAAAAGAGGGGAGGGATGGACCTACACCGTCTTTACAAGCTCCGCGATCTTTCTCCCGACCTCGCTCGTCTTCATCGCCCCGCCCATATCCCGGGTCACGTATCCGTCACGGATACTCCTCTCGATCGCTCTAAGGACGGCCGCCGCCGCATCATGCTCACCGAGGTGGTCGAGGAGCATCGAGCCCGCCCATATCGTGGCGAGCGGGTTTGCAACGTCCTGACCGCGGTACTTCGGCGCCGAACCGTGAATCGGCTCAAACATCGAGGTGCCGTCGGGGTTGATGTTTCCGCCGGGGGCGAGCCCGAGCCCGCCCTGGATCATGGCTCCGAGATCGGTGATGATGTCCCCGAACATATTCGGGGTGACGACGACGTCGAACCACTCCGGGTTCTTGACGAACCACATCGTGACGGCGTCGACAAAGTTGAACTCCGTCTGGATATCCGGGTAGCCGGCGGCGACTCCGGTAAAGACATCCCGCCAGAGGCCGTAGACGTCGGAGAGGACGTTTGCCTTGTCGACCGACGTAACCTTCTTGCGCCGACGATTGGCGAGATCGAAGGCGTAGCGGATCACCCTCTCCGCACCCGGCCGGGTGATGACGCCGATCTGGTAGGCGAGCTCGTCGGCATCGGTCTCGACGTCCAGCCCGAACTTGATGTTATACATATCCCGGACGACCTCGAGGGTCTTTTGCTCGTGCGTGCCGGAGAAGCGGGAGCCGATCCCGACGTAGAAGTCCTCGGTGTTCTCCCGGACCACGACGAAGTCGATATCCTCAGGCTTTTTATTCGCAAGCGGCGTCGTGACGCCATCAAGGAGTTTGATCGGCCGGAGGTTGATGAACTGGTCGAAGTGGAACCGGATGGCAAGCAGGATACCTTTCTCAAGGATCCCGGGCCTTACCCGGTCGTCACCGATCGCCCCGAAGTAGATGGCCGGGAACTTCGAGAGCTCCTGGATATCCTCTTCGGTCAGGAGTTCTCCCGTCGCGAGGTAGCGCTCCGCCCCGATATCGAACTCGGTCCAGTTAATATCGAATCCATACCGCTCTCCCGCGGCATCAAGAACCTCTCTTCCCGCCGCCACGATCTCGGGGCCGATCCCGTCCCCACCGATCAATGCTACTTTGTGCTGCATGTCTCCACCTTCTCCAGGTTTTTCGCATATGCAACGAGCCCACCGGCATCGACGATCTCCTTGAGGAAGTCGGGCACCGGCTCGATCGAAAGCCTCTTTCCGCCCACCTCGATGTAACCCGCGGCGATATCCACGGTTACGGTGTCACCGTCCCGGATCCCATCGGCCTCCGGACAGACCAGGGGCAGGAGCCCGGTGTTCACGGCGTTCCGGTAGAAGATCCGCGCAAAGGACTTCGCGACCACGATCCGGATCCCGGCGCCGAGGAGGGCGAGCGGTGCATGTTCGCGGGAGGAGCCGCACCCGAAGTTGGTTCCGGCGACGATAATGTCGCCCTCCTTTGCGGTCTTTGCAAACTCGTCTCTTGTTCCTTCGAACGCGTGCTTCGCAAGTTCAGCCGGGTCGTAGATGGTGAGGAACCGCCCGGGGATGATCGCATCCGTATCGATATCGTCGCCGAACTTCCAGACTCGCATGATTCACACCTCCCTCGGGTCGGTGATCTCGCCGTAGAGAGCGCTCGCCGCCGCCGTCGCCGGCGAGGAGAGGTAGACCTGGGCCTGCGTGCTCCCCTGTCTGCCCCGGAAGTTCCGGTTCGACGTCGAGAGCGAGACCTCGCCGGGGGCGAGCAGCCCGAACGCCCCGCCCATGCAGGGGCCGCAGCAGGGCGCTTCCACGAGGGCGCCCGCCTCGACGAAGCGCTCTATGATCCCGGCCCGGAGGGCTTTGAGGTACTCGGTCCGCGAGGCCGGGATGACGATCACCCGTACACCGTCCGCGAATCTGTCGGAGGTCCCGAGCACCTCGGCCGCCTCGGCAAGGTCTTCGTAGCGGCCGTTCGTGCAGGAGCCGATGAAGACCTGGTCTACTCTCGTCCCGGCGACCTTCGTTACGTCCACGACGTTGTCGACATTGTGGGGGACGGCGACCTGCGGGGCGAGATCGGTGACGTCGTAGTGCCTGCGATCCCGGTAGACCGCGTCGTCGTCGCCTGCAAGGTCGAAGGGCTCGATTGCGCGTCGGGCGGTGACATACTCCCAGGTAATTGCGTCGGGCTGGACGATCCCGGCCTTTGCGCCCATCTCGATCGCCATGTTCGCACAGGTCATCCGGCCTGCCATATCCATCTCGCGCATCGCGCTGCCGGCAAACTCAAGCGCCATGTAGGTTGCGCCATCAGCACCGATATCCCCGGCGAGCGAGAGGATGAAGTCTTTTGCTCCGACCCTGCGGCCGAACTTCCCGTCCACCTCGACCCGGATGCTCTCGGGTACCCGGAAGTAGAGAGCACCGAACTTTAAGACGAATCCCATATCGGTCGAGCCGATGCCGGTCGCAAACGCACCCGCAGCACCGTAGGTGCAGGTGTGAGAGTCGGTCCCGACGATGATCTCACCGGGCGCCGCCCGCCCCTTCTCCATCACGACCTGGTGGCAGACGCCCTCGAGGAGATCGTAGTTGTGGATCCCCTGCTCCTTTGCGAACTGCCGCATGAAGACGTGGTTCTCGGCAGCGGGTATCGAGTCGGCGGGCACCTGGTGGTCGAAGAGCATAATGATTCGCTCCGGATCATAGACGCGCTCTCCACCCATCTCGCGAAAGACCCGGACCGCAAGCGGGCCGGTGATGTCGTGGATCATCGCCGCATCCACCGGCGCCATCACCACCTCTCCCGCGCGGACGGGTCTGCCGCACCGTTCTGAGAATATCTTTTCTGCGATCGTCGCCGACATGTTTATCTCGTTTTGGTACGCGCTTCTGACGTATTTAGCTTATCTGGACACGCTCTATCCGGGTGCCGAATCCAAGCAAAATTTCGCAGAATCTTGGGGGAGTACCCTTATGTGACCCCATGCGGATTGTATAAGGAGAAGCGATGACCGACGGACCAACCCCGGCAATGCGGCAGTATTACTCAGTGAAAGCCCGATACCCTGACGGCATCGTCTTCTTCCGGATGGGAGACTTTTACGAGACCTTTGGGGAAGATGCCGGCGTCGTAGCCCGGGAACTCGATATCACCCTGACGGCCCGGGGCAGGGATAAGAACGGCGACCGGATGCCTCTCGCAGGCGTCCCACATCACGCCGCCGACGGCTACATCGCCCGCCTGGTGAATAAGGGCTACAAAGTGGTAATCTGCGACCAGGTGGAAGATCCTAAGACCGCAAAAGGCGTGGTGAAGCGAGAGGTCACACGTGTGATCACCCCCGGGACCCTGATCGACTCCACGATGCTCGGCTCGGCCGGGGCACACTACCTCATGGCGATCGCTCCCGACCGAAAGGGAACCTTCGGGCTCGCATTCCTGGATGTCTCGACCGGAGAGTTCTTCGTCTCCTCCGGGAGCGCCAGCCGCGGCTATGCAGAGATCATCTCGGAAGTGGTACGATACCGCCCGACGGAGGCGATCGTCCCGGAGAGTTTCAGCGAGCCGCTCCCCGAGCGGCTCGAAACTCTTGGGGTGACGGTGAGCCGCTATCGCGACGACGCCTTCAACGTGGACGCGGCACACAAGCACCTCTGCGAGCAGTTCGGGACAACGACGCTCGACGGCTACGGATGCGCCCAGATGCCGGGGGCAATCGCCGCGGCCGGTGCAGCCCTCCGCTACGCCCAGGAAACCCAGCAGTCGCCCCTCCCCCACATCACGGGGCTTTCGACCCGGATACCATCGGGGAACATGGTGCTCGACGCAATCACCCTCCGGAACCTCGAGATAACGACCGGCATCCGCGGCGAAGGCGACGGGAGCACCCTTCTTGCCGCGCTTGACGTCACGGAGACATCGATGGGGAGCCGGACGATGCGGTCGTTCCTGATCAGCCCCTTGATTCGGAAAGAGGCGATCGAGGAGCGGCTCGATGCCGTGGAGTGGTTCTTCAACAACACTCTCGAACGGCAGGCGCTTCGCGAAAGCCTCAGCAACTTCGCCGATATCGAGCGGATCGCGGGAAGGATTGCCTACGGAAACGCCGGCCCGCGAGATCTCGCGACACTCCGGGAATCGCTGGAATCGATCCCGGATGTAAAGGCGCTCTTTTCCGGCGACCCTCCCGCGCTCATCCGCGAGGCCCTCGACGCGATGAACGACCACTCCGGGATCATCGACCTCATCGGCCGGGCGATCGTGGATGATCCGCCGGCGCTCGCAAAGTCCGGCGGGATGATCAGGGAGGGGTTCAATGCGAAGCTTGACGAGCTCCGGCACCTCGCGACGACCGGAAAGGACTGGATCGTGGAGTTCCAGCAGCAGGAGAGGGAGAGGACAGGAATCAAGTCCCTCAAGGTCGGCTACAACCGGGTCTTCGGCTACTATATTGAGGTGACAAAACCGAACCTGCACCTGGTGCCGCCGGAGTACGAGCGCCGGCAGACGACCGCGAACGGCGAGCGCTACACGATACCCGACCTCCGGGAGAAAGAGGCGATGATCGCGACTGCTGAGGATCGGCTCAGCGCTCTCGAAGCGGAGATCTACGCAGAACTCATCAGGACGCTTGCGGCGGAGGTCCCCGGTCTCCAGGCGACCGCCCGGGCGGTAGGATTGCTCGATGTCTATTCGGCCCTCGCAGAAGTTGCCGCCCGCTACGGCTATACCCGCCCCGTGATCGAGGAGAGCGGCCGGATCGTTATCCGGGACGGCCGCCACCCGGTGGTGGAGCGGAACCTCCCGGTCCCGTTCGTCCCGAACGATACGGAACTCGATTCCACCGACAACCAGATCATGATCATCACCGGGGCGAACATGGCGGGCAAGTCCACCTACATGCGGGCGGTCGCGCTCTGCTGCATCATGGCCCAGATGGGAAGCTTCGTCCCGGCCCGGCATGCCACCATCGGGATCGTCGACCGGGTCTTCACCCGGGTGGGAGCGTTCGACGATCTTGCCTCGGGGCAGTCCACGTTCATGGTCGAGATGCTCGAGCTTGCAAATATCTTGAATAACGTAACCCCACAGAGCCTCATCATCCTCGATGAGATCGGACGCGGAACGAGCACGCTGGACGGGTGCGCAATCGCCCGGGCGGTAGTGGAGTTCCTGCACGGGAGGGCGGTTGCCGGACCGCGGACCCTCTTTGCAACCCACTTCCACGACCTGATTGATCTCGAGGGGACGCATAAGAGGGTGAAGAACTTCCACTTCGCCGTGAGGGATACCGGGGATGATGTCGTCTTTCTGCGCAAGATCATTCCCGGCGCGACCGACAGGAGTTACGGCATCCATGTGGCCCGTCTTGCCGGGGTCCCGAAGAAGGTGACTGACAGGGCGATGGAGATCTTAAAGGAGGCAGCGGCCCGGGAGATCCCGGCCGGACCGCGAGCCCCGCGCTACACGCAGATGCTCCTCATCGACCCCGGCGAGGGGGTTGCCGAGGAGAACCCGGCAATCAAGGAGCTCAAATGCCTGAATCCCAACGAGATGACTCCGATTGATGCCTTAAACACCCTCTGCCGCCTCCAGCGGCTCGTAAACGGGGACGGGGAGGAGAAGCGATGACGAAGATCCGGGTCCTCGACCCCGACACCGTGAACCAGATCGCCGCCGGCGAGGTCGTGGAGCGGCCGGCATCGGTGGTGAAAGAACTCATCGAGAACGCGATCGATGCCGGTTCGACGAGCATCCTCATCGAGATTACGTCGGACATGGCTGCTGTCACGAAGATCCGGGTGACCGACGACGGCGAGGGGATGACGCCGGAGGAGGCCGTCCTTGCGTTTGCGCCCCACGCCACGAGCAAGATCCGAGATATCGCCGATCTTTCGACCCTCCGGACGCTGGGGTTCCGGGGGGAGGCGCTCGCGAGCATCGCCGCCGTCGCGGAGGTGACCCTGGTCACCCGTCCCCGTGGGAGCGGCGCGCTCGCCGGGACACGGCTGGTGATCAGGGGCGGTGAGATCGTCGAGAAGAGCGAGGTGGGCGCCCCGGAGGGGACGACGATCATCGTGGAGCACCTCTTCTACAACACCCCCGCCCGCCGGAAGTTCCTAAAGAGCAGGAACACTGAACTTGCCCACATCTACGCCGTTGTGGAGAACCTGGCCCTCGCCCACGGTGAGGTTGCCTTCCGGGTGGTGCAGAACGGAAAGGAGCGGCTCTCGACCCAGCGGTCCAGGGACCTTCTTGCCACCATCACCGGACTTTACGGTGCAGACCTTGCCCGGGCGCTCGTCCCGGTCGAGGGAAGGCTCCCGATCCTTACCATCCGCGGCTATGTCTCCCGCCCGTCGGAGAACCGGGGAAACCAATCTGAGATCTATATCAGCATCAACGGCCGGAGCATCTCCTCCCGCCAGATCGCCGCCGCCGTCCGGGAGGGCTACGGCACCCTCCTCCCAAAGGACCGTTATCCTGTGGCATTCCTCGATCTCACGATCGAGACCGATCTTGTGGACGTCAACGTCCACCCGACAAAGAGGGAGGTCCGCCTATCCCGGGAGCGGGAGATCACGGGAGCAATTGCAACCGCGGTAGGAGAGGCCCTCGCCGGGCACGACCTTCTTGGCGATGCTCCGGCCGAACCGGTGCAGCAGCCGCTCCTGCCGCAAGAACCTGTCCCGGCTCCCGCTCCAGCGGCAGGCGAGCCCGAAGCGGCTTACACGGCCCGGCACCGGGAACTCGCCCTCTCGGATCGTCAGCTCCGCCGGACGGAGACAGAGGCAGGTGGACAGGAGAACCTCCTCCCCCCGATGGAGCCGATAGGACAGGTAGCCGCGACCTACATCGTGGCGGAGGGGACCGACGGCACCCTCTACCTCGTCGACCAGCATGCGGCCCATGAGCGGATCCTCTACGACCAGGTCGTGGAACAGCGCGACAAGGCGGCCGGGTCGCAGGAGTTGATCATGCCCGTCGTCCTCTCCCTTCCACCGAAAGAGTCGGCCGCGCTCCGGGACGCGGTGCCTCTCCTCGCGGGCGAGGGATTTGTGGTGGAGGAGTTCGGCCGGGATACCTTCGCCGTCCGGGCGGTGCCGGCCGCCCTCGGGGCCGTCGAGGACCCCGCAAGCATCAGGGAGATGATAGCCGAGTTCCTCGCCGGGGAGGCCCGGGCCGCTCCCGACCGGCGTGAGGCGGTCACCTGCATCATCGCATGCCGCGGTGCTGTGAAGGCCGGCGCCCTCCTCACCGCCGAGCAGCAGAAGTGCCTCCTTATGCAACTTGCCCGGACCAAAACCCCCTGGACCTGCCCGCACGGAAGGCCGACGGTCGTGGCGTTCGACAAGCGCAAACTCGACGGACTCTTCCGGCGGGGATAATGTGATCAGGGTCAAATCAGGCCCAAATAACACCCTTTTTTTAGAAATGCATTGGATATTGAGAGAATCTCCTCCAAATGCCGTATCAGAATGGATTTAACCTTCGAGGATAAGTATGCCTATGTCACAACCAGGACTCGCCCGTATCTGAAGAGGGGAACGAGCCGTGTGACACCACATCACAGAATTCACCCGAGAACGATGACCCGGAGAACCCATTCTTGGGACACACTCTTTCCGTGGTCTCACCGGAGTGTTCAGACGACGGGAGACCACTTAAAACGCCCTACCTGTTGAATGCCATCCAACATCATATCACCTCTCCCCCTTTTTTTCCGATCTATTGATCCGGATCGGATAGGGCCATAGTGCAACCGGGAAAAAAGTGGGTTAGATGAAACGGAATGACTCAGCCGTCGGAGCCGCATCGACATTATAGATATCATACTCCGGTGGGAAGACCGTGTGCATGACCGAAAACAGTATGTCGTCCTTGATGGCGTAGCGGATGATGAAGGTATACCGGTCGTCCTCGACGATCGGGACGGAGTAGGTTGACCTGTACGCCGGGACACCGTCAAGCGATATCCGCTCCGTGGATACCCATTCGGCCCCGATATCGGCACGAAGGTCCTTCGCGTAGGTCTTGTTCAGGGTCTCAAGGATCTCTTCATCGGTGGCGTTCGTATTCGCGAGCGGGATCGCGTTCACCCTGACCTCCTCGTGCTTCACCGGGGAGGAGAACCAGACGCTCTCTCCCGACTCGGTGTAGAACCATCCCTCCGGGCAGGTGAGGGCATAACCGTAGGTTGTGTTGACGTAGGTGCCGTTCTCGGGGACCGGAACCGGAGTAGGTTTGCCCGGGACGGGGACGGGTTCGGGCGCCGCAGGCGCCGAGGTACCCGGCAGCAGCAGCACAAGGATGGCGATTGCGGCGACCGCAAGAACCCCGACGATCAGTAAACTCTGTGGCTTCATGTTTACCCCGTACATGGCCCGGGAAATCATAAAAACCCATCAGTTACGCAGGACACCCTCACGGAACACGGCGGGGAACTGCTCTGTGATCCCCGTGCGGGACCGCAAGCACCAAGTATTCTCCCGGCGGCAGTGCCGCCGGGGGAGAGCGGCCGCACGTTGCCCTTTGACGATTCAGATCGGCGTAGTCGCCGGGGCGGCGGGAGGATCGCGGACATCGGCGACCAGGTCGTCGATGGAGTTCGCATATCTAACGTGGATGCCAAGATTCTCTTCAATATACTCCTTCGCATCCACGACAACCGGCCGTTGCCCCGCGATCCTCAGCCCGCCGAGTGACCGGGATTCTTCCTGGCACTCGATCAACAGATCGTTTCCTTCCGGGAGGATCAGGAGGGTCTTGCCGCTTGCCGCAGCGGCCCTGGCCTTCTCGAGGACCCCGCTGACCGGTCCGATGCTCCCGTCCTCGCCGATCGTTCCGGTCATGGTCACGCTCTCGTTGATCCTAAACTCCTCAAGCACCGAGAGGAGAAGCGTGGTCATCAACGCCCCTGCACTCGGGCCGTCGATCTCGGAAACCTCCACGGGCCCCTGGATGCTAAAGATAATATCGCTCTCTGCGAGGTCCACACGTGAGTGGTTGGCGGCGAGGGCAACGGCCCGATTCGCGGTCTCCTGAAAGACCGTCCCCGTCAGAGGCGTCGTCTGAACAAGCACCCTCCCCCTCCCGGGCACGACCTCGACCGAGACGGTCACCATCGCGCCCTCTTCGGTCACCTCCTCGTAGATGAGCGGACCCCAGCCGCGCTCGACCTCAACCTTCTGGATGATGACCGGTGCCTGCATGGAGGCCATGCCGAACCCTGCCTCTCTCTCCAGAGCGTGAGAGGATACGGGTGTGGTCGGGAAGGGAGCGATCTCTTCCTGCTTAGAGAGAGCGGGGGAGGGAACTCCCGGCATGAAGACCACAGCCAGGAAGAAGACATTTGCAACGAGCGATAGAAGAAGCAGAATCGTCAGAGTCTTCTCCCGTATACGCATACGGTGCCCTGGTATTATTCGTTTAGATATATACCTTTCCAGGGATACGTCAGTAGAGGTGCCATTTCCCGGTCCGGCGGCCGCGATCACCTCTGGTTAATTAGAACTAATTTACCCGACAGAAAAAGGCAACTGTTTTCTTCATCCAGATCGAAATTTCTCCCCTATTCAGCGGATTTTGCATTAAAACAGGCATACTCCGCTGTAGAGTAACTACAGAGGTTTAAGGATGACAAAAGTCAGTTATGTCTTCTTTGCACTCATCATTGCGGCAGGAATGCTCTGCTGCGGTTGCACGACAACAACGATGCCGGAGGATCCGGCTGCGACCCGAACGATCACCGATATGGTGGGAAACCAGATCACAATCCCCGCAGAAGGAGCGACGTTCGCCGTCTTCGGCGGGCCCATCAGCCAGGTGCCCTACCTCCTTGGAGCGAATGACAGTGTCATTGCAGTCACGAAGGGACCGCAGCTGATGGAGATGATGCAGGAGATGGACCCGGGCATCATCGATAAACCGGCACCGCGGACGACGAACGGCAACGTGAACATCGAGGAACTCCTGGTTACGAACCCCGACTGCGTCATTGCCTTCGACGTCGACGGGGAGATCGTGGAATCTCACACCAATATTCCGGTCATCTACCTCTCCGGGACAATGAGCGACGGGTTCGATGAGATGCGGCGGGAGATCGCCTTCATGGGCGAGGTCTTCGGAAAGCCCGATAGAGCGCAGGCTTACATCGATTACCTTAACGAGACACTCGAGTTCCTCCGTGAGCGCACCGCCAACATCCCCGAGGACGAGCGGGTCACCGTCTTCCTCGGCGAGGGAGTAAGCCACCTTCAGACACTTGGAGGAGACACGTTCTTCACTGAGTGGACCGCGGCTGCAGGGTGCAGAAACGCCGTAGCCACCATCGAGACGACGCACGGACAGCAGGAGGGTATCCACACCGGTATCAACGAGATCTCGATGGAGCAGGTCCTTGCCGCCGACCCTGATATCATCATCATCGATACCGGCAGTCCCGCTGAACTCAAGAACGACAGCCGCTGGAAGGAACTTAGTGCCGTCAAAGAAGGCCGGGTCTACAAGCAACCGACCGGACTCTTCCTCTGGAGCCGTCCGTCCGCCGAGTCCGCCGTCCTCTACCCGGTCTGGCTCGCGTACAAGGCCTACCCCGACCGCTTCGAGGACGTGCCGCTCACCGACCGGGTGAAGGACTTCTACGCCGAGATCTTCGGGTTCACCCTCACGGATGAGCAGGCGCAGAAGGTCATCGACGGCACCTATGGGAGCGTGACGTTCGGCCAGGTGAAGCAGCTCGGATGAGACAGAGACCAACGAAGACCGGTGTACAGACCGATGGGGGAACCACGGTGACCGGGACGGCGGTGGCAAACCAGGCCACCAGCAGGAGCTGGGGGGAGCGGCACCCCGGCACCATCCTGGTGCTCCTCCTCGGCGTGCTCGGGGTTGTTATCTTCATCGCCCTGATGGCCGGCCGGTATATGATCCCACCGGAGACGGTGATCGCGACAATCATAAGTTCGGTCTACCCGATCGAGATGACCTGGGCAGCGACGGCGACTTCAGCCATCGTGGACGTCCGTATCCCCCGGATCATCGCCGGCCTCCTCGTCGGAGCGGGTCTTGCCATCAGCGGGGCCTCATTCCAGGGGATGTTCCGGAACCCTCTGGTCTCCTCTGAGATCCTCGGCGTGGCCTCCGGCGCGGGCTTTGGAGCGGCGATTGGCATCCTCCTCCTGGACAGTCTCGTTCTCGTCCAGATTCTCTCGTTCGTCTTCGGCTTGCTTGCCGTGGGGATGGCCTATGCGCTCAGCAGGGTCAGGAGCTCGACCCCGATCCTGATGCTCGTTCTCGCAGGTATCGTGATCGGATCGCTCTTTTCGGCCCTCACCTCCATGGCGAAGTACGTGGCCGACCCGATGAACAAGATGCCGGCGATCGTCTTCTGGCTGCTCGGGTCGCTCAACCACGTCTCGGCGTCGGACCTGATGATCCTCGGCCCGATCATCATCGTCTCGATAGCAGGACTGCTTGCCGTCCGGTGGCGAATCAATGTCCTCACGATGGGCGACGAGGAGGCACGGGCGCTCGGGGTGAACACCGAGCACTTGAAGGCTATCATCATCTTCCTCTCGACCGTGATCACAGCAGCAGCGGTCTGTTTGAGCGGGATCATCGGGTGGATCGGGCTTGTTATCCCGCATATGGGACGGATGCTTGTCGGACCCGACAACCGCTACCTTCTGCCGGTCTCGGTGCTCCTCGGGGGAGCGTTCCTGATTGCCGTCGACACCATCGCAAGGACGGCCGCCCCTGCCGAGATCCCGATCGGCATCCTGACGGCGGTCATCGGGGCGCCGATATTTGCAGTGCTGCTCCGGCGCAACAACCCGGGGTGGTGAGCATGGGAAGCCGTATCAGCGTAGAGGATATAACGTTCAACTACCCGGGCGGAGCCCCCGTCTTTACGGGCATCACGCTCACCGTGGATGAGGGGTGCGTATACTCGCTTCTCGGCCCGAACGGGACCGGAAAATCCACGCTTCTCAAGTGCATGGCAGGGCTCATCTCCCCCTCGCACGGCCGCGTTCTCCTCGATGGGCATGACATCGCAGGAATGCAGCCGCACGAGATTGCCCGGCGGATCGGGTTCGTCCCCCAGACACAGGTCTCGCCGTTCCCGTTCCTTGTCAGGGACATCGTCCTCATGGGGAGAGCAGCCCATCTCGGCCCCTTTTCAACTCCCTCATCTGAGGATGAAGAGATTGCTGCTGACGCCCTCGACCGGATCGGCATATCTCACCTCGCCGAAAGACCGTGCACCGAGATCAGCGGCGGCGAGTGGCAGCTTGTCCTGATCGCGCGGGCGATCGCACAGCGTCCGGGGATCCTTCTCCTCGACGAACCGACGTCCCACCTGGACCTCGGTAACCAGGTACGGGTGCTCAACGTCATCAGGGGACTCGCAGAGGACGGAATGACCATTGTTGTCGCGACCCATTTCCCCGATCACGCACTTCTGACGTCAAGCCAGGTTGCAATCCTGAAAAATCAAAGAATTCTTGCCATGGGAGGTCCGAATGAGGTTATCAACGAGGATACGATGCGTCGTGCCTACGGCACCGATGTCAGGATTGTAAACCTCGGCGATCCGATCAACCGGCAGATCTGCGTACCTGTGGCAGGGTGGGTGAAACCATGACCGAGAAATCAGACGACCAGTTCACCGGCCAAGGTGCCAGAAGGATGGACGCCATCGCGAAAGGACCTTTTGCGCCGATATATCCGACAATCGCCCGGCAGATCCTGGATACCTGCAGGATCCGCGAAGGCAGGTGCGTCGATATCGGATGCGGGCCGGGACACCTCGCGATGGCGCTCGCGGCAGTAAGCGATCTCGCCATCGACGCTCTTGACGCATCGACCGACATGCTCTCGATCGCACGGAGGAATCTCCAGGATGCCGGGCTCATCGGGCGCGTACGCCCGGTCTGCGGCGATGTCCACAACCTCCCCTACGCCGACGGCTCCATCGATCTCATCGTGAGCCGCGGCTCGCTCTTCTTCTGGGACGACCGGGTGCGGGCGTTCTCCGAGATCGCGCGGGTGCTGCGGCCCGGCGGGAGGACGTTTGTCGGCGGAGGATTCGGCACTCCCGCCCTGAAGGCAGAAATTACGGAGAAGATGCGCGAGATAGACCCCGAGTGGGAGGTAAAGGCTGCAGAACGACTCTCGAGAGGAAACAGGGATCTCATCCGCCGGGAGTTGGAGCAGGCGAAGATACCGGCATACAAGGTCTTTGAGGACGAGGCCGGGTTCTGGATAATCATGGAGAAGTGACGACGGATGAAGTGCGAGATCTGTGAGGTCGGATGCGATATCCCCGAGGGGGGAGTCGGCAGGTGCCGGATGTACGAGAACAACGGCACCGGGATCGTTGAACGGTATCCAGACGCCTTCCTTGCTGCGTTCCCTGTTGCGATCGAGACGCTGCCGGTGCTCCACTTCTTTCCCGGCGCGAAGGTCCTCCAGGTCTGCACGGTCGGATGCAACCTCTCATGCGGGGGGTGTGTCTCGGAGATGCTGGTTGAGCATGCCGAACCGCTTGCAGCATCCGGGACGGCCCTCACGACCGACGACCTGCTCCGCCTCGCGAATGATCAGGCCTGCACCGGGATCGCCTTCGCGCTGAACGACCCGATCGTCTCGTTCCCGACGTTCTGCAGGCTCGCAGAGAGGGCAAGGGAGAAGGGGCTCTCCGTCGGCTGCTCCACGAACGGCTACATGACAGAAGCATCCGCTCTGCGACTCTGCGAGCGGGCAGATTTTGTCAGTATCGGGCTTAAAGGAACAACCGACGAAAGTTACCGTGCCTGCGGTGCAAGGAGTGCCGCACCGGTCTTTCGTACGATCCGGCTGCTTCACGAAGGAGGGGTGCATGTCGAGGCCTCGGTCGTCTACCGCCGGGACGGAGAGGATGAGGTGCTTGATGTGGCGCGAAAGATTGCAGCAATCTCCCCGGATATCCCTCTCCAGGTGATGCGGTTTGTCCCCTTCGGCGATGCGGGGCTCGATGAGGAGCCGACGATCTACGCAGGCGAGGAGCTCTGTGACCGGCTCCGCGATATCCTCCCCTGGGTCTACCTCTTCAACTCGCCGGGGACTGCGAACCTGACGACATTCTGCCCGGCATGCAAAAAGCCCTGCATCGAGCGCGAGTTCTTCGGCCCGATGGGTTCGCATCTCGCAGGGAAGGCGCAGATCGTCTGCGACTGCGGCCAAACCATCCCGGTCCGGGGTTCTGTCAGTCCCGAGGTCTATTACGAGCCCGGGATGATGGGAGGATACCGGGCGACCAGGGGGCTTGAGATGGTCTGGGCAATCCTCACCTGCCTCGGCGTCGATGACCGGGCGGACCTTGCCAGGATCTGGGGCGGGGTGCTCCAGAGCGGGATGCTTGGTCGGGAACTGCATGACCGGATGAACAACATCGATGCATACCTGGACCTCATCATGGACCTTGCTCACCGGACCGGCCGCGAGGAGGAGGGGCGGGAACTCACCGGCTACATCCGGAAACGGCTGGACTACATCAGGGGACGGGTTGCGGACGCGCCGCGCCCCCGGGTATTCTACGCCATGGGCCACCCGCTCTTCGCCCTCAACCCCGGCAGGCTCGAAGGAAAACTCGTGGAGGCCGCCGGCGGGATCTACGTCAACCGGGCGATCGGCCGGGAGGGTAAACCGGGCGTCACCATCTCACGGGAGGAGTTCGTCGCGCTCGAACCCGAGTATCTCTTCACGTCGGGGTTCCTCACCTCCTCGGTGGAAGATACTCTCCGCTACTGCGCAGAGCACGGCCTCGACGTGCCGGCGGTCCAGAACCAGCGGGTCTACTCAATGCACCCGTCATGGGACTTCGGGAGTCCCCGATGGATCCTCGGCCTGATGACGATCGCAAACGCCCTCCACCCCGACCTCTTCGCCTTCAGGATTGAGGAGGAAGCAGACAGGTTCTACCGTCGCTTCTACGGGGTGCCCTACCGGGCGGCCGTCCACAACCGCTCGTTTGCCCACCCGGGAACGAGACGGCAGTAGGCCGGGATTCCCACCAATCCTCTTTTTCTGACCGCCTCGACCTCAAGACGGACCATGGGGGCATGCGAAACCCCTCCACTGAACGATTCCCCGCTTCGCAAGAAGTCGTCAGGTTTTGAACCGCAACGTTCGCGAAGAAAAATCAAGGATTTGGTGTTCTTGAAGGGTGTCTGCGACATCCTGACGATGCGCGGGACTGGAGACCCTTGCGGGCCCTGTCCAAAAAAGATTATCAGAGGTTTTCAGGAGCAATTCTCCCCGCCGAGGTTCAGCTTCTTTGTCTTCCAGGCCCCCTGTCTGTAGAAGAACAGGTCGCACAGGAACACCACCACAGTGCCGCAGACCACTGCAAACCAGATGAACTGCAGCGGCATGCCCATCGTCACAAAGATCGAAGCAAGGCCCACCTGCACGATCAACTGCCCGGCAACCGCCGCATACATGCCGGGTCTCGTCATCCCCGCACCGTTCATCGCAAATCCCATCGTCATCGCCATAGCGATCAAGAAGTACGACAACGGGACTATGTGCATGAACAGGATACCGTCTGCAAGCGACTCGCCCGTCGCCCCGAATATCGCAAGGAGTGACTCTGCACGCGACAGATACAGGATACCCACCAGCGCCATAAACGCGGCGTTCACAACCAGCGCGATTCTCACGGCTTTCTCCGCTCTTTCTACTTTTCCCGCTCCCAGATTCTGCCCGACCATCACCGCGACTCCCGTGCAGAGCCCCATCACGAAGATCAGACCCAGCATATCCAGACGCTGGCAGATACCGTATGCTGCCACCGCCGCCGTGCCGTAGAGTGCTACGATCGCCGTCATCCCCAGGAACGCAAAACTTCTGACCCCGCTCTGTACAGCCGAGGGGATCATGACCTTCGCGATATCCTTGATTAACTGTGGCTCAAACGTCCACGTCTTCGGGAACTTGATCACACCGTCCTTCCGGGATGGGAGATACATCGCCCCAATCAGGAGCAGTACACCGATCGTACGCGATGCGAGAGACGCATACGCAGACCCGGCGATCCCGAACGCCGGGAGACCGCCTAGACCCATGATCAGTGTCGGGTTGAGAACGATGTTCACGAGATTTACGGCGATCATGACGAACATCGGCGTTCTCGAGTCACCCGTACTCTGAAAGACGGTCGTCAAGATCATCAATGTGACGAAGACAAACATCCCTATCAGGACAGGGGAGAGGAAGCGTGCTCCTGTCTCTGCAACCTCGCTCTCCGCCCCAAGAAGCAGGAGGAGATCCTGCGGCCAGAAGATGCCGATGACCATCAGAACCGCCGAGAAGGCGAGTGCCAGATACAGCGAATGTGCAAGGATCACCGGGATGCGCTCAAACCGCTCGGACCCGTAGGCTCGCGAGACGAATGCAGCCGTTGCTGTCACTGTCCCAAAGATCACTGTTGTAAGCACCAGTACGATGGATATGCTCATCGCTCCGCCGGCGATCGCGACGTCGCCGAGCTTGCCGATGAAATACATATCCACCACCTCAAGGATGCTCGAAAGAAAGTTGCTGATGATGATCGGGAGCGCCACTATCCAGAGGCCTTTCCCGACCGATCCTTCGGTGAGAGTGTTATTGGAATACTGCATTGCAAAACTTATTATTATATGTATGGTTAGATGATAAATATTAGCCGAAACACATTACCAAAATTACCTGCTAAATCAAAAATTAAGACCTATCCGGCACTAAATCAGACATCTATATCGAACAAAACGGATAGGATTTTTAGCACGAACCCACCAAGAGAGGGGGGACGGTGACAGAACCCGGGCCTCGCTCACGCACCCATCCGACAGAGGTCCCGCATCGCCCGGAGGACGTAGAGCCGCTCCCCCTCGAGCGCCTCTTCGTCGACGATGAACGAGACAAAACCCCCCCGGGCGAAGAGATCCCGGACTTCATCGAGCCCGGTCAGCGAAGAGACGAGGAGCAGGACCCGCCCGAACGGAGCAAGGACCCTGCCGACGTCCCCGATGAACCGCTCGATCACCACCCTTCCCGTCGGCCCGCCGTCGAGAGCATACTCCAGCCAGTCGTCGATCCGCTCCTCAGGGGCGGTCGGCAGGTAAGGGGGGTTGAAGAGGATGAGGTCGAACGGACCCGAGAGGCCCGCAAAAAGGTCCGTCCGGACCACCGCGACCCCCCGGGCGCGGGCGCATGCCACCGCGTGGGGGTTGATATCGGTCGCAAGAACCCTGGCCGCCCGGTTCAGGAGGCCAGCCGCGACGTATCCGCTCCCGGTCCCGACTTCGAGCACCCGGTCGGTCGGGTGGATCTCGCGGAGCGCCGCCCGGAGAAGAAGAGCGGAGTCTTCGGCGGGAGAATAGACCTGGTCGGGGACCTTCCGGTCGCTCATCCTCTGCACCCGGCAAGCCTGTTCGCAATCAACGCGAACTCCTCAAGCGTCAGGTCCTCCGGCCGCCGCTGCAGAAGGTCGTCAGGAAGATCCGCGATCGCCCGCTCGATAACCTCGGGCGGGAACGTATCTTTGCCGCTCCGAAGCCCCTTCCGAACGGTCTTTCGCCGGTAGGAAAAGAGCACCCGGACGGCGTCGGCATAGACCTTCCGATCCGCGATCGGGTGGGGTGGCTCGTGAGGGAGAAGCCGGACCACCCAGGACCAGACCTGCGGTTTTGGGTGGAGGGCGTTCGGTGAGAGTTCAAGCAGGGGTTTTACAGATGCATACGTCTGCACCATCACCGAGAGCCGGCCGACGTTCGACGTCCCCGGGGGCGCGATCATCCGCTGGGCGAACTCCTTCTGGTACATCAGGACCGCGACCTCAAACCCGATCTCAAGCAGCCGGAATGTAATCTTAGAGGAGACAGAATAAGGGAGGTTTGCGACGACGATATCAAACGGCGGGAGGTCGACCTTCTGTGCGTCGCCCTCGATGATCTCAAGACGCCCCTCCTCGATCTCGTCGGCAAACGTGGCCTCGAGGTCCTCTACAAGGGCCGGATCGATCTCCACCGCGATCACGTTTGCGCCCCTATCAAGGAGGGCGCGGGTGAGGACCCCTTCACCGGGTCCTATCTCGAGCACCCTCCGGCCTGCAACGTCGACAAAACCGGCAATCTTCTCGACGGCTCTTTGGTCGACGAGGAAATGTTGGTCCCGCGGAGCGCTCATTTTGATGTAAAGATATGATATTTCTCTTCCGGATCCTCAATCTCATGCAGGATCCGGCTGACGATCATCCGTTCCGGGTGCGGGATTGACTTGATTCGGGCAGAGATATCGGCGAAACTCTCAAAAGGCTTCCGCTCCCGCTGCTGGATCACTTCCCACATCAACTTCTTTCCGATCCCGGGGAGCAGGTGCAGCATGTGGAACTTCGGCGTGATCGGGACAGACTTGTTGAAGAACTCGACGAACTTCGGCTCGTTCTCGCGAACGATCTGCTCGATCGCAAACGGCAGTTCCAGCTTCGCCGTCGCCGTCAGGTCTTCATAACTGATCCGCCGCTTGACGCGCTCGATCTTCTCTCGCTCCCCGTCACCGATATAGACGCGCTCGTGGATCTGGATATCCGCACCCGGCTTAGGGACGAGCTCAAGCAACTTGAACTGGTCCACACCGACGCCCTGGACAATCGGCTCACGCTTAAAAGCAGGCCGCTGCTCGCCCACGTACCCCATGGGGAGAACGTCAAGGACTATGGCGTTCTCCTCCTTCCTCTCCCTTTCCGTCTTCATAGGTATCACCCTCTTCGCTCAGAAGTGGGTCATTACCAGGTCGAGGATCTCGTCGAGCTCTTCCGTCGTAAGGTTGAAACGTTCTTTGGCGTAGATTGCACGGAGTTCGTCCCGGGTCCGGGGCATCAGGTTTGCAATGCGGTAAGCGATATCCTCCTTCATCTTCTCGAGCTTCATCAGCTCGTCGACGAGAGCGCGGGCCTTCTCGGCGGAGGTTTTAGAGAGGTGATTGGCATGCTCGATACTCTTACGGAGTTCGTAGGACATCTCATCTCCAGACTCGAGCCGGGCTGCCTCCACGGAAAGGAGAACATCACGTAACTCGGGGAGTAGCATCCGCTCTTCACTGATGATTCGTTTTACCTTCATGCCAATCACTGCTGTTGAGAATTATACCTTCTGCGCTTTTAGATGTTGCGGTCTCGCAATCACCTGTTTCATCGAATCTCCATCCCGGATCTCGAGCACCCATGCGCGTCCGCGCTGTCCGATGACCGTGCCGGTCTTCCCGTGGAATCTCCGGTGGGGCATGCCCTTCTGGACACTCGGCTCGACCACAACGTGCACTTTCTGCCCGATCTCAAAATTCTGGATCACCGAGGTTACCGGTGGAATACCGCGTTTTCGGAGGTCCTTCTTGAACTTATACCGCGTCTTTCTGCGTGGTCCATTGTGTTGTGCCATAATTACTCACCATACTCATTCGCTGTTTCGACCAGCACCACATCGAGGCTGACAACACGTGCGGTGCGCCCCAGGATCTGGGCGAGGCTGGGCTGGGTTCTGCCGTTGTCACCCGATACCAGTTCCTTGATGTAGAGGCCTGCTTCACCGACGACTTCAATCCAGTATCCATCGTCGTCTCTCCCCGTACACTGGATATCGAGGACCTGCCGTTCCCGAACTTTATCTGCCCGTCGGTGTGACACCCGCGTAGGGGTGCGCTGTCGTATTGTTACACCTTTTAACTGATCGAGGGCCGTCCTGAGCTCATCTGGGGCCACAGGGCCGTCGATCTCGACCAGGATCCTGTATTTTTTATGCGCCTTGTCGGACTTAAGACTTTGCACCGTCTTCCGATCTGCCCATCCGGTCAGATGGACCGCCACCCTGCCCGCGGCACTTCTGTTGATCTCTTCCTCAAGCAGTGCAAGGTCCACGGAGCGTTTCCTGGGCGCTTCCACTTCCATCACAAAGGGGCGCCCAGAACCGAGCATCCGTGCATCGATATCCTCCCGACCAGCACCGTGCAGAACGGCGTTCTCCGCCTCGAAGGCCTCCATCACCGGTCGGCCGATCAGTTCCTCGACAGAATCGACGTACTGCTTCCCGGTGAAGTTGCACTTCTCGCATCCGGCCCCGCGGCATGCACGGCAATCCCAGTGAGTCTGCGGGATGCCTCGCTCGTACTTCAGATACCGGCCGAAGAAGAAGACCGGGTTGACCTGTATCTCGACCGAGTCTTCTGCAAGATCGAGGATCGCAACGATGTCGGGGCGTTTGAGGTCGGCCGTCTTCCCGGTGAGAGCCGATACGGCCTTTCCTACTTCCCGATTCATCTCCGCCTTCATCGGCTCGGGGTCACGGAGGGAGAGATCGCTCCAGACCATCTCCTCGCTCTCCGCGGCGATCGGCGGCACCTTTGTGCCGACAAGAAACGTCTCGAACTCGATCCCGGCAAGAGCCTCCACGATCCTCTCGGCCCAGGCATCGATGCGAGAGAGTTCGCCCCCGCAGATCCAGCACGAATCCGGATCAGGCTCGTGGTGCGGCACGTTTGCCGCTATCTCGTAGGCGATCCGGAGCGCCCTGCCCCGCTCATCATTCGTCAGTCCAAACGACCGCTTACCGAAGAACCGCCCAAGACAGTGGTTGCAGATCTCGCCGTATCCAAGAATTGCTTCAACCTCTTCTATGATACCCATCCGGATTCCCTCCGATCCATCTCGTTTAAGAGGACGGTAATAGCATGATCGGCATGCAGCGACCGTGGTCCCACCGAGTAGCGGGAGTACCCTTCGATCATCTCCTGCTCCTCTGGGGTGAAGTTGAGGTGGTCTGAGAGAAGATATGACTCCGGGAGAACCGGGGCCGTCCTGACATCCTCTCCCGCCTCGTCAAGGACCGCAAACGGGATCTCGGCAAGGAGCCGCGAAAGCCCACCGCGACGGACGTAGACGCCCGGAGTCGACTCCCGAAACTCGTCGCCGCAGGGGATCGAGAGCGCCTTCTTGATCAGGGCGGCGCTGCTCCGCTCATCCGGCGAGAGGTAGCGGACAACGCTGCCCCGGAAGAGGACGGTCTTTTCTGGCCCGGGCTCTCCACAGAGAATAAGATAGCACTCGACGTCGCGCCGCAGATCGTGTGAGAGGAAGAACGAGGAGTTGACAGAGCGGCAGAGGACGTCCATCCTCCCGCCGCTTCCAGGAAGATCGTTGAGGCTGAAGTTGCCGCTTGTTGCGGCAAGATGCCCCACGATGGCGAATCGCTTCATCTGCTGGGTCCGCCGAACTTCTTTAACATGCGCTGCATGTTGAACCTGCCGCCGCTCATGCCCCGCATGCCCTTCAAGGCCCGCTGCATGATCTTGTAGTACTTGATGAGATCCCTGACGTCCTCGGGCGCCACCCCGGCGCCGCGTGCGATCCGCTGGACCCGGGAGCCCCCGATGATCGAGGGATCATCGAGTTCCGAAGGAGTCATCGAGTCCATGATCACCTTGTAGCGCTGCATCTTGGTGCTGGTGATATCGTAAGCTTCATCGGGGATCTGCATGCCGCCGAGCGGGAGCATGCTCATGATCTGCTTTAAGGGCCCCATCTTGTTTAAGGCCTCGAGCTGCTTGTACATATCCCGGAGCGTGAACCGGCCCTTGAGGATAGCGTTGACGTCGAGATCCTCAGCCGAGACCGCCTCTTCCGCCCGCTCAACGAGGGCTTTTAAGTCTCCCATTCCAAGCAGCCGGGAGATGAACCCGTCAGGGTCGAACCGTTCAAGGTCCTCGATCGTCTCCCCGCTCCCGATGAAGACGATGCCGCTCTGCGTCTCGGCAACCGCCGAGAGAGCGCCGCCACCCTTTGCCGTGCCGTCCATCTTGGTGACGAGGACACCGTCGATCCCGATCGCCTCGTGGAACCGGCGGGCCTGTTCGCTTGCCTGTTGACCGAGCGCCGCATCGATCACGAGCCACCTGTGGTCGGCGTGCGAGATCTCATTGATGTTGATGATCTCCTCGATCAGGTTCTCCTCAAGGGCGTGCCGTCCTTGAGTATCGATGATGATCACTTCATAGAGCTTGCGGAACTTAGGGAGCCCTTCCCGGACGATCTTGAGTGCGTCGGGCTCCTTCGGATCACCGTAACAGGGGACGCTGATCCGATCGCAGAGGGTCTTTAACTGCTCATACGCTCCCGGTCGGAAGGTGTCTGCACAGATCACGCCGACCCGGAGCCCTTTGCGCTGGAAGTAGCGGGCGAGTTTTGCCGTCGTCGTGGTCTTGCCGCTCCCCTGCAGACCAGCCATCAGGATCGTCTGGGGTTCAAGCGTCACCTCTCCGGGCTTTCCCATCAGCCGGACCAGTTCCTGGTAGACGATCCGGAGAACGTGCTCCCGAACCCCCATGCCCTTCGGGGGCTCCTCTTCGAGGGCACGCTGCTTGATCGCCTGGGAGAGTTGCATCACAAGTTTGACGTTGACGTCGGCTGAGAGGAGCGCTCTCTGCAGATCACGCACCAGTTCGTCGACCGCAGCCCGATCGATCACCGTCTTACCGGCGAGCCTCTTGACCGCATCCTTTAGGGAGGTGCCAAGGTTATCGAGCATCAGGCCTCACCCCCAAGGAGCTCGTCGACCACAACGCTGGGGTTAAACGGCATGATGTCGTCATAGCCCTGACCGGTCCCGAGGAAGAGGATGGGTTTGCCCACCGTGTGAGCGATCGATATTGCCGCACCGCCCTTGGGGTCCATGTCCGCCTTCGTCAGGACGACCGCATCGGTCCCGACGGTCTTGTTGAACTCGTCGGCGCGGATGACCGCATCATTCCCGGCCACCGCCTCATCGACGTAGACGACAAGGTCGGGCTTCATGACCCGGCGGATCTTTCCGAGCTGGTTCATGAGGTTTGCCCGGTTATGGAACCGCCCGGCGGTATCGGCGAGGACGACATCGATATTGTGCGCCTTCGCGTATTGGACCGCATCAAAGAGGACCGCTGAAGGGTCGGCGCCGTCCTGGTGCTGGATCGTCTTGATGCCAAGACGGTCTGCATGGGTCCGGATCTGCTCGATCGCACCCGCGCGGAACGTGTCGCCCGCACCGATCACGACGGAAAACCCGTTCTTCTGAAGGTAATGCCCGACCTTCGCAACAGTTGTAGTCTTTCCGGTTCCGTTCACTCCGGTAAAGAGGATCTTCACCGGACGCTCATGCTCACGGATGTAGGTGCAGAGGTCAAGACCCTCACCCAGAACGCCACAGAGTGCGGACCGCAGGGTTGAGACGACCAGGCCGTCGATCGACGAGCCGATCTTTCTATGCCGGCCCACAAGGTCGGTGCGCATACGGGTGATGATCTCGTCCGTGACCGGGAGGGCGACGTCGTTCTCGAGGAGAGTCATCTCAAGTTCAAGAAGAGGCTCCTCGATATCCTTCTCCTGGATAAGGACCTCCCGTTCGCGGACGAGAACCTTCAGCCTGTTGAAAAGTGTAGGTTCCTCCCGCTTCTCCTCCGGCACACTCTCTGCGGGGGCCGTCGGTTCGGGAGAGGACTGGGCGGGGGGCTGGACGGGTTTTGCAGCCTCCGGTAGCGCCGGCTGTTCAATAGCCGCCGGCTCCGGACCGGCGACCTCCTCGATTCTTGAGGTAAACTTAGTCTTAATATTCTGAAGTTTTTTCTTTAATGAATCGAACATTATGAACTTCCGCTCTGGCCTGCCTGAGCCTGCCGGGCTCCCCGGTAGGCCGCCTCAAGGCGGCGGGAGATCTCCGTTGCCTGCCCCTGCAATTGTTCAACCGAACCTGCGACCTTCTTTCCAAGCGCTTCAAGCTCGGTGATTCGATCCTCCAGATACTCAACCGCCTCCGCACTGGCACGTTCGACAGAGACGTCGGCCCCGATGTTCACGATTGCATGCCCGGCGTCAAGCACCTTCACCCGGAGGTGAGCGCCGCCCCCGATTGGGAGAAGAAGCGTGGCATCCCCGTTCTCCTGAAGGGCACGAAGGGTCTCGACGGCGGCGGCTGCCTCAAGTCGCTGCTGCTCGATCATCGAGAGTTGCTGCGTCAGAATCTCGATCTGCTGCCCGTACTCATTTAAGTACATCTGGAGGGTCTGTATCTCGCGAGGATCTGCCTGGTCCACGTTATTCACCAGTTACTACGTTAACCGACTCGATGGTGATATAACTTCTCTTCAAGCGGTGTTTGCTTCCAATCTCAGTGAAAATTCTCTCTCTTGCCTGGTTCTCGTTTGGGGCCGCGACAACCTTACGGTACGGTCTCCACTCTTTGTTGATCATGCACGCGCCCACAACTTCAAATGTCTGGTTCTCCATGACTGACTCACTCCAAAAACCCAAAGACTTCTTCTATCCGTCCCAGCTCAAACCCGGTCGTGGCGGAGCCTGCAATGTACCCCTTGCTGTTCGCAAGAAGTCCGGTACCCACAAGCCCCGTACCCATGTTGACGGAACCAAGACCAATCGGGAGGTCGACAACCCGTTCGAGGGCGGCGATCTCCGTATCGTTGGCTCTCGGGTGGACGAGGATCCCCTTATTCGTCGCATGCCCGGCCATACCGACGGTCTTGATGCCTCCAAGTGAGAGCCGGATCACCGGCACCCCAAGGAACGACCCGATCTCCTCGGCGATGTCGATGCTCATATCGGGATGGACGGCGGCAACATAGTCGTTTGCGAGGATCACGTTGCCGGCCGCGTTCATGGAGCCTTCGAGCAGCATGATGTCGCGATAATCACCAAGAACAGCCAGTTCATCGTCGTCGGCAAGACCGCTGACGATCAGACCCTGGCTGTTTCCCGCAACAAGCGACCCGATAATGTTGCTTCCCTGGATAGTAGTGGTCACGATATCGACATCGAGGTCTCGCACGAGAGCCTCGGTGAACTCCGCCGGCGCCCCGGGATATACGATCGCGATATCCTCAAAGACGCGGGCGTAGACACCAATGTTCGGATCGCCGGCGAGATCGATCGTTCCTGTCATTTCACTCCTCGGCGAGCTCGGCCTGGACCTGCCCATCCTCGAACTTCATCGCACGGACGCGAATCTTTCGCGGGGGCTTGGAATTACCGTGCTCCCAGACCTTCTCGTTGATGCTCTTATCCAGTTTGACGTCCTCGCTCTTCATGTGCCGGGCAAGGAACGCCCTGATGTCCTTAATTGCGGTGTTGCTTCGCTTCCAGCGGGGTGCACGCTTCACCTCGCGGAGAGGGATGATATAGATATGCTCCTTCAATGCCTCTGCCATAGCCTTACACCTTTAACGTACTCCGTCTCCAGTTGCGCCGCTTGGGATGCGACACGACTGCACGGTTGGTCCTGATCATCACCCATGCCGGCACGCGGCGATTCTGCTCGCATGCCTTCGCCAGCCGGATCTTCCGGCCCTTCATCAACTTGCTCATAACTCTCACTCTTATAACTTTCAGGTCTCCCTCATCCCAACCACCAGCGACTGTTGGTGGTTGGGAGGAAAGAGAGGAGCCGGATCGATGCCGCGAGCGCGAATCGCGCTGCGGATCTCCTGCTCGTAGTCACCGTTCTCGATCGTGCCCGTCTCTCCGTAGCGGATCACAAACAACCTTTTCGCGAGGCGTTCAACCTCCTGTTTCCCGTAGCCGAGGAGCGGCCGGACGTAGGAGTGGCCGCTCGTCATCTCCAGGCGCTGCACATCGGAGCGCTCGAGTCGGGGGACCCGGTCCTCTCGGCGAGTGCCGTCGCCGACCACTTCGTACTCATGCAGGAGGGTCTCAACAGCCTTCCGGTGGACCATATTGATCGCGTCGTTCGGGTAGCCGCACGAGAGGATCAGATCGACGGCCTCGTCAAGGACGTCTCTCCCGAGCACCCTTCTCTTGAAGGGAAGGTTTAAGGCGGCTGCTACAGCCTGCACCGCCGGAACCTCACGGTCAGGGTCGAATACGCAGGTATTCAGTTCCACGTCGTAGTCGCGCGCAAGCATGATCGCCGCGAGCGAACTGTCTTTCCCTCCCGAGAAGAGCACACCCGCTTTCATTACTTTCGTGTAATCCGAAACTCTCTTTTGGACGGCGTCAACTGGCTGAGCAGGGCTTTTAACTGCTCATCGGTGATCCGCTGTCGGATACGGCCGCTCTGAGCCAGCATTACCAGTTGCTGCTCGACCGCCTTCGCAAAATCCGGCCGGGTCAACTTGATGGTATTGAGTCTCTCTCTCGCTTCGGGTTCGAGGATCTCCATGAGCATGACGCGGATCTGCGACTCGATCTGCCGCTGGCGCTCCATCTCCTCCTCGGCTGCCTGTTGTTCCATCGCCTGCCGTTGGAGTTGTTCCATCCTCCGGCGGCGGAGGTCCGCGAGTTCGTCGTCTACCATCAGTTACACCCTCAGTCGGTTAGTATCGGGCAAGTCCCGGGGCAGTCTCGGCAGCCTGGGCCTTCAGACTGTTTGCGACGTTGTCAAGGAACGATCTCCCGGCAGGGGTAACCACGCGCCCCTCAGTTGTGTGGGAGACGTACCCGGCAGCTTCGAGCTGCTGGAAAACCTTTCGGACAATGGAGCCGCTTCCCCGCCGGAACTGATTGGGAGCCGAGCCCCGGTCGCGTTTGCCGCCGTAGGCGGAACGCATCCTCTGGATCCCCACCGGGCCATCAGTATATATACGCCGGAAGATCGCCGCCGCACGCACGTACCACCAGTCTTCATTCTCGGGGGGCATCTCTCTGTGTACCCCCGTCTTCGCAAAAGCGGCCCAGTCAGGGGGCTGAATCTGCGGATTTTTCTTGAGTTCTTCTGCCACCTGCCGAATAAGCATCTCGGCAGGGATGTCATATACGGTCGTCATAGATGAACCTCACTATCGCTAACAGTCTTTACATATTCGTCCAGTGATGTTTTATATATTTCGAGATTCCCGTCAGGAAGATCGACGACGGCGCTCCGCGAGGACGAGGGTCCTCCCTCGGACCTCGAGGAGAACCGCGTCGGTTGAGACCGCTACCTTCTCGGGATCAACCTCGGTATTCCTGAGCCAGCGGACCTTGACGATCTTGCGATCTTTAAGCTGGCGCCGAATCTCATCGATCATGACGTTTGTGATGCCGCGCTTGCCGATCCAGACAGTTGGCTTGATATCCTGATACGATTCCCTGCTCATTCTTGAGGCCTCCCCACCGGATACCGTGACCGGTGTCCACAGGTAAGGCAGGTGACGATCACGTTTCCGCGGTGGATTCTGATTCGGGCGTTCGAACCCGGCACCAGGTACGCGTTGCACCGGCGACAGAACCGGCGCTTCAGCGGGCGCTCAATCCGAACCCGGTGGCGCATACCGATCTTGCGCGCGAGTTCGACGCAACGGTTGCTCCAGGCGGGATTTTCAGGGTAAAACTCCGCCGCACGCGCAAAGAGGAGAGCGATCCTCTCGCGGGCGAGTCTCCGAGAGCCCGATCTTCGTGTAGTGTCTGCCATGATCCGTTCCCATCAAATTGCGGGTTTTGAGGTTGGGGGCGGGAGAATATAAGAGTTTGATCTTCGGGTCATCGGATCCGCACCCGGCGGCCGATTACCTCGAGTCGGTCCTCACAGAAGAGTTTTACAGCGAGGGGGAGGGCTTTATGCTCTTCCACCAGGATCCGTTCGGCGAGCGTCGACTCGTCGTCGTCCTGAAGGACCGGGACACACCGCTGAACGACGATGGGCCCTGTATCCATCCCCTCATCCACGAGATGGACAGTGCAGCCCGCAATCTTTACTCCATACTCAATCGCCTGCCGCTGCGCGTGCAGGCCGGCAAATGCCGGGAGTAGAGCAGGGTGAATATTCATCATCCTGCCCGAGAACTCGTGGACAATCTCGGCGCCCAGGATCCGCATGTAACCGGCAAGGACAAAGAGATCCGCACGGCAACTCTTCATTGCGGAAAGGAGCGCCTCCTCATAGGCGGCCTTCGAGGGGAACCGCGCGTACTCGACAACCGTCACCGGGATGCCGGCGGCTTTTGCCCGCTCGATCGCGTATGCCCGGGGGTTATCGGTGATAAGGCCAACGCAGACCGCCGGAATATCCCCGGCAGCGATTGCATCGATCACTGCCTGAAAGTTCGATCCTCGCCCTGAGGCAAGTACAGCTACCCTTTTTTTGCTAACGCATATTTCTGGATCCATAGGTCTCGCTCTCCCTACACCTTACCGCGACTCCGTCGGCGGAACCGGTGGACCAATAATCAGTTTCACCTTGACAATCCGTCGGCCCCGCATCTGCATCACCACCAGCGTGACGTTGCTCTCCTCAATCTTGACCACCTCGCCGCGGCGGGGGATATGCCCCAGACGCTCGATGACAAGGCCGCCGATACTCTCATACGTGTCCATCAGCGGAAGATTGAGGTCCAGGTCCTCGTTGAGATGCTCAACCCATGTCCGTGCATCGACCAGGTAGATGCCTTCCTCGAGTTGTTGTACCTCGGGTTCTTCCTCGTCGAACTCGTCCAGAATCTCGCCGACCAGTTCCTCAAGCATATCCTCGACGGTCACTATCCCTGCAAACGATCCGTACTCGTCAAGAACGACGGCCATGTGCTGCTTCTTAACCTGAAGTTCTTTTAAGAGTTCATCGATCTTCTTGCTCTCGGGGATGAAATAGGGTTCATACATCAGGTCACGGATCGTCGCGCTCGTCTGCTGGCGAAAGACCGCCGAAAAGACATCTTTTACATTCAAGAGACCGACGATATTATCGATCCGCTCATGATATACCGGGATCCGTGAGAATCCCGTCTCGTTGAAGATGGCAAGCGCGCTCTCGAGTGTGGCGGTATCCTCGATCATGACGACATCGACACGCGGCGTCATCACTTCACGGGCGGTCGTATCTCCAAAACGCAATACGGAGTAGAGCATATCGCGCTCCTCCTCCTCGATCGTCCCCTCCTCCTCACCGACGTCAATCCATTCCTTGATCTCCTCCTCGGTGACGACCGGCTCGGTCACGCCGGGCCTGAAGGCAAACTGCTGCTCGATGCGGTCCGTGACCCAGAGCACCGGGTAGAGCAACTTCGAGAAGAAGAGGATGGGACGGCTCACACGAAGCGCCAGCTCCTCGGTATACCGGGAGGCGTACATCTTCGGGCCGATCTCGCCGGAGACGAGCACCAGGACGGCCGCAACAACGAGACCTACAGCGATACCGAGGTTGCCGTAAAGGGTTATGCCGATCGCGGTTGCAAGCGATGCTACGGCCACATTGGCGATGGTACTCCCGATCAAGGTGGTGATCTGGATGGCATCGGTCGACCGCTTCAGTGTATCGAGTGCTTTCGCTCCCTTCCGGCCCTGACTCTGGAGTGCATGGACTTTTGCCCGCGTGATTGAGATAAGAGCAACTTCAGAACTCGAGAAGAAGCCCGAAAAGAGCAAAGCGGCAATAAATAAAACAACTTCCACTATTAAGAGATCTATAACTACCATTCGCTCCACGCCGCATTAAGCGGCTGAATCCAGCATTGATTATTTTTGGGGGTTATATGAATTATGTTGCAGGCAGATGTTATAAAACCAGCGCTTCACGAGAATATCTCCTGAAGTGCCCTCAATTCTCGTGAGAGAAGCACAATCTTCTCTTCTGATGAGAGTGCTCCTGAAAAGACCATATCCTCAAGCTCCAGGGTGAGGTATCCGGTGTAGCCCCGGTCGGCAAGATCTGCAAGCACCCGTTGTGCAGCCGGATCGTCATGAATGGGGTGATGGGGGCGGCCATTTGCCCCAAGTGCGCTGACGTGAACGTTTACCATCCGATCGATGCAGAGGTCAATGAACCGGTCCACCTCTCCGCGGGACGCCATCATGGCATGCCCCATATCGAGCGTGAACCAGAGCCAGGGTTCCCGATCGAGGACCTCTCGAGCGTCCTCTGCCTTATAGAGCATGGCGTTGACCCGGGGCTCAAGGTTCTCGATTGCCACCTTCACCCTCGTCTCCTCGGCAATATCCCGGATCTGGGCGATATAAGCCTCGAATCGTCGGTAGTCATAGGCGCTCGGGTCCCGCTTTGCTGTCCTCCTCCCAGGGTGGATTGTGACGACGCCGGCACCAATTCGGTCCGCCATCCAGACAGCTTCCACAGTATACTTCACCGAGATCTCGGCCACCTTCGGGTTGATAGAACAAGGATTCAGGTCGAGCGAGGGGGCATGGACGGTGATCGGAGAGAGTTCCGGATGATCGGCAACGCATCGGGAAAGATCATCCAGAGGAGCGCCGCGGAGCCAGAAATGAGGGGTCTCGATCCAGAACTCGATGCTGTCCAGTCCTGACTCGGCGACATAGTCAAAGATATCGTCACACGGGTACTCGTGGAAGAACATGGTCGAGACAGCAAAACGGCCCATAACACTAGTTGATATAAACCATAGGTCTAATAGATTGTGATGATGTTGAGCGGCTCTCCCGCCGGCCCGGACCGGTTCGGCACCCCGATCCTCGGGGTTTCGGAGGTATCGGGGCTCATCCGCGACCTCCTCGACGACGATCGCCTGCACGGGATCTGGGTGCGGGGAGAGGTGACCAACTACAAAGACCATACCTCCGGTCACCGCTACTTCTCGCTCTCTGAAGGGACCGGAAGGGAGTCCGCACTGATTAACTGCGTCATGTGGCGGACGTATGCAGCAGGGCTCGGGTTCGAACCAAAAAATGGCATGGACGTCCTCGCCTGGGGGTCCGTGGAGGTCTATGAGCCTCATGGGAAGTATCAGTTGATCGTCCGGGAACTCCTCCCGGCGGGCACCGGTGAACGGCACCTCATGGTCGAGCGCTGGAAGCGGGAGCTCGCCGCCGAAGGGCTCTTTGACCCCGAACGAAGACGACCTCTGCCCCGCTTCCCGCATCGAATCGGCGTGGTCACCTCCCGGACCGGTGCGGCGCTGAAGGATATCCTCACGGTCATCTCGCGCCGGTATCCGGTCGAGGTGGTTCTCTCACCGACGGCCGTCCAGGGCGAGGGGGCGCACATCGAGATCGCGGAGGCGATCCGGCGGGTTGATGGGCTTGTTGATGTGATCATCGTCGGGCGCGGCGGAGGGAGTTTCGAGGACCTCTTCCCCTTCAACCACCCGGAGGTTGTGAGAGCCGTCGCGGCATGCAGGACACCGGTCATCAGCGCCGTCGGGCACGAGGTGGACACCGCCCTCTGCGACTTTGCAGCAGACCTCCGGGCGCCGACCCCGTCGGCAGCCGCCGAACTGGCCGTTCCCGATAGAGAAGAAGTACTCAGGGAAATCTCCGGGTTCCGGGAGAGGATGGAAGCGCTCCTCCTCCACCGCCTCGCCGCTGCACGAAGCGAGGTCGAGGACATCAGAGGGCGGATGCATCCCCGGCGGCTTTCCCGCCGCATCAATGAACGAAGGCAACGCCTCGCCGAGCACGAGGAGATGCTCCGGCGTGCGGCGCTTGCCCGGATTCAGCGAGAGCGAGGCGCACTTGCCGAGGTCAGGGCAAGTCTCGCCGGACAGAATCCGCTCGCCGCCCTCGATCGGGGCTACTGCATCGTCGAGGTGAACGGGAGGGTTGCAAGGAGCGTCCGCGACCTCACACCGGCTGATCGGGTGACTCTGCGGATGAAAGACGGGCGGGCGAGAGCCGCTGTCGAGGAGATAATGTATGACAGAGACCTTTGAAGAGAAACTGGAAGAACTCAGGAAGATCGTCCGAAGACTGGAAGAAGGCGATGCAAGCCTTGAGGAGAGCATCGCAATCTACGAGCGGGGCGCACTCCTCGTGAAGCAGTGCGAAGACCTCCTCACATCAGCCGAGATGAAACTCACCGAGCTCGGCCGGGACCGGTGAACCGGTAGAATCCCGGAGGAATATTGATCTCGAACCGAACGCCGCTCCCGGGCTCGCCGGTCTCGCGTATGGAGATATCGGTGATTGAGAGGATCTCCCGGGCAAGAAAGAGCCCAAACCTGGTCTTCCGCCCAAATCCCCGCTCAAACAACCTTTCCTTCTCGGCATGGGGGATGCCGATGCCGTCGTCCTCGTAGATGATCTTGATCTCCCGGTCCGATACTTCGGGATAGATGCGTATCCGGGAGACGTTGCCCCCATGCCGGAGCGAGTTGTCGATGAGGTTTGCAAATACCCGGGCAATGAGGGGATCGGCATACACCTCCAGGTCATCCGCTTCCATCTCGACGGCGATATCGCCCGGATCGAGCCCCGCCATCGCTTCATGAATGATCCGGGAGAGTGGCTGCCAGACCGGGGAGGCCACGCCGACATCCTGGTACTCCCCGGTGAAGGCCATGCAGCGCTGGATTCCCTGGATGGCCTCCTCCTCTTTTTTGAAATACTCCTGCAACTCCGGGTCGTCCGTCTGTGCCCGGGAGAGATCGAGGTATCCCATGAGTACAGAAAGCAGGTTCAGGATGTCATGCCGGGTCACCTCCGAGAGGAGATTGAGTTTCCGGTTTGCGAGGAGGAGCGCCTCCCGGGCCGCCCGTGCATCGGTGATGTCCCGTCCCACGGACTGATACTCGACGACGGAGCCCTCGTCGTCAAAGAACGCCGTATCGGTCCACTGCTGCCACCGGACCCCCCCTTCCGGCATGACGACCCGACGTTCGGTGACCGATACCGGGTGGTCCGGGGTGAGGGAGGCAAGGCTCTGCCGGGCCCGGGCCCCATCTTTGGCCACGAGACCGGGGGCATGCCGTCGTCCAACGAGATCCCGGCACGGGATGCCAATGTAGCGGCAGTAGGCCTCGTTTGCGAAGGTGACGGTGCCATCGGGGAGCCAACGGTAGATCAACTCGGCCTGCCCCCCCGCGATCGCCCGGTACTCATCTTCGCTCCTCCGGAGGGCCTCCCCCACCTCGCGGCCTGCCGGGATCTCCTGGAACACCCAGATGAGTTCGATAAGGGCGCCGCCGGGACCACGCAATGCCGAGACCGCCGCCGCGACCCGAGCGGCGCCGCCATCGGTTCTCCTGAGGAGAAACTCCTGCCGTCGGAGATCCTCACCACGAGCAAGGGCTGCAACCATAGATCGGAAGACCGGGAGGCTCTCCGGATGGAGGTGTACATCAAGGGAGGAGCCCCGCAAGCGATCGGGGGGGAGATCAAAGAGGCGAGCTGCTGCCGTATTCTCCTCGAGGACAATACCGTCCGGACTGGTGCAGAGGCAGGCGGCCGGATGGTGGAGGAACCGATCGCGATATCGGCGGAATTCGGTGTCGATGCTCCGGATGCTGGAGATCAGAGCATCGATATGAACATAAATCTCCGCCAGGTCCGACCTCTGGAGGAGCACATCTTCCGCACCAGCATCCACCCTGCGAAGACGCAGGCGGCGATCGAGGTCTTCCAGGTGCTCAAGGATCTCTTCGAGCGCCGGGGCAAGCGGTTGCATCTCTCAACCCTCTCCTGCACCGCCAACGCATAAATCTATCCCTGGCGGCATTGCAGTCTCGCACGCCGGCTTTGTGGGGCGTGAATTCACAGTGAGAGAGAACAACCGTGATTAAGAGGTCTCAGGGACCTCCACCTCGAGTTCGACGACCAGTTCCTCCCCTCGCCGGAGTGCCTCGATGAACCCACGGGGGATGGACGCCGCCACCCGGTCGGAGCGGATGCCCACGGTTCGGTCCGAGACAAAATCGCTTCGCCGCCAGACGAGGTCGGAAGGATGGTCCAGAGTGAACGCCGCGCTCCCTCTTGATCGGACCTCGACGGTCTCGTCTCCCACTCTCAGACGAGTCGTGAGCACCGCCCGGTCGTCGGAAAGTAGCGCTTTGAAGCCGGGATCAAGGTCGGCGGCACCTTTGTCGGCCCCGATCCCGATGATGCAGTCCCCGGTCTCGGTCAGCGTCTCGTCTTTCGTCACCTCAAACGTCGTCCGATGGGTTCCCCGGATCAGCGGGTGCCCCCGCGCCCGGACAGTATCCCTCGCCTTCATGCTTAATTAGGAGAGGGATGCTATTGCTAATGAATGATTAGCATCGTTTGCCCCGTCTGTAAAGAGGAGTGCGAACACCAGGTTCTCCGGGAAGCCGCCGAACTGGTGGTGCAGTGCAGCGAGTGCGGCCAGGTTCACCGGATACCAAGGCCCCCCGAGCCCCGGGTCATCACCGTCAAGACGATCGTGAGCCGCGAGACCGAATCAAAGGTCTGCAGCACGGAGATGTTTGAGGGTGAAGTCGTCTCTCTCGGGGACAAGATCGTCGCAGAGTGCGAGGAGGAGGTCCTCGGAGTCGAGGTTACCGGGATCGAGACAGGAGAAAAGAGAGTTCGACAGGCAAAGGCCGAAGAGGTGACGGCCCTCTGGACCCGAGGGATTGAGCAGGTTGTGGTGAGGGCATCCGTCCATACCGGACGCACGACCATTCCGCTCTATCAGACCATGGACGGGGAGGAGGTGCTCGTCGTCGGCGAAGCCTACACCTTCAACGGAAGGCGGATCAGGATCTCGCACATAAAACTCCGCGATGGTCCGGTCATGCGAAAAGAGGGCTGGAAGACAGTAGCTCGCAGGGTAAAGAGAGTCTATGGCTACCTCGAGAGAGGCTCCGAGCGGCGGTGATCATCCGCTCTCGCGTGGCCCTCCTCACCGTGGCGCTGGAAGATACCGGCGGATCGCGGCCTCGAGTTCTTCGCGGTGAACGAGCCCCACCATCCGCTCCCTGATCTTGCCATCCTCGAGGATGAGGGTAGTGGGCGTCACCCTGAGGTCATACTCTTTGATATACTCCGGGTTCTTCACGGCATCGATCTCCTCGATCTCGATCCCGAGATCCCGCTCCACTTCACGAAGGATCGGGGCCTGCTCCTCGCACCCCATACACCCTTCCTGGTAGAAGCAGATCACTCTTATCGCCATATATGGCAGAAGGAAGGGAGACTATAAAAATTGTGGGGTATACTCACCCCGATATACCATTGAGCGTGACCTCGGCGCTGCCGTAGCGGTATGCGATGACCAGTTTATCGTCGGTCTTTTCGAGGACTTTTCCAATGCGCAGTGCCGGGATCTGGGAGGTCTCGTTACCCACCGGGATTTCCGGGGAGGTCGTGAGCCCGAGCGGGACCAGTTCGCCCACTTCCGTCTCCGTGAAGTTGAGGCCGATGCCGTCCGCGTCTTCGCGGCTCAGGCTCATTGCAAGATTGTTTTCTCCATAGGAGAACGGTATCATCCGCGTCTCCCCGATCTGCATCCCGACCAACCCGGCAGAGATGGCGTTGGTCTCAAATCCCATCAAGCCAAATCCGGAAAACCCGGTGCCCTCCGGATACAGGATCGGGACAGGCACAATATTCTCACTCGTAAGCTGGGCGCCGACGGGGATCTCCATGCTGCTCGTGAGGAGGACAAGGTTCCCCTTCTTATATTCGCTTGCCAGGAGATCCTGGTCGGTCGTGACAAGAGGTCGCCCGTCCTCTGCACGGATGGTATAGCCGATCAACGCCGTCTTTCCAGCCTCGGCGGTCAGTTTCTTCTCAAACATCGGGGTGAGGTATGTCCCCACCATAGCCACCGCAACGAGCAGGGCGATTCCTACATAGGCCCACTTCATCCACGGAGTATTCTCATCTTTCGAACTCTTCTTCTCTGTCTGTTTCATTACGGTACAATCGCCTTTCGGGGAAATAAAATAGTAGCGTTTGGGAGATTGGGGTTGCATCAAAGCAAAAATTTATATTTTAATAACCCTACCTTTAGGTTAGCCTCGGCAGTCCGACTGTTCCGGGGCTACACCAGATGACAGGAGTGATTACAAATGGCAAGATACTTACGCGGACCATATCGGACAATATGGCAGGATTTCGATGACCTCATGGCCGAGATGGAGAGCAGGTTCCAGTCTCTGCTCGGAGGGATCGGCACACGGGGCGAGGAGGTTCGGGGAAGAGTCGTACCGACGATCCGGGACTTCCGCGTGGATGTCCGGGACCACGAGGATGAGGTGATCGTCGTCGCCGATCTCCCCGGCGTCGAGAAGGAAGACGTTACTATCCGGCTCATCGATCCCCAGCACCTGGAGATCATGAGCATCCGGAGCGGCGAGACCGAGGAGGAGAGCATGGATTTCTTCATGCGAGAGCGCATCTACGGCCAGATGAGCCGCACCGTGCTTCTTCCTGCCGAGGTGACCGAGGAGAACGCCAGAGCAACATTCAAGAACGGTGTTCTCGAGGTCCGGCTGAAGAAAACGCCGACAGAGACGGGGACTACGATCCCCATAGAGTAACATTTTTTCATGCCGCTGGCAATCCGAAACCGAATAATTCATGTTAAGCCAGCGTGACACTACCATGATGGATAAAAAGCGGGTCAAGGACTACATGACCTACGACGTCGTCACCGTCAACGTCCATGGTACGGTTCGAGACGTCATCGAGACCATAAAGAAGACACATCATGACGGATTTCCGGTCGTGGAGGACTCAAAGGAAGTGGTAGGCTACATATCGGCGCGGGACCTCCTCTTCGTCCACCCGGCTACACCAATAGAACAGGTGATGTCCCGCCACCTCATCGTCGCCGACCCGGACATGAGCGTGAATGATGCGGCCCGCGTCATCTTCCGTTCCGGCATCCAGAAACTCCCGGTCGTCGACGAGAATAACACCCTCATCGGGATCATATCGAACGCCGACGTCATCAGGTCCCAGATCGAGCATGTCTCGCCGGAGAAGGTCTTCAAGTTCATTGAGACCCTAAGGAGGCTCTATGGTGTCGAGCCGACATTGAAGCGGGGCTCGGTCGAGATAAACAACCTCCTGCCCACCCAGTCTAAGATTTATGAAGACGAACTCGAGGGGCGGATGTACGAGATCAAGAAGGGGCTTGCTGAACCCCTGATCGTGGTCCGGCGGCCAGGGCGCTTGATCCTGGTCGACGGGCATCACCGGGCGATCGCGGCAAAGAGGCTCGGGATCACGAACCTTGATGCCTACATCATCGAGATCAGGGAGAATATAGAGTTGGGGATGGAGCGGACCGCCCGGACGCTGAACTTAAAGACCCTCGACGACATCAAGGTGCTCGATTACGCCCGCCATCCCCTCGTTGCGCTGACGCACCGGCTTGTGCGGCACGGTTAGGAGCCCTCGGTCCTGGTATCGTAGTCCTCGTTGAGGACGTGCTCTTTGACGACCGTCCCCTCCGGGATGATCACCTCCGGCCAGAGCCGGGTCCCGGAATGGACGACGACACCGTTCTTTAATACCACGTGCGGGCCGATGACCGTGTCGTGTTCGATGTTGCACCCGCTGCCGACGAGCGTATCGTTGTCGATGATGCTCCCGCTGATGGTGCTGTCCCGGCCGATCACCACACGGTTGTAGATGGACGAGGAGAAGATCTTTGCGCTGTTCTTGATGATACAGCCCTCTCCGATGCTCGTGTACGGCCCGATGACGACGTTCTCCTCAATGATCGTCCCGGCACCGATCGAGACCGGACCGATCACACGAGAATTCGCCGCAATCGAGACACAACTCCCGATCTGCGCCGGGCCCATAATTCGGGCGCCTTTTATGTAGAGGTCGCCGGATATGTTCGTAAACCCGATGTCCTGTAGTTTCCACCGCTCAGCTTCCCGTAACGATCGCGGGCTCCCCACATCCGACCAGTTGCCACGGGCAAGCCAGGCTTTCAGGGAGTAGCCAGCCTCCATCAACTCGGGGAAGAGGTTGCGGGCGAAGTCAAACTTCTCGCCGGCCGGGATATGGTCAAAGATCTCGGGGTCGCAGACGTACATCCCGGTGCTTGCGAGGTTCGAGAAGATCTCACCAGGGCTCGGCTTCTCCTTGAACCGTTTGATCTGGTAGTTCGCATCGATCTCGGCAATACCGTACTCCGTTGGGTCATCGATGCTGATGAGCCCGATCGTCGTGATCGAGTCGTTGGTGAGGTGCTCGCGGTAGAACTCAAGCAGGTTCAGGTCCACCACGTGGTCGCCGCCGACGACCAGGAACGGCTGCTCCTCAAGATACTTCTGGGCGTTCTTGACGCTTCCCGCCGTCCCGAGTTTCGTCTTTTCGTGGACATAGGTGACATTGACCCCAAAGAGCGATCCATCCCCAAGCGCCGCCTCGATTGCGTCACTCATGTAGCCGAGCGTGATCACTACATCAGTGAACCCGAGGTTTGCGAGGTGTGAGACGAGATGCTGGATAGAAGGTTTGTTGACAATGGGAATACACGGTTTGGGACGCCCAAACGTGAGGGGACGGAGCCGTGTGCCCTCCCCTCCGCACATAATGCACACCTTCATGCCACTCCATTGTATGCGTATCGATTTAACCCTTAGGGCGCCAGTTCCCAACCTTTATCCTCTGTTGCACAAAGAATCTACTAGATGACCGCATTTGAATGTAGCCTCTGCGGGAAGTGCTGCATGCACGCAGGCGGCCAACTCATCGAGGTCGAGAAGCAACTCACCAGCCGGGACTTTCTCTGCCGGCAGAAGATCGTCGGCGGCACGTTCCGCGCCCGGGTCGAAGAGAGGTTCCTTGATGCTTTCATGGACAGATCCGAGAACCGTAAACACCCATCCTGGTGCCCGTTCTTGCGCCCTCTCCCCGGGGAGATGGGGAAGTACGTCTGCACCATTCACAACAGCCGACCGCTGGTCTGCCGATCCTACACCTGCTGTGCAATGAGGATCTTTGCCGGTGACGGCCGGGAGGTCGGGAAGGTGAAGGGGAGAAGAAGCCTCGTCACAGAGGATGCCGCCCTCCAGCAGTGCTGGAACGAATCGATCGCGCCGCTCATGATCGAGAGCGATACCGCCTGGAGAGCAAAGGTCAGCGAGGTTCTCAGGCGTGCCGGCTACCGGGTCGAGGCCTATGAGTAGAACCCGGCGTCTACAGGTCGTCCGGGGCCTGGTGCAGTGCACCCCGAATAAGCCTGAGCCCGTTGATCGGTGCAGGTTTTGTGTTCACTCAGTTCTCGTCGTTATTGGAGGAAGAGAGGTGCCGTCACCGGCACGGGCCTACTGCACCAGGTGCCGCGAGACGCCCAGCGTCGATATGGCGAAGGTCGAGGCGGTCCTCTGCGACGATCTTAGCGAGGAAGGGTTCCGGAGCATCGCGAATATCATTAGTTAACAGACTTACTTTCGCCAGAACTCCCACGGGCGTTTGGTCTGGAACGGGACGCCTTTCGCCTCCTTAGTCCAGTCTGCCTCGATCGTGTGGTGAACCAGTTTAACCTCGTTTCGAAGATCTGTGAGGATAGCCTTGACATCCTCGACCTCACGCAGGAGCCGGTTCAACTCCTCATACGAGCGGCGTTGCCGTACCTTTGCCGCCCCATTCTCCTTCCGACAGGCAAGTCCGATCTCGATCAGTTCAAGAATCGCTTCGTTTCGGTCGAACGAGTGATCTCTGGCATACTGGTCGATCTGCTCCATCAGGTCGGGATCGAGCGCAAACGAACATCTCATCGCCATAGGCAATCAACTCTCAGAGTATTGTACCTGCTAATTATATTGCCTGCTGATCCGGCCATCGCAGTCGGGATCTCTCGATACCCTTCAGCCGTCTCGATAGTAACTCATCGCGGATTTCACTATGGAGTACGAACGAACAAACAGCATCCGCTTCCCCTGCAACCCGTAATGAAGCCTGCAAAAAAGTAGATATCCCCGGATCCTAGGGAGAACGCCCCGGGGTCAACTGATATTTTCCATGTTATATCCTTTCTGGGCAAGCAGATCCTTCACCCGTTCGCGATGGTTGCCCTGCAGTTCGATCGAAGAGTCTTTGACCGTGCCGCCACAGGCCAGTTTCGCTTTCAGGAACTTCGAGAGGTCTTCGAGGTCGATGTCGTAGGGATCGAGGCCCTCGATGACCGTGACTTCCTTTCCATACCGGCGTTTGTTTACCTTTACGCTTATTCTCTGCTGCTCTTTGGCAACTTCTTCACAGATACACAGTTCCTTTGGCAGTCCGCAGGTCGGACATATCCCACCGTTCATTGCATGTACCTTTCAGCTCTCGTTATATATTAGTTGGCATGTCACCCGTCAATCCGACAGATATCGCAGCCCTGGGAGATTACCTGATCAGACCGGCTCCGGTAGCGGTAGACGGTGATACCCTTGCACTTGAGGTCATGAGCAAGGGAAAAGACTCGGGTTATATCATCGACCTCCGTATTCTCCGGGAGGTTCACGGTCTTTGAGACGGCATTGTCAACGTGCTTCTGGAATGCGGCCTGCATCCTGACGTGGTGCTCCGGTGCGATCTCAAGGGCCGTCTTGAAGAGGTCGCGAGTATGGTCATCCAGGGGGAGGCCGTCAACCGTCCCATAACGCCGCACGTGCTCCGCGACATCTCTTCCACCGGCGGTCTTCGGCAGAAACTCTGTGATGAGGTCGCTTACGATGCTGACCGGCCGCCCATCGATCGTCCGGTCGTAGGCAAACGAGAAGACCGGCTCGATACCGCTCGTGGTTCCGGCGATAAGATGGATCGATCCTGTAGGGGCGATGGTGGTGACGGTGGCGTTGCGCATCTCTCCTGAGTAGATTGAACCCTCAATGGCTGGAAACGACCCCTTCTCCCTCCCCAGTTCCTCCGACCGCTCCCTGGCCCAGGTCTGGATCATCTCCATCAGGCTCCCGGCAAACCGGATCGCTTCCTCTGATTCGTAGGGGATCCCGAGGCGTATGAGCGCCTCGGCAAATCCCATGACACCAAGACCGATCTTTCGGGTAGCAAGGGTCCGCTCCTGGATCTCGGGGATTGGGAAGTGATTTACATCGATGACCGCATCGAGAAACTCGACGCCGCACCGAACGACGGTGGCGAGCAGGTCCTCGTCAAGGTCGCTTCCTCTGATGCATCGGGCAAGGTTGATGCTTCCTAGGTTACAGCTCTCGTAGGGGTAGAGCGGCTGCTCCCCGCAGGGGTTGGTCGCCTCGATGGGGCCGAGGTGCGGCGTGGTGCACCTACGGTTGATCTCATCGAGAAAGAGCACACCCGGCTCGCCGGAATCCCTTGCGGAGGCGGCGATAAGATGCCAGAGCGACCGTGGGTCGATGCTTTGCCACATGCTGCCGTCGCGGGGGTTGATAAGATCGTACTCGCGGCCGGTTGCAAGAGCATGGATGAACTGCTCATCAATCCCGACCGAGATATTGAAGTTCGAGAGGCCCCCGTCCTGCTTGGCGGTGACGAACTCCTCGATATCGGGATGGGAGGCCGCAAGCACTCCCATGTTCGCCCCCCGTCGCCGGCCACCCTGCCGGACAGCCTCGGTCGCCGCATCGAAGACCCGGATGAACGATACCGGCCCGGTGGCGGCGCCGGCGACCCCGTTGACGGAGTCACCGCGGGGACGGAGGCGTGAGAACGAGAACCCCGTCCCGCCCCCGGACTGATGAATGAGCGCCATCTGGCCGAGGGTGCGAAAGATCCCCTCCAGGGTATCCTCGATCGGCAGGACGAAACAGGCCGAGAGCTGCCCCCCAGGGGTTCCTGCGTTCATCAGGGTCGGAGAGTTCGGGAGGAAGAGGAGGCTCGATATGAGCGAGAAGAACTCGCGAGACCGTGCCGTTCCGCCCACGGCGTCGGCGACCCGGGAGAAGAGGTCCTCTGGTGCTTCTCCGGGGAGGAGGTAGCGGTGTTCCAGGAGGATGCGGCCCTGCGGGGAGAGTTCCATGTAATACCCCATAAGACCCCGCCCTTAATAATCCGTCGCGTCCAACTCTTCTGCCGGCAATGTCTCTTATCGTGCTCGGAACTGCATCCCACGTGGGCAAGAGCGTGACGGTCGCGGCGCTCTGCCGTGCACTCCACCGACGGGGAATCTCCGTCGCTCCGTTTAAATCCCAGAACATGAGTCTCAACTCGTATGTCACGGCCGATGGGAGCGAGATCGGGATTGCGCAGGCTGTCCAGGCCTTCGCGGCGGGCCTTGAGCCGGAAGCCGATATGAACCCGGTCCTCCTCAAACCAAAGGGTGACCAGACCTCACAGGTGGTGCTGCTCGGCCGCCCATATAAGGATGTGCTGATCCGGGACTATTATGCCGAGACCGATATGCTGCTATCCGAGGCGGTTGCCGCATTCGAGCGATTACGGAGGCGCTTTGGGCATGTGGTCGTAGAAGGGGCCGGGGGAGCCGCCGAGGTGAACCTCTACGATCGCGATATCGCGAACATCCGGCTCGCAAGGGCCCTCCGTCTCCCCATCGTTCTCGTCGCCGATATCGAGCGGGGCGGGGTCTTCGCCCAGGTCTACGGGACGCTCGCTCTCCTCCCGGAAGACATCAGACCACTCGTCGCCGGGGTCATCGTCAATAAGTTCCGGGGAGACCCCGGACTCTTTGCATCAGGTGTTGAGAGACTCGAAGGACTGACAGGTGTTCCGGTGCTCGGGGTGATCCCCTACGCCGACATCCCTCTCCCGAGCGAGGACTCGCTCTCGATCGCCGATAAGAGAGACCAAAAGACCGGATCGCCGATAAGGATCGCCGTCGTCCGCCTCCCACGGATATCGAACTTTACCGACTTCGAGCTCCTCGAGCGTTACGCCGCGGTGGACTACGTCGAGCCCGGCACAACGCTCTCAGGCTACGACTGCATCATCCTCCCCGGGACGAAGAACACGGTGGAGGACCTCGCCGTCCTCAACCGTGCGGGAGTGGGGGAAGAACTCCGGCTTGCCCGGGAGAGAGGAGTCCCGATCATCGGGATCTGCGGCGGCTATCAAATGCTCGGGCGGCGGATCGTCGATGCGGGCATTGAGTCGGAAACTCCCGGAGAGTACCAGGGGTTCGGGCTCCTCGATGTCGTCACGGCCTTTACCGGCTACCACAAGACGACGGTGCAGGTCCGGCGCCGGGCAACCGGGCCCGGCCCCATCCTCCCGGCAATGGGGGAGGTGGAGGGCTACGAGATCCACATGGGTGAGACTGAACGGAACGGCCTCCCCGAGGCGTTCTCCGGGGAAGGGGCCTCGACCCCCGACGGCCTGGTCTTTGGGACATACATGCACGGGCTCTTCCAGAACCCCGGTGCGGCAAACGCCCTCCTCGCCTACCTCGCAGAGCGGCGGGGCGTGCCGTTTGAACCGGTCACGGAGATCGACGGAGGCACCCTCGGGATTGAGGCGGCCTACGACAATCTGGCCCGGCACTTTGAGGAGCACGTGGATATGGATGCGATTATGGCATATTTTCTGGATGCAACGGACGCCACGTCTGAAGCGTGAGATAGAATTCGGGTGAAGATACAGATATCCAAACCTCTTTTACCACCGCAAAAAGAGAAAACCCGTCCCGGCCCTCAGATAAAGAACCGGAACGCGATCCAGGCGATCAGCACCATGATCGCCGAGTACTTCAGACCGGCGAGCACCCGGCCCTCGCCCATGACCCCGGCCCCGAGTCCCGAGAAGAACCCCTGGATCAGTGCGGCGTGACAGAAGAGGCGGTTGTAGAGGAAGAGGTCTACGGTCCCCATGAATGTCTGGGTCGAACCCGAGGCCGCAACCGCCGTCCCCGCCTCCGCCATCGTGGTGAGGAACGTGCTTGAGAGCACCCCGATGACGAAGAGGAAGACGAAGAACGACATAACGATGATGATCATGTAGATCATCATCCCGTTTCTCCGCTCCATCTTCAGGTTGAAGAACTCGTAGGCATCGTGTGCCGCAGCCCGCAGCACCTCGCTCACGTCGCCGCCGGCCGAACTCGCGTGGGCGATCAGGTCGACGCTCCGTTCGGTGAGCGGGGTGTTCACGGCCTTCCCGAATCGGCGAATGGCCTCGACGAACGGGACGCCCCAGGACATCTCGGTGTCGAGTTTACGGATGTGCGGCGTGAGCGCCCCGTACTCCCCCTCCGAGACGATATGGATTGCATGCGGGAGGGTCATGCCCGAGTCGTTCATCCCGGCCACATCCCGGAAGAAGTTCGGGAGGGATGCCTCGATGCTTGATACCCGCAGCGACTCCTTGAGGTCGAGGATTGCAAGCGGCACGATGGCGATGAGGAGCGAGAAGACAAAGACATCGTCGATCATCGTCGTCGAAAAGAGGACGCCGACGCCGTAGGAGAGGACCAGGCTCATAAATCCGCCGGCAAAGAGGAGGAGGGCAGCTGGGATGGAGATGAAGAGGACGGTGAGGGGTTCTTCCGCCATAACTCTAAGCGGGTGCTTGAGGAACCGGTAAAACCCTTCCTGATACTTCCGCCAGTTCTCTATCCGGCCGAAGATCTCCTCTTCCCGCTCCTCAAACGACTCGGACACCAGGGCGTCCGCCGCCGCGCCGCCCGTCGTTCGGTCCTGGCCCGGCAATCGGTTCAGAAAGTCATCGATAATCTCTTTGAACCCCATATCACACCTCCGGGGTCATGGAACTGATCAGAATGATGAACATCACGCTCCCGAACGGGATGATCAGGTAGATGATGATGTAGAGGAAGAGCGGGTTTGAGTCGCCCGAGAGGATCGTCATCACCGACTGCAGAATGATCAAAAAGAGCATGCCGGCGACCATCGCAGTGACGTAGGACTCTGCGATCAGCCCGAGCGTCTCCAGAAATGTCTTCTGCTGTTGATTGTTCTCGAGCGTATACTGGTGAGCCTTGGTGCGGAAATACTCCGTTAGATTACTCCCGCTCGAGATGCTCGCGACGGCTCCTTGCAGGAATTCACGCATCCGCTCGCTCGGCGTCGCCTGAGAGACCGTCCGAAGCGCATCAAGGAGGTCTTTGCCGAAGAAATCCGTCTCCCGGGATATATATCGGGCCTCGACGGCGCTCTCGCCGTAGATCGTGCTCTGACCGAGCAGCCGGAAGACCTCCGCGGGAGTGATCCCGGCCGAAGACATCGCGGTGATGTAGTTGATGGCGTATGGGAGTGTGGCATCGATGTTCCTGCGGCGCTCCCCGGCCCGTATCCCGGGGTAGAGGAGGAAGACCAGGTACGTTATCCCTCCGAAGATCGCAAGGGAGATGAGCGTGATGATGATGGTCCCAAGGAGGAGCTTGTAGTCGTTTAACGCGTAGAGGAACTCCGGGACCGCTCCCCGGTAGGTGATCATCTCGGGGACCCGCAGAAGATAAGTCAGAAGCCCGATGATTACCGCAGCGACCAGCCCAACAATGACCGAGGAGACGTAAGCGGTCGCAAGGTAGGCCTCAAAGGGTGTGTTCATCCGGGCCCCCACGAGATCGTTTCTGAGCTTGATGAACTCCCCACGCTTCTCCTTTAAGTCACGGCCGATCAGGTTGAAGCAGAACCGCTCATAACTATTCATGCTGCCTCACCATCCCACCATAAAGGTCAGAACGGACGCGTTCGATGACCCCCTCCGGATCGCGGAAGTAGGAGACAAGGACCTTGCTTACATCGCGGAAATGCCGGATCTTCTTGATGCGCATCCATTCAAGCACCTCCTGACGCCGCTTCAGTTCTTCCTGCATCCGCTCCTCGCTCCATCCCCGGTCCTCCATGATCTGCTCGAGGATGTAGGATTTGCCCGAGTAACGAATCTCGTCGGTCGCGGGATGCCACCGGAAGACCTCGTTCGTGATCAGTTCGTTCGTCCGGGGATCGATATCCAGGATCTCGATGAGCTGCTTGTTCCGCCGGATCCGCTGGCCCCCCACCCGGGCCTGCACCTGGATGGACATCAGGGAGAGGGCAGAGAGCATGTTCCTCGGCACGTTGATCGGCGGGTTCTCCAGACGGTGGACGGCACTCGCTACCGAGTCGGCGTGCATCGTCGCGTAGGTGACGTGCCCGGTGCTCATCGCCTGAAAGAGGGTCAAGGCCTCACGGCCACGGACCTCGCCGACCAGAATATACTCCGGGCGCTGCCGGAGGGCGGCACGCAGGAGTTCGTACATATCGATCTCGCCCCGCCCGTCCTGCGAGAACGAGTCTCGGGTGATGCTCGGGATCCAGTTCGGGTGAGGGAGTTTCAACTCACGGGTATCCTCGAGGGTGACGATCTTTGCAAGCGGCGGGATGAAGAGCGATATAGCGTTCAGGGTCGTGGTCTTTCCGGACGCCGTACCGCCTGCAAATATGCAGGACTTGCCGTTCTCGACCGCGAGCCAGATGAAGGCGATCCCGAGCGGTGAGAAGGTGTGCCACTCGATGAGATCCGTCGGCGTGATCGGCTCTTCGCGGAACTTCCGGATCGTGAACGTTGAACCGTGGGCGGTCACCTCCGAGCCGAGCGTCATCTGGATACGCGACCCATCGCTCATCGTGGCGTCCAGCATCGGTTCAGCAATCGAGATGTACTTCCCGGCCCGCTGCGCGAGTTTGGCAACAAACGAGTCGAGTTCCGCCGCGTCGTGGTAGAGAAGGTTCGTCTTCATCGATTCGTATGTGGTGTGGTAGACGAAGATTGGGCAGTTCACGCCGTCGCACGAGATATCCTCGATGTACTTGTCGTGCATCACCGGGTCGATCAATCCGTCGCCGAGGAACTCCTTCTCCACGTGATACAGAACCTTCTCCCGCCCCACCGCATCAAGATGGATCCCGTAATCGGCGATGATTCTGTTTGCCGCGTCGCGAAGCGCTTTGCGTGCCGCCTCGCGTGTGAGGTCACGGGTGGTGATATTGAGCGTCTCAAAGAGACGCTCCTTGATCTCCAGGAAGAGTTCCCGCTCCGCAGGCGTGAGTTCAGGCTCAAGCACACAGTAGGTGTACTCATGGGTTGCGCTGTCGTAGATGACCCTGACGTAGGCGTATGGTTCGTTTACCGGGTAGAGTTCGATCTCTTCCACTCCCGGGGAGGGGCGCATTGAAAGATCGAGAAGTGGCCCGTGGACGGCAGGGTTGTACTCCTCGATCTCCATCTCTGGACGAAGTGGACGGAGCTTCTGGAGGAACCCGAACCGGGGCTTTGGAACCTCTTCGGAGGGAGACGCCACCTCCGCCGCGGCCTCGGCAAACGCGGTGGAGGAGAGTGCCTGGGAGAAGAGGTCATCGAACTCCGAGACGACCCGGGCGTTGTCGACGAAGTCGAAATTGTGCTCGTTGCGGTTGATACTCAGTTCTTCGACAGCAAACGTCGCACTCTTCGGGAGGATCAGGTCTGCCAGGCTCCCGAGTTCCTCGACCGATATCACCCCATCGGGGAGATCTTCGGACCCGGGCCCTTCAGCCTCCATCTCCCCGGCCTCGCCGGCCTCTTTCATCCCTCTCACCCGGTTGAGGATACCAAAGGGATCACGATGCCCGGGTGAAGAGGGTGCAGCCTTCGGCCCTGTATCACTGCTCATCGGCGAAGGGGTGACCGTACGCTCCTTATCAGTCTCCCTCCCCGACCTCTCGAGCCGGTTGAGGAGTGCCCGGACAGGATCCTCATCAGCAGTTGTGCGCCGCCCCCTGGTATCTTCTGAACTCATCACCGAGCCGATGATTGAACGGATATCGGTCCCTCTCAAGACCGGGCCAGGAGAATGCTCACGCATCTCCTCTCCGCCAGGACCAGGATCCATGACCGGGGCCGACTCCCCTTGATCTTCTGTATCACTCTCTTGAGATGGTGGAGCGGAGCCGTGCGACCCCGCTGTAACCTCTTCCCTGCCGGGTTGTGATCCCCCTGATTGTGCAAGGAGACTTCTGACCGATGCAATCAATTCACGTTCTTCATCTTCACCCGTTCTCATCCTCTGTGCCCCCAACATCAACAGACGTTTCTACCTGAGGATCATGGAAGTCGATGATGCACCGTCTTCGCTCCCCGGATCGATCCGCGATCACACACATATAGCGCCCGTTCAACAGTCGAAAGCAAACTCTCCCCTGGGAATCCGTCACATCACTCGTGATGACAAGTTTTCCCTTCCGGATCGAGACATGAGCGCCGGCGAGAGGCGAGTGGTTGTCGCGGACGGTCAGACAGAGGACTCCCACTCGTTGTCGGGTAGGCGAACCAATCGTCGGGATATCAAGACGGCCGTTCTTCTTTAAATGACTCGTCTCAAAGATCCTGCAACGGGCAATCAGCGCATCGGCGATCACCGGCGCTATGAGATAGAGTGCGAAATTCTCCTCGCCGGTCAGGCGCAGAACGGCCGAGTCCCCGAAGAGCGTCCCCTTGTCATCGACAAGAATGGCGCCGTTCGGTTCGCCATTAGAGAGAATCAGGAAAAATGTATGTGTCTTCTCTCTCGTGACCCCCATTCCGGTCAGAGAATGGACGTTACTATAGCGCAGCAACTCCTCAAGATCAAAGCACCCTTCACACGTCGACTGCTGAAGGATCTCGTCCATGAGATCGACTATTTCCATGGATATCTTCAGGTAAGGTATTATTGCGCAGGATAAGCGGAACACTTCCGCTCTACCGCAATATACCACATCACTATGCTATTATTAATATCTTGCTAAAATGTATCTCGCGTATAGATGATAATATCTTAAAAATAAGAATAAAACGGACTGTAAACACCTGATTCGTATGATTACATCAGGAAGGAATCAGGAGAAGAAAGGTGCCACAACAGGGCCGAGAGAGAACCCATGATCGCCACGCCAAAAGGAAGGCCTTCAGATTTATCCCAAAGACCGCATAGAAAGAACCAGGATCCGCTGTGAAGTGAGATCGCCAGAAATAAGAAATAAAAAGTGAATAGGGTACTATCCCATGACGCTTTCGCCCGTGATCGCCATCCCGCTCATCATTGCAACGGTTGCAATAGGCGCCACGCTCATATATGCGTCTGTTCTGGATGCAAGAGATCGCCGGGTACCCCACAGAACCTGGCGGCCAGCACTCGCGATTGCGATTCCTGCGGCACTCTGGGTATACGGACAGATCCTCCTTGCAGATTGGCGGACGGCAGCAGGTTACCTCGTTCTGGTCGCAGTCTTCTGTGGGTTTTTCTACCTATTTCAGGCTAAAGGCCTTTTTGGAGGAGCGGATGCGTATGCCCTCATCATCATCACCGCATGCATCCCGTTATCTCCGATCGAGCCGTACTTCGGCATCTCACCGCTTGGGTTCTTCCCATTCACCGTGCTGACGAACGCCGTGCTGATCAACATCGCGGCACCCTTTGCAATACTCGCGAAGAACCTGATAGAGGGGAACCGGGCTCCGCTCCCCTGCCTCTTCCTCGGCTTTCCCGTCGACGGGAAGAAGATCCAGAACGAGTTCGGCTTTGTCATGGAAGATATCAGGGAAGAGGACGGCAAGATTGTCCGACGATTCGTTGGCTTTACGGAGTCGCTTGGGCGAATGACTCGGGGAGAACGTCGATATACAAAAGACCTCAGGCTGCACCCCGAGGACTACCAGAAGGAACTTGCACTTTACCGAAAGGCCGGCAAGGTCTGGATATCGTATGGCATTCCGTTCATCATACCGATCACGGCGGGATTCCTGACTGCACTATTCATGGGTGATATCCTCTTTGAGATCATGAAGATCCTAGCAGGAATGTGAACCAATATGGAGATACAGTTCAAGAATGGATTGGTACCTGTCATCGTGCAGGAGAAGCGAACTCGTGAGGTTCTGATGCTCGCTTACGCAAACGCCGAGGCGCTGGACCTTACAAAACGAACTGGATACGCACACTACTACAGTCGGAGCAGACAGAAGATCTGGAAGAAAGGAGAAGAGAGCGGGCACGTCCAACGCATCTCGCGCATGCTTGTCGACTGCGACGCGGATGCGATCCTGTATGAGGTTGAGCAGTCCGGCGCAGCCTGCCATACCGGGCATGCCTCATGCTTCTACCGAACGATCGATGGTGAAGAGATCGCCGGAATAGTCTTTGATCCGGAGAAGGTATACGCTAATAAGGGTGAATGACTTCATTACTATGGTGATTTTTTATGAAAATTGTACCCGATACCAGCGTCGTAATAGACGGACGCATAACATCGATGATAAAAACCGGAGAATATAAGGGCGCAACAATAATCATACCGGAAGCCGTCGTCGCCGAACTGGAGGCACAGGCAAATCAGGGGCGGGAGATAGGATTTTCCGGTCTGACCGAACTCCAGGAACTCTTCCGGATGTCGGAGGAAAAGATCATTGATCTCCAGTTTGCCGGAGACCGCCCGAGCCTCGACCAGGTGAAACTCTCCAGCGGAGGCGAGATAGACGCCCTGATCAGGAACGTCGCCATCGAGCACGATGCCCGGTTCATCACAAGCGACCTCGTGCAGGCAGAGGTTGCAAAGGCAAAAGGGCTTGACGTCGTCTACTTAAAGCCGCAGGTTGGCGATTTCTCACCGCTCTCGATAGACCAGTTCTTCGACGAGGAGACGACCGCGATCACCTTGAAAGAGCGTGCTTTGCCGATGGCAAAGATCGGAAAACTCCGGGACATTCGCCTGGTCACTCTTCGGGATACCCCGATGACCGAGTATGAACTCCGGATCATGGCGCAGGAACTTCTTGAGCGGGCAAAGCGTGACCCGGACGGGTTCATCGAACTCGAGAAGCGTGGGATTACGGTCGCCCAGATCGGATCTCTCCGGATCTCGATCGCCCGGCGACCCTTCTCGGACGGGATGGAGATTACGGTGGTACGTCCGCTCGTCGATCTCTCGCTTGACGATTACGATATGGCACCGGAGATCAAGAAGCGGATTCTCGGAAACCGGCGCGGTGTCCTGATAGCAGGTCCTCCGGGCGCGGGTAAGACCACGCTCGCCCAGAGTCTTGCGACGTTCCTTGCCGATAACGACTTCATCGTAAAGACGATGGAGGGCCCGCGTGACCTGCAGGTGCCCGATCACATCACCCAGTACACGGCGCTTGAAGGCAGCATGATGAACACTGCCGAGGCTCTCCTGCTTGTCCGACCCGATTACGTCGTCTTTGACGAGATCCGCAAGAACGAGGACTTCAGCGTCTATGCCGATATGCGCCTTGCCGGAATGGGTATGGTTGGAGTGGTGCATGCAATGGAGGTACACGACTGCCTCCGACGGTTCTGTGACCGCGTAGATTACAGTATCCTGCCACAGATCATCAACACCATCATCTATGTCGTTCAGGGCAAGATCTCAAAGATTTACGACCTTGAACTGACGATCAAGGCGCCAGAGGGCATGCCCGGCGACACCCACGTCCGCCCGGTCATCGTCGTTCGCGAGCATTCGCGGCGGGAGCCAGAGATCGAGATCTTCCGCTACGAGGGTGAGACCCTGGTGATGCCGCTTACGGCGAGGACCAGCGCGGAATCGGCACTCCCCGCGGAGCAGCCAGCCGCCCCGCCGGCCGGGCCCGAGGAGAACGTCTCCTGGAAAGTTGCTGAAAAAGAGGTTCAGCGCGAGATCGGGCGGTATACGAACGGTCCGGTCGAGGTCCGGATCATCAGCGACAACAAAGCTGTTGTCTATATCGACGATAAGGACGTCCCTGCAGCAATCGGAAAGGGCGGCAAGAACGTCTCGGCGATCGTGAACAAACTCGGTATCGGGATCGATATTCGGCCACGGAGCGAACTGGAGGCAAAACGGCCGGTCGAGGAGGAGGTACACCTTGGCGGCGGCATCAAGATACGCATCGACAAGAAACAACTGACCATCGTTTCCCCGGAGAATAAGGGCAAGATCGTCGATGTCTTCGCCGGAAAAGAGTATCTCTTCACGGCTACGGTAAACGAAGAAGGCGACATTCTCCTTGCAAAGAACAGCACCATCGCCCAGGAAATGATCAAGCGCTACAACGATGGCGAGATAATCCGGCTGCGGCCGGTATGAGGCAGAGAAAAAGAGATAGAAAACCAGTATCTGGAGGCATAGAGTGAGCGGACTGGACATGCAAAGTAACGAGCTGGAGTGCATCTCCCGATGGGAGCACGCATTCGAGGCCGATCCGGCAGAGAAGGAGAAGTATTACCTGACCGTGGCATACCCGTATCCCAGCGGGGCGATGCACGTCGGGCACGGGCGAACCTACATCGTTCCGGATGTCATCGCCCGTTACCAGCGGATGAAGGGGAAACAGGTCCTCTTTCCGATGGCGTTCCACGTCACCGGCACCCCGGTCATCGGGATATCAAAGAGGATCGCGAACGGGGATGAAAAGACAATCCGGCTGTACCGCGACCTCTACCGGGTGCCGCAGGACACCCTCGACCGATTTATCGACCCGATGGAGATCGTCCGATACTTCTCTGAGGAGTATCAGCGGGTGATGCAGAAGTGCGGGCTCTCGATCGACTGGCGGCGGCGGTTCATCACCGTCGATCCCCAGTACAGCAAGTTCATCGAGTGGCAGTACAAACACCTGCACGAGAAGGATCACGTCGTCAAAGGAGCTCACCCGGTCAAGTACTGTCCTCAGTGTGAGAACCCGGTCGGCGATCACGACCTCCTTGAGGGCGACAAGGCCGAGATCATCAAGTTCACCCTGGTGATCTTCCAGTGGGGCGACGCGAAGATCCCATGCGCAACCCTTCGGCCCGAGACGATCTACGGCGTGACAAACCTCTGGGTGAACCCTGCCGTCACCTACGTGCGGGCGACGATCGACGGCGAGGAGTGGATCTTGAGTGCCGAGGCGGCGGCGAAACTCGGCCTTCAGGACCACGAGGTCTGGGTGAAGGAGAACATCCCCGGAACGGCGCTCATCGACCAGACCGTCTCTCACCCACTCTGCGGCGACGTCCCCGTTCTCCCGGCGACATTCGTCGACCCGGACATGGGTACGGGCATCGTCATGAGCGTTCCCGCCCACGCGCCTTTCGACTACATAGCTCTGCGCGACCTGCAGCAGCAGGGGAAGTACACGTCCATCCAGCCGATTCCGCTCATCTCCGTCGAGGGCTACGGCGAGATCCCGGCAAAGGACGCGGTCGAGCGGGCGGGCATCCGCGACCAGAACGACCCCGGGATGGAGGCGCTCACCCAGGAGATCTACAGCGCGGAGTTCTCCCGGGGGAAGGTCTTTGAGAAATACGGCGGGAAACCGGTTCGCGAGGCACGGGATGACGTTGCGGCGTTGATGATCGAGCGCTACGGCTCCATTCCGATGTACGAGTTCGATACTCGCCAGGTGATCTGCCGGTGCGGCGGCAGGGTCTTTGTGAAGATCCTCCACGACCAGTGGTTCCTGGAGTATAGCGACCCGTGCTGGAAGGAGCAGGTGAAGACCCAGCTCGAGCGGATGGCGCTCGTCCCGCCCGAGGTCCGGGCTGAGTTCGACAGGACTGTCGACTGGCTGAAGGACTGGGCCTGCACCCGGCGGGTGGGGCTCGGCACGAAACTCCCCTGGGATCCGACCTGGATCATCGAGCCGCTCTCCGACTCGACGATCTACATGGCCTACTACACAATCTCTCATCACCTCAGGGCCATCCCGCCGGAGAACCTGACGCCGGAGGTCTTTGATTACATCTTCCTCGGCAAAGGGAACCCCCAGACGGTCGATCGGGAGACGCTCGACAGGATCAGGAACGAGTTCCTCTACTGGTATCCCTATGAATACCGGTTCTCGGCAAAAGATCTCATCTCGAATCACCTCACGTTCCAGCTCTTCCACCACCGGGCACTCTTCCCACAGGAACTACAGCCGAAGGGCATGGTGGTCTTCGGCATGGGTCTCCTGAACGGGGCGAAGATGTCCTCAAGCAAGGGCAACGTCTTCCTGCTCGAAGACGCCTTGAAGGAGTTCGGGGCCGATACCGTCAGGATGTTCCTTGTCGGAAGCGCAGAGCCCTGGCAGGACTTTGACTGGCGTAACGAACTCGTCTCCTCGACCAAAAAGCAGATCGAGCGGTTCTGGAACACCGTTAACGAGGCGAAGGTTGCAGAAGGCGCCTACGATATCGATGCCTGGCTCATGAGCAGGCTTCAGCACCGTATCATGAGCACCTCAGCGGCGCTCGAGTCGTTCCAGACCCGGCAGGCATTGCAGGAGGCGTTCTTCGGCGTGGAGGCCGACCTGAAGTGGTACCGCCGCCGCCTGCCCGAGGGTGCAAACGGCGGGGCCGTGATGCAGGATCTCTGCCGCACCTGGGTACGGCTGCTCGCCCCCTTCATCCCATACACCTGTGAAGCGCTCTGGAGCGATATCGGCGGGGAGGGCATGGTCTCGTTTGCACCGTGGCCGGTGGCGGACGAGAGCCTGATCAGCCCGGAGGTCGAACTCGCCGAGGAGCTTCTCGCACGGACCGTCGAGGATATTGAGTCGATCCGGAAGCTGATCCCGATGGAACCCACGTCCATCAAGCTCTTCGTTGCCCCGGCCTGGAAGCACGAGGCATTCCGGATCATCGCCGCATCGACCGACAAGACCCGGGTGATGCGCGATATCATGCAGAACGAGGATATGCGCAGGCGCGGCCGCGAGGCGACGGATGCCGCAAAGCAGATCACGAAATTCGTCCTGAAACTGCCGCCCGACCTCGTGAAACAACTGCAAGAAGCGACCCTCGATGAGCAGGCGATCCTTGAGGGTGCACGGGCGTTCCTGGAGCACGAGTTCGGCGTGCCGGTCACGGTCCAGAACGCTGAAGAGAGCACACACCCGAAGGCGTCGGGGGCCCTGCCCTTCAAGCCGGCGATAGTGATCGAGTAAAACACCCACGTTTTTTACTTTTTTCAAGCAAGATTCTTTAAACGTCCCATCCCCCACGTTCCTTGGCGCTTCATGGAGTGTCGACGATGGAGCCGGGGCAGAAGACCTGACATGAGATAAGAATGAAGGCCGCTGTCCGGTAGATGACTCTTGAACAACCAAAATTTTCAGGGCGTCGTACTCCAGAACATCGCACTCCCCGCCAACCCCACCTCGCACCTAACGGTGCTCGAACCCCATTCCTGCGGGATGTCGTTCCCCCAAGCGTAATATCACCCCGAAATCCACGCATGGGTTCATGCGACTGCACCAAAACGGCGGGCAGGGATGTATTGCCCGCAAAAAGAAGAGATGCCCGATCAAAAAGAGGAGCGGTTACTCCGTCCCCTTCACGGCCTGCTGAGCCTTCTTCGCCCGTTCTTTTGTCGTGTACCCGGTCACCTGCTGGAGGTAGTTCCGGAACCGGCGATTGGTCTCGAGGATCGTCTCATCGTCGGCGGTTTTATCCGCCTCAGTATCGACGATCAGGGTCTTGCCTCCCGATCCCAGCCAGACCTCAAGGCGCAGGAGCGCTCCGTAGGAGATTATGTAATGGCCATCCTCCGACACTGTGGGTTCAACCCCAAACTGGTCACGGAGACCCTGAACCATGGATTCTGCAAGAGTTTTCGTGTATCCGCGCTTGATCTGGTATTCCTGCATAATATTTTTAAGGGACACCCAACTATGTTAAATTAATCCGGAAGTGAGTGGTTGATCCCCATGGACGATATAAAGGTCATATCAAGAGCGCTTTCCGGCACCGATAAAACAGTGCTGATCGGGTTTCCTGGAAGCGGTCTCGTCGGGAGTATTGCCCTGCAGTACCTCGTCGAGCAGATGGAGTTTGAGCAGATCGGGTCGATCACAAGCAAATATTTTCCACCGGTCGCCCTCATGACGAGAGGTGTGGTCAATGCTCCCGTTCGCCTCTACGACAAAGATCACCTCACGGCAATCGTCTCAGATGTCCCCATCCACCCGATGATATGCTACGAGGTGGCAAACGGCATCATGAACTGGCTTACTCAGTTTGATATCAGGGAGATTGTCACAATCGCAGGAATCATCACGAACGAACCAGAAAAGAGGGTCTTTGGGGTTGCAACCAATAGGCAGATACTTGAGCGCGTCTTAGACGAGACGACTATCCTTCCCATGGGAAGCATATCGGGAATTGCAGCAAGCATCCTCATGGAGTGCAAGACGCGGGCTATCCCCGGCATCGGGCTTCTTGGAGAGACGGTGAACACCCCCGACCCACGGTCTTCCGCGGCCACGATCGACGTCTTAAACAAGATCTACGGTCTCAACCTGGATATCAAACCGCTGCTCGAACAGGCGGTGGAGATCGAGGCGGCTATGGCCCAGATTGCAGAACAGGTACAGAAGACCGAGACCGCACCCAGAAGAGAGCAACTGCCGATGTACGGGTGAGTCTATGAAGTATGCAGCGTTAACCGGAATATCTCCATCAGTCATCGCCGAACTCAAGAGCGGTAAGGCGCGCACCCTTGAGTTGAGCAGCGCCCACAATATCATAACCCTGACCGAGGCCACTCCGGGGGAGTGCCTCTTCCTGACGTCCGTCAACGAGGAAGACCTCTCTCCCGGAGATCCGGGTATTATGGTCGACCTTCTGGCACTCAACATCAGCATGAAACGGATCGAACTCACCGGCCCAACCTACTTTGAGGAACGAGAACGAATGTCAGCACGGATCAAAGTCCAATTCCGGGGAACGACCATCGCCCGCGACGTTGAAGGGAGAAAATGGGGTGACCCGACCAAAGTCGAGATTATCAGGTCGGCCTGTTACCGGGCCGGCTGATACGTTTTTACGGGCTCCCGGGCCCCGGACCCTCAAAGAGTTAATAACCCCTGACAACCAAAATGTATGGGAGTATTACAGAGTGGGTCTGTGGCTTAGCCAGGATATAGCGCCGGGCTTCTAACCCGGATGCCGGGGGTTCGAATCCCTCCAGGCCCGTCGATTTTAACGCCGTTGCCGAAGGGACCATTTTTCTTTGAATGGCTGGGAATTAGTATGGATCGTCCCAGATCTCGCCGACACCAGCGAATCGATCTTTTTCTACCCGGGATCGCCGCTGACAGAAAAAATAGAAGGGTTATCTAACCTTCGTCCCCGGACTGACCGGCCGGAGGGGGACAAGGAGGGAGGCCTCGTCACCGGCGGCGAGGATCATTCCCCTGCTCTCGACCCCGAAGATCTTTGCCGGTGCGAGATTTGCAATCATTGCGACATCTTTGCCAACCAGTTCCTCGGGGGAGTAGAACTGCGCGATCCCGCTGACCACCTGGCGCTTCTCGCTGCCGAGATCGACGATAAGTTTGTAGAGTTTCTTTGAGCCCTTGATCGGCTCGGCCGAGACGATCTGTCCGACCCTGATATCGAGTTTTGCAAACTCGTCGATGGATACAGTGGGCGTCTTTGGTTTGGCGGCCTCTTTTGCCTTCTCGACACGTTCATTGAGAATAGCCTCAAGAGCGGCGATCTGCTCCTTCTCGATCTTAGCAAAGAGCGGGGAGGGTTTTGCGAGCGCTCGTGCTCCCACCGGCGTCGTTGCCTCGGCAATCGAATGATCCGCAATCTTGTCCTCGTAGCCGAGCATCGTCCAGGCCCGCTGCATTGACTCGGGCATCAGGGGCTCGAAGATCAGAGCAAGCGCTTTCACAATCTGGAGGCAGTCGGCTATGACCTGCTCCGCCGCCGCCCGGTCCTCCTTGATCAGTTTCCAGGGAGCGTTACTCTGGATGTAAGAGTTCCCAAACGACGCAAGAGCCATCATTGCATCAACGGCGCTCTTGAAGTCGTACTCCCGCATCAGGGCATCGATCGTGGAGAGCGACCGCTCAATCTCCTCGACGACGACCGGCCGTGGGGCAAGGTCGGGCACCCCCGAGAACTCCTTCTCAGCGAAGTACATCGTCCGGTAGATGAAGTTTCCGAGCGTCCCGACGATCTCGTTGTTCACCCGCTCGGCATAGATCTTCCAGGAGAGATCGAGTTCTTTCGTGTGGTTGGTGTAGGAGAGAAGGTAGTAGCGGAGGTAGTCTGCCGGGAGGCCCTGGTCCAGGTAGTCGTCGTTCGTCCAGACCACATATCCCCGAGACTTTGAGAACTTCCTGCCCTCGATCGTGACCATGCCGCTTGCGACCACCGCGTGCGGGAGGCCGTAACCAGCCCCCTTGAGGAGGGCAGGCCAGAAGATGCAGTGGTGGTAGATGATATCCCCGCCGATGAAGTGCGTGACCCGGGTCTCGTCCCCGCACCAGTAGTCCTTCCAGTCGGCACCGGCAGCCTCCGCCCACTCTTTCGTAAACGATATGTAGCCGATGGGCGCGTCGACCCAGACATAGACGACAAGATCGTCGCGTCCCGGGAATTTGACGCCCCAATCCAGCGTTCGGGTGATGCACCAGTCGTGCAGGAGTTCCTTCACCCAGCCGAGGGCGTAGTTTCGGGCAGTGGCCGTGCCGCGGAGGTTGGGGAGATACTCGAGGAGGAAGTCCCGGAACGCCGAGAGTTTGAAGAAGTAGTGCTCCTGCTCCCGGTACTCCGCCTTGCCGCCGCAGATCTTACAGACCGCGTCCTTGATCTCGCCGGGCTCGAGGTGCTGGCCGCATCCCTGATCGCACTCGTCGCCCCGGGCGATCGCCCCGCAGTGGGGGCAGATCCCTTCCACATACCGATCGGGGAGGAACCGTTCACACTGCGGGCAGTAACTCTGGCTGACGGTCTTCGAGTAGATGTAGCCGTTCTCGATAAGCCGTTTGACGATCGAGCGGGTGGTCTCGTGGTTCATGGCGTCGTCGGTCATCCCGAACCGATCAAAGACTACTCCCATCCGCCGGAACGTCTCGTAGAAGTGCTGATGATAGCGCTCTGAGAGGGCACGGGGGGTCGAACCCTCCTGCTCAGCGCTGATCACGATCGGCGTTCCGTGGTTATCGGAACCACATATAAAGACGACCTCCTCACCCGACCGGCGCATATAGCGCACGTAAAAGTCGGCCGGCACGTAGGTCCGCAGGTGCCCGATATGGCAGGGACCGTTCGTGTACGGGAGGCCGCACGTTACCAGCAACGGCTTACCACTCATCCTTATCTACTCTGGTTGCGATGGTAATAAAGATACCAGCGCATGGCACGAAGGATTACGATGCCTGTTCGATCTTTCGGCTCCGAGGTCGGAATGCCCACGGTCCCGGAGATCACAGGGTGGCTGAAAGAGGTAAAAGTGGTGGAGGCGGATCTCACCACCTACCGGCTCGGCCGTTCGATTGATGCCCAGGAGGGGGTGACGGTGCCCGCCGCCGGAGGTATCTTCTACAGCGAGAGGCTGCGGGGAGCGTTCCCCGGGGTGATCGACGGGGTGCTTGTCGGTGAGCCGGACGTCGACCCGGCTGCTGTGGTTGCGGATGCGCATTATATCCTGACAAGGCAGAAGGGGGCCTGGATCTCTCTCCCCGCCCCCCACATGCTCGGTGTTCGTGACGGCTATATCGGGGATGAAGAGGGTTTTTCCGAGGCTATCGCGACCTCATACATTCGGCTCATGCGGGAGATGAGGGATGCGGGCGTGCAGGGCCACATCCTGATCGCGGACGAAGCGGACGCAATCGAACTCGATTTACTCGCGAAAAGAAAGACCCTTTTCTTTCCGAGGGCTCCGGAGACCTTCGACCTGGAACTCCTGCTCGAGTACCAGGATAGACTCATCCTCCCGGCAAAGGATCTTAATCGGGCGGAGGACCTGATGGAGCGGTTCCACATCAAAAGACTGATCCTCCTCGATGCAGAGACAGAGGACCTTGCGGCCGCCACCGCTCTTGCCGACCCGGATATGCTTGAAGTCGGCGGCTACTGCGAGGAGAACTGCCCGGATTACTGGAAGCGCCTCCGGGAGGGGGCCTTCATTCTTCGATAGTCTCCGCAACTTCCGCAAGACGCCGGTAATGTCGATTCCGCTTGAAGATCCAGAAGAGGAGGCGGTCGAGGAGGCTGAACGGAAACGTCCCTCCGGCTGCGTGAGGATGACCGCCGCCGGAGAACTCCCGGGCAATGAGGTGGCTGACCGGGGGGACTGAACGGATAGAGATGCGGCCGTTTCCCGAGACGATCACCTCGATATCGGTATCGAGTTCATCGCGGATGGCATGCGCCGTCTCGCTGGGGTAGCCGTAGAGAGGGGAGAATGCTATCCGATAGCGGCCGTCCTCGATGATGGTGGTGTGCCGGAGGCTCTTTTTGATATCTTGCTCCATTTCCCGGACGATCCGCTGGTACTCGCTCTCCACTTTCGGATCAACGATAGTGCCCCGGACGAGGTTGTCGCGGACGTACTCGCGATAGCCTTTCTGCATCACGACCTGGCCGAGCATCTTCGACCGGGGATCCTGATGCTTCCAGAGGTCGTAGTCGCAGACGACCTGCGCGATCTCCACCGCCACCGGGTCCTCGGGAGCAAGGTCGCGGGCGACGATCCCGGTCGCGCAGGTGGAGACATCGATATGGAGGAGGTTTGTCTTCGCATCAACGGCCCGGATCTCCTCCTCTTTCCAGCGGTGGTGGTCGCGCCACTCGATCCGCCACCCGTTCGACCGCGCCTTCGCAAGCCTTTGCTCAACGCCCGGCTGGTAGCCGATATCCGATATGCTGAGAAGGTTCCCGCGTCCGGGAGAGCCGGCCACGGCGTCAAGATTAGCGAGGAATTTGCCGACCGGAGACCAGACAGTAAAGACGTCCCCGTACTTCCTCCGGTGGATGGCGTCGCTCCCTACGGCATCAAGGTCGTTGTGCGTAAGGTGCACGACGGCCTCCGTCCGCTCCGAGAGCGCCTTCATGAGGTTTGCGTCCTGAGCATTCGATTTCTGATCATTCCGGTCCATCATCAATAGTATTATGCAGGGAGAGATAAATAGGCAGTTTAAGATCCTCTGCTCCCCCGCCACGAGAAACACAGGATTTATTAGGGACTACAAACAACATTGTAGGGCAGGAGCCCCTGTAGCTCAGACTGGGAGAGCGCCAGACTGAAGATCTGGTTGTCCCCGGTTCAAATCCGGGCGGGGGCATATTTTCTCAAGTTCTAATCCAGTCAGCAATATTGTGGTGTATTTATAGCGCCTATCGAAGATAGGCCAAATCCATCAAACGGCAGGGAAGACTTGATACGCATCAAATTCTGTGGAACCGCGAGTCTGGCGGAGATGCAATGTGCGATCGATGCAGGCTGCGATGCTATGGGGTTCATCATGGGCGTGACCCACGAGAGCTCTGATTATATAACCCCGGCAGAGACCGCCCGGATGATACGACACCTCCCGCCGTTCATCGAGCCGGTCGCGGTCACTCACCTGCAGGATACAGAAGACCTCATCAAACTGGTGAGGGAGTCACACTGCACGACGCTGCAGATCCAGGATACCATTGAGCCGCCCGAGATCGATCGCATCCGTGACGCCCTCCCGTACTTAAAGATAGTGAAAGCCGTCCATGTGATGGACGAGTCAGCCATCGCGACGGCAAAGCGCTATGAACCCTATGCCGATGCACTCATCCTCGATACCAGAACGAACGAGAAACTCGGGGGAACAGGGATCCCCCACGACTGGAACATCAGTGCGGAGATTGTAGCCCGTTCATCTATCCCCGTGATACTCGCAGGAGGGCTCACGCCCGAGAACGTCGCAGAGGCCATACGGAAGGTCCGTCCCTACGGGGTCGACGTACATACCGGCGTCAAGAAAGACGGTGTCCGCAACCCCGAGCGGACGCTTGCTTTTGCTCGTGCAGCGCGAAACGCTCTCTGAAGGCTGATGAAAGACCACCCGCACGGATTCATCGAGGCAAACAGCCGAGAAGCTGGTCCCGGGATCCTGCGGGTAATACGCTACCAGAGGCTTGAAGCGGCGAATGGGCTGGTTATCCGAGGTCAAAAAAGTAGTTTACCGGGCCGGCACCGCTGCCATGCCCTTCTCGACCCGGCGGGCCATCTCCTGCTTGACCCTCCGGATCTTCTCCGCCTGATCGCGCTCCGCAAGGCTCGGACCCGCTTTAGAGACGACTTCCTCGCTCGGGACCCCTTTCGCGTTCACCACCCGCTGGTAGGCAAAACTCGCCCAGTCGTCCGGGAGCTCCTGCATCCGCACATACTCCATGTTGCTCGGCGCAAGATCGAGCTGGTTCTCAAGGACGCTGTTGACATAGTCCTTGTTCGGTTCAAAGACGACAAGGGATTCGACGACGTCGGTCTTCATGATGTCCTGAATATCCCGGCCCTCGAACTGCTTTAAGAGCCGCGCACACTCGTTGAAGTGCTCGATCTCCATCTTCATGAAACTCTCCCAGATCCCCCGGATCCTCGGGTCGCTCTCGTGCTGGGCACAGGAGTAGTAGAGGTATGCCTCGTTGAGTTCCAGAATCGCCATCTTCTCAAGCATCGTCTCCCGCGGATCGCCGAGGCTTTCATACTGGCTCACGTGCTGCTCCTCGATCTCTGCAATCTCAGCATACAGCTGCCGCGCGATCTCGTCCGGGTACATGAACCCGTGAGACCGGTAGAAGAGCATCGTCTGTTGCTCCGCGGCGACGATCGTGGCATAATTCATCTTCGTCTTGATATCGGCCGTATCCTTGTCGTAGTGCTTGCGCATTGAGTCATAGGGGTGGCGGTGCTCGATGCTCGTCGGCCTGCCGGGCTTCACCTCGGTCTTGCCCTGGACGATCATCTCGGGGTCGCCGCCCTCGATGTAGTCGTAGAGGCAACCGTAGCGGTAGAGGTGGTCGAAGTCCTCGAGCAGCGCAAAGTCCAGTGTCTGCTTGACATACGGGTCCGGCTCGTTCTGTGCCAGGTTCGCGGTGAGGTCGACCGCCACCTGCTCGTAGCCGAGAGTGGTCTCGATGACCGATTGGTCGGCCGGGTTGAGCCAGTTGACCGCCTCCTGCTGCTGGGAGTCGATCCGCCTCATCAGAGCCATCGATTTCTTCACCTCGGGGTCCGGGTGCATCCGCGCAATAGCGTGCGACATGAGGACGGCATTGTTCTCGATCCCATTCATGAGGATGACCCGGGTCCGGGTGTAGGCGTCGACCGCCTTCTTATCGTATGGGGCCGGGGTCATATCCTTCCAGGACTGGGGCTGCTCTTCGAGCGGCATGCCTTCCATATCAAAGGGTTTAAACTGAGCCATTTCGTCTCCCTCCATATCCCCCGCCAACTCTTCAGTATGGGTATCTCCAGTGGTATGGGCACAGGCGGCAAACCCCCGGGTTCACCCCTGCATACTGGAGATTCTGGGGCCCCCCTTCCATACCGGTCACACCACAAAAACCTAACGGCCAGCAACGGAGGCCGCGTAAAATGCGGTTCCCGACCACCCTGGCAATGACGAGTATACAGTTAGACGGTTATCCTGCCTGGCACCACCCCGGGGCACTGAGAGACCACAAAGTATACATCGCAGGAGATGGGGCTGGATGAAGGGGGCTCCCCAACAAACGTGCCACCCCATTAGTACGAAGGGTTAAGTATAACCGCCCAAGAGAGGGCGCTAGATGGTGACGGACCATCCGATGACAACCAGACCGCAGGAGACGAGGGCCATGACTGGAAGAGAAAGCAATCCCCCCGATTCCAGGAGGGGGAACACCGATGAGGGAACGAATAATCGGGAAGCCAGGGATCCCCGGGGCAGGGAGGCCCCGGCTGTTTCCCATGAGAGCATCCGCGACTTCCGCGGCCATCCTACAGACTTCCTGGTCGATATCCTCGACCAGGAGTCAGAGGTGATCATTGTTGCAGAACTGCCCGGCGCTGATGTGGAAACCATCAAACTCAATCTGCTCAACCCGCAGACCCTGCGGATAACCGCAAGGCGCGCTGAGCCGGTGGAGGAGGAATCTGGTGGTTACTACATCCGGGAGCGCGGGAATGGAATCATGAGCCGGCTGATACGTCTGCCAGCAAGCGTAACTGACGAGTCGGCAAGGACGAGTTTCAAGAACGGTGTTTTAGAGGTGCGGCTACAAAAGATGAGAGGGGCGCCTGAACGCGGAGGGAAGAGGATCACCATAGAGTGATTGGGGGCTAACGCCACTCTCATGGAGATACTACCGGCCCGTCGCGCTATACAAACCGGATCTCCGGGCAGGGGCGCATCCATCAGTACCAGGCAGCGCACCCGGCCATCCGGGTCGTCACCACCTGGGGGTGGTAACAGATGACGCTGTCCCGGGCTGTGATCCTGCCGTTGACGATCTGGTCGATGACCGTGAGGTGGTCCTGCACGCCCCGGGGAAGGAGATAATACTCGCGGACAAAGTCCTTCCCCCGCGCACCCATCTCGGCAGCCTTCTCAGGGTGCCGGAGGAGATGGAGGATTCTATCGGCGGTCTCCTGGATCGTCGAGACCAGGTAGCCGTTCCAGCCGTCGCGGATCTGGAGCGGTATCCCGCCGACATTCCCGGCGACGACCGGTTTCCCCTTCCAGAGGCCTTCGGTTACCGTCAGGCCAAACCCCTCCTTGATGGATTTCTGAACGATCACATCCGACGCACGCTGAAGAGCGTTGATCTCCCGGTGGCTGTCCGGTGGAAGGTCGAGGACATGAATGTCAGGGTCATCCTCGGCCGTCTCACGGACTTCGCGCAGGACAATATAGCACTCAGGGTCGTCGCATGCCCGACCGCCGACGAGAACGAGCTGGCAGGGGACCTTCTGACGAACTTTCTTGAAGGCCTGGATGACCCCGACCGGGTCTTTAAAGACATCGTATCGGGAGACCTGGGTGACGATAGGCATTGCCGGGTCGATACCGTACTTCGCGAGGACGGCATCGATCTCGGAACGGGGGAGATCGCGGTTCTTCTCGGATAAGGGGTCGATGAACGGCGGAATGATGAAACTTGGCACGTTCCAGAGCGGAAGATACTGGAAACTCGAGAATATGCTCGCGTGATACTTCTCGACCAGCCTTCGCAAGATGTTGCCGATGCTCCCCACGGTCTCTGTAGGCACAGTCTCCAGCTGAACGTGGCATCGCCAGAGGAGTCTCTTCTGCTCGAGTTCCCGGGTCGTCAGGAACTCTATGAGCCCGAGCGGCTGTGGGTCATGAATGGTCACGACATTACAATCGTCTTCAATCAGTCCTTCGTTCTGCCGCTGAGCCTCCCAGTATGTCTCGATCATCGACTGCGAGAATCCGTCGCGACCCTGGAGGAAGTTGTGGAGCGTCTTTGTGACGTCGAAAAAAGCCGGTTCGGCCTCCATGACGCTCCATACCGTCTCAAGGCCGAGTGCGTTGAGGAAAGGGACGTATGATATGAGAATCTCCGCGACACCGCCGCCGTAACGGGTCGAGTTGATCTCCTGCAGCTTGTTGCCGGATAAGCGATCGGCGAGTTCTTCGAGCGCCGAGAACTGCTCATCCCCTACGATCCGCCGGTATTCCTTGAGGGACGGGCAACTGGGGAGATCTGTGACGATCATTGAGGATCACTCTCCGGTAATACGCCCCCAGCCAATAAAATGCCTTTCGGTGGGGCAAGCAGATACCCGGTATAGGGAGCACTCCTGCCATATGCTTGCCCAGGTTCACCAGACCCGGCTTATGGGGCTGGTGATGCTTCTAAAATAGGCTACCCGCTCCTGACCTGCGGGGTGCAGTGGGCATTATCCATGCGAGAAGAGGCGTCCCCAGGAAGGGCTCTCTCCAGGGCTGCCTTCAACTCAGCAAGCGAGATCGGCTTTTCTAGAACGCCGACGATGTCGTTCGCGTATCGGGAATATTCCTCAGGCCAGACATGTTTTGCAGTAAAGAGCAAGACCGGAATATCCTTGTATTCTTCATTCTTCTTCAACTCCTCCAGGAACTGCCACCCATCGATGGGAGACATCATCACGTCGAGGATGATGAGAGCAGGCTTCTCTTTCTTGAGCATCCGCAGGGCGTCCCAACCGTTGTGAACCAGAAGAGGTTCACGGTTGATCTTCTTGAGCAGGAGTTCCATTACCTCAAGCGTTGGCAGGTCGTCATCAACGACCATAATCGCATTTCCCACAGTTTATGCCTCCTTTGGTATTCTGATGGTGAAGGTGCTCCCTTCGCCAACCTCACTTGTCACTGATATCTCCCCTCCGTGTAATCGGACATATTTTATCGCGATCGCAAGCCCCAGGCCTGAATGCACGCAATTGTGGCTCGTTTCTTGGGTACCTCCGATAAATAACGGCCCAAAGATCGATCCGATAATATCCGCAGGGATACCGATGCCATTATCGCACACCATAATATAATGATTGTTATTTGATCCCGCATACCGGATCCATACCTTCTTTGGCGGTTCATTATACTTAACCGCATTCGATATCAGGCTCTCGAGAGCCTGGTAAAGCAGATCGGGATCTCCCCAGATATGAGCATTTTCAGGGATTTCGTTCTCGATCTCGGCTTCACTCTCATACCCACCCCTCGATATGATGGAATTGATGAGGGAGCGGAGATGTATGTCCTGAATGGCAAGTTCGATATGATCCGTCATGACCAGACTCAACTTGACCATCCTCTCCACCACCGCCTGCTCCTGCCTCGCGCACTCAAGGCAGGTTCTGAGATACTTCTCAGTCTCGCCCTTTAAACCATAATACTCTGGATCATCGGCGAGTATACCGAGGTAACCGATGAGCGGTTGAAGCGGTGTGCGCAACTCGTGGGAGACATTCGAAACAAGCCCTTTCCACTGGTCCACCTCCCAGGCCATCTGCCTGCAGGCAATCCTCTGTCTTCGTATCTCGGTGGTGTCCCGCGCAGACCCTACAACACCGATAAGTGCGCCGTCAGTGCCGGTATACGGGGCGAGTGTGACGGAGAATGTATGGTGAACCCCTCCAAGCTCGATATCGAGATCGTAGCAGGCATTCTTTCGTTCGCTGATTACGCTGCGGACCCATGACATGTGCTGTGCGCTAAGATCATCGGGCAGGAGGGCATCCACACCCTTTCCGATGAGGTCGGCAGGAGAGATCCCATGTTCTGGGGCATGCAGCCAGGAGAAGTGGAGAATGCGTCCGTCTACGTCCTGCATAAAGAAGATATCGTTTGACTGCTGGATGAGTTCCATCAGGCGCTCATTTGACCGAACAAGGTCCTCACGCTCACCCTGGAGCATGCTAGGGTCCACAATCGTGCACTCATATATGTTATCTGGCTCCAATTTTCGGCAGGAGAGAAAGACCAAGCGTGTATCACCGTTCTGTGCACGTAGTGGCATCTCCATGTTCCCAATGTAGCCTTCCCGCTCCATCTCGCTTGTAAACCGCGCCTTACAGGTCTCGTCGGCCCAGAACAACTCCACCGGGACGCCGATGAGTTCCAGGGGAGTATAACCGAGTATATCCGCGCACCGCCTGCTGACGCAGAGCAACCGGAGACTATCCGGGTCGCAGAGAAACTTTGCATCGCGAGAATTCTCTATGAGTTGTCTATACCGGGAGAGGGCCAGGCGAGAGTCACGGGTAAAGAGCGTTGTGGCCCCACAGAACCAGAAGAGGAAGATCGTGTGCAGCCCCGTCATCACCGGATTGATGAGATTGCCAAGAGATGCCTGGTAGAGTTGGATAAGTACAAATCCGACAGTCAAAAACGTGGTCAACAGAAGGCTCTTTTGAGGGTACCAGAGCGCTACAAGGAGAATAGGAATGCAGTAGATCAGGGGACTGATAGGGTTGCTGCTAACCTGCTCAATCGCTGTCAGTATGAGTGACACTAGAGAGAGGGACACCAGAACAATCATTTTTACAATATCTGTATCGATGAAGATGTCCTCTCTAGAATGGCTCACAGGACAGCGATTAAAAGACATGCGAAGTACAAGGTTTTATCGAACGAGGCTATATACCATTCGGAATTTGAAGCAATGGATAGAGACCATTCATAAAAATGGGGAGATACCACTCGGTCTTCTGTAATACAGAGTCCCTCGATTTTGCAAAAAAGAGAGGATTTGGCAGAAAAGACCAAAGAGGAGAGAATATGAAGATCGTCGTTTAACCCTAAAATATGCGCCCGTTTGTCTTTGTTAACATCGCCATGAGCGCGGATGGGAAGATATCAACAAAAGAGCGACGACAGGTCAAGATCTCGGGAACTGAGGATTTTTCACGCGTCGACAGGATCAAAGCGGCGAGTGATGCCATTATGGTCGGCATCGGTACCGTGCTTGCGGATAACCCCTCGCTCACCGTCAAATCCCCGGACCTCCGTGCCGAGCGAAGAGCGGGAGGAAAAGACGAGCATCCCATCCGCGTCGTGGTGGATAGTGCAGCACGGACACCGCTCGATGCGGATATCCTCCACAAGGGAACCGGTAAGCGTATCATCGCCGTCTCACGCAAGGCGCCCCGAGAGCGGGTAGAGGCCTTGAGAGAGCACGCCACCGTCGTCGTCACCGGCGAAGATTCGGTCGATCTCCAAGCCCTGCTTGAGGAACTATACCGGCAGGGCGTCCGACGCTTGATGGTCGAGGGGGGCGGGACCCTGATCTGGGGACTCTTTGAGCAGGGGCTTGTCGATGAACTCCAGACATTCATCGGCAACATCGTCATCGGCGGAAAGGACGCCCCCACGCCTGCCGACGGAGAGGGTTTTCTCCGGGAAGCAGACTTTGCGCGACTGCGCCTGATCGAGGCCGTTCAGCTCGATGACGGTCTCCTGATACGGTGGAGCGTCGAGAATAGGTAAGGAGATCTCTACCGGAGGGTCGCCTTTTTAGAAAAAAGAGGCGAGAGTGTTACGGAACCACTGCAATCTGATCTATAACCTTGTAGGAACCGCCCGTGATGAGAGAGATGGTAATCTCAACCCGGTTCTCTCCTTTTGCGTTCTGGATGATCAGTTCTTCGCCGGTGATCGGCTGCAGGCTATCGGTGACGACCTCCCCGGTCGACTTAGTCACACGCACGTCGATGCTCTTTACGAAGGTCTTCCCTGCACCGCCGCGGAACGCGATGTAGAGATCATTCGTAACCCGTGAGGGGAATCCGCCCGTAATCTGGAACTCAACCTCTTTTCCCGGCGGCATCGTCTGCGTCGGACCGGGTGTCAGCGAGACTGTTGATGTGGAGACAGGCGTTGCCGTACTCCCGGGAGTCTCAATCGGGGTAGTCTCAGTCGGGGACGGCCCGACGTCACTGCCAGCTCCCGTACAGGCAGCGCCAAACGAGAACGCGAGCAGCAGAACGATCAGAGCGGATAGCAACCTGAAGTTCATGATCCGATCATGCGCATCATGATATTTCATAGTTTCGTAAGGTCCGCGACAAATTTCCCGGAATATTGTATAAAAATGCCTGGTTTATGGAGATCCCGACCTCGAATAGTGACCAAAAAGACATCAGGAAGTTGTCCCGGATCGGGCAATAGAAAGATTTATAATTATTGGAAGGAAACTTCTATCCACATCAGGTGCAACGATGAACCTACGAAGACCGAACGCCAACGACGCGACTGGAACGAGCAACCGCTCCCGGGATGTCGTGCCCATGTCAGGCATCTGCAGCCGGTGCGTCGACGGCTGCAAGGGATCCTGTGAGATCTGGCTCTCCTCCTTCCGGGGCAGGGAGGTCCTCTATCCCGGCCCGTACGGGGAGATCACCGCTGGTGCGGACAAGAACTATCCGGTCGACTACTCGCACCTGAACATCCAGGGCTATGCCAGGGGTGCAAAAGGGCTGCCGGAGGGTATCGAGGCCGGCCCGGACACCGCACTCTTCCCGGATGTTGATACCAGGACAGAGTATGGATGGAGTATCAAGGTCCCGATGCGGGTCCCCATCTTCACCGGGGCGCTCGGGTCGACCGAGAGTGCCCGGGCAAACTGGGAGCACTTCGCTATCGGAGCCGCCATATCGGGCATCACCCTCGTTTGCGGAGAGAACGTCTGTGGTGTCGACCCCGGGCTCGAACTTGACCACACCGGAAAGATCAGCAAGTCGCCCGAGATGGACCGCCGTATCAAGACCTACCGGCAGTTCCACGACAAGTACGGCGAACTCCTGGTACAGATGAACGTGGAGGATACAAGGCTTGGGACCGCCGAGTACGTCTCGTCAAAGCACAACCTGGAGACGATCGAGTTGAAGTGGGGCCAGGGTGCAAAGTGTATCGGCGGCGAGATCAAGGTCGGCAACCTCGACCGGGCGAATCAGCTAAAAGATCGCGGCTACGTCGTCCTCCCCGATCCGGGGATCCACGAAGTGCAGGCAGCCTTCCGGAACGGGGCCATAAAGGAGTTCGAGAGGCACTCGCGTCTCGGTTTCGTCACCCGGGAGGGGTTCCTTGAGGAGGTCGACCGGCTCCGGGATATCGGGTTTAAGCGGGTTACCCTCAAGACAGGCGCCTACTCGGCCGTCGAACTCGCGATGGCCCTTCGGTACGGAGCCGAGGCGAAGATTGACCTCCTCACCATCGACGGCGCACCCGGCGGCACCGGGATGAGCCCCTGGCCGATGATGAACGAGTGGGGGATACCGACCTTCTACATCGAGTCCCTCGCCTACCAGTTCGCCGAACGGCTTCGGGAACGGGGCATCCGGGTTCCGGACATCGCCATCGCCGGCGGGTTTTCGGATGAGGCAAACGTCTTTAAGGCGCTCGCCATGGGGAGCCCCTACACCAAGGCCGTCTGTATGGGCCGTGCCCTCATGATCCCCGGCATGGTCGGGAAGAATATTGCGAAGTGGCTCGAAGCCGGCGAGCTCCCAAAGACCGTCTCGAAGTACGGCCGCACAAAAGAGGAGATCTTCGTCTGCTACGAGCAGCTCAAGGAGAGGTACCCCGACCGTATCGACGAGATCCCGCTCGGAGCGGTGGGGGTCTACACCTACACCCAGAAGTTCAGGACCGGACTGCAGCAGATCATGGCCGGGACGCGGAACTTCAGCCTCAAGACAATCTCCCGGAACGATCTGATGGCCCTGACCGAAGAGGCGGAAGCAGTCTCCGGCATCCCATACGTAATGCGGGCCTACCGCGACGCCGCCGAGGCAATCCTCGACTCATAAGTTACACATCAGCACCAGCAGCACCGATAAACGTCCATACCACGCAATGGGCGCAGACCACCTCCAGAGCGCTTGATTGATCGGGAATCAAGAACTCTGGAGGGGAGGATCCATCCAATCACCAATTTTTAAATTTATTTATTTATCGCGATAATATTTAATGTAAAGAGCGCGTCAGGTCTCCCTGATATACCATGCATACGGACACAAATCCAACCCTCCTCATCACCGGTGGGGCTGGATTCATCGGCTCACATCTCACGACGGAACTGCTACAGCACGGCTATCATGTCCGGATCCTTGACAACCTGACGCCGCAGGTGCACGGTCCAGACAGGCAGCCTCCCGGCCATCTTGATGGGCGGGCCGAAGTCCTCGTCGGGGATATACGTGACCCACAGCATCTGCAGGAGGCCCTGGAGGGGGTGGATGCCGTCATCCATCTTGCGGCGGTCGTTGGAGAACGGCCGAGCATGTGCCGGATTGAGAAGTATACGAGCGTCAACACCATCGGGACAGCCGTCCTCCTCGAGGCCTTGCTCGACCATCCCATCGAGCGGCTCATCGTCGCCTCAAGCTCTGCCGTCTACGGAGAAGGCCTGTACTGTTCGTACAACGGCACCGTCTACCCGAAGATCAGGCGCTCGCCCAAGGATATTGCAAAGGGAAACTGGGAACCCCGGAGCCCTGACGGCGAAGTGATCTATCCCCTTCCCACACCGGAGACGAAAGAAGCATCACCACTCTCGATCTATGCCGTCTCCAAGTACAACCAGGAGGAGATGTGCAGGATGATCGGCGAGGCATACGGCATTCCGACGACCATCCTCAGACTCTTTCCCGTCTATGGACCGCATCAGGGTTATGCCAGCCCGTACTCCGGCATGCTGACCGAATATGCATCCCGTCTCCTCCAGGGGCTTCCTGTGCGCCTCTTTGAGGACGGATACCAGCAGCGCGACTTTGTGAGCGTTTACGACGCGGCACGCGCCTTCCGCCTGGCCCTGGAGTCGCCAGGAGCTGCCTATGAGACGTTCAACATAGGGAGCGGCCGCCCTCATACGTTCCGGACCGTCGTCGACCTCCTTGCAACGATAACCGGACGAGAGTACCTTGCGCCCGAGATCATGGGGACCGCCCGGGTCGGTGACGTCCGCCACTGCTTTGCAGATATCAGCCGTGCCCGGGAGGCCCTCGGCTACGAGCCGAAGGTCTCCCTTGAGGAGGGGCTGCTCGATCTCGTCGCCTGGGTTCGAGGAGAGATTGCAGGCCTGCAAAGGCCCAAGCTGCACCTCAAGACTCCGGCGTCATCGCGCCTCCACGTTTGAAGGCTGCCCGGGGCCCAACCATTATTTTCCCGGCAGTCGTACTTTCTCTAAATCATGCATCTCAGTCTTAGGACCTGGGAAGTACGGCTCGGGATCATCCTGGTTGCTTCTTCGGTCGTGATATACGTCGTAAAAGACCTCCTGCTCGGAGATCCCCAGAATACCTACCAGTATATCTTCAACGCCCTCGGTTTTCTACCGATCAATGTCCTTCTTGTGACGCTCATCTTAAACCAGCTTTTAAGCATTCGGGCCAAACGCGAACGGTTGGAGAAGATGAATATGGTCATCGGGGCATTCTTTTCGGAGGTCGGCTCCGGACTCCTCACCTCCCTCTCGGAACACGACCGAGATCTAGAGGAGATAAGGCAGGAACTCATCGTAACGGAGGCCTGGACGCCGGAGAGGTTCTCGCGCGTGCGCGACCGTCTTCGCAGCCATCGTTGCAACCTTTCCGTCGGGGCCGCGAATCTTGAAGAACTCTGCCGTTACCTTACAGAGCGGCGTGGATTCCTTCTGCGGCTGCTTGAGAACCCTGTCCTCCTGGAGCACGAGTCATTCACCAACCTCCTCCGGGCTGTATTCCACCTGACCGAGGAACTCGAACGCCGGGGCGACTTTTCCGCTCTCCCACAGACCGATATTGCCCACCTCACCGTGGACATCAAGCGGGCATACAGCCTGCTCATAGGAGAATGGCTCAATTACATGGAATACCTCCAGAAGAACTATCCCTACCTCTTCTCGCTTGCCGTGCGTTCAAACCCCTTCGATAAGACAGCGTCGCCGATTGTGCGGTAAGGGTACCATGATGGACGTGAGGGGCGAAGGTTGCCGCCCATTCCTTTTTGCGTCCTTTGCTGCCCCGCAGCCCTCATGCCCCTCTTCCCCGGAGGCACAATCTATATACCCGCAACCGCGGTACGCCACACTCGAATACCATGAGCGAATACTCGGTACTGATCGGCGGCAAGGCCGGCGAAGGAATCAACACGGCAGGCCTCTCCATTGCCCGCCTCTTCTCACGGCTCGGATACCGCACCTACATGTATTTCGATTACCCATCGCTCATCCGCGGTGGGCATAACTTCGCGATCATCCGCGCTTCGGATAAGGCAATCGGAGCACACCGTACCCGGGTCGATATCCTTCTCGCCTTCGACCAGAACGGCATTGAGACCCACCGGGAACGGATCCACGAAGGCACGACAGTCATCTACGACGCCTCTCAGGTGGCAAAAGGGATAGGCCAGGGCCTCCCGCTCGATAGAATAATCGAAGAGGAGAAAGCGCCCCCGATCACCAAGAACTCCGCGATGCTCGGTGCCCTCGCGCGGACGGCGGGCATCGGCCGAGAGGTCCTTGAGGATGTCCTCCGCGCCGCCGTCCCGGAAAAGCACCTGGAGGCAAACCTCCGGGTCGCCGGCCGGGGCTACGATGCCGTGGAAACCGTCTTCTCCGTCGAACCGCTCGGTGCTCCGACGCTTCCCGTCCTGACCGGAAACGAGGTCACGGGGCTTGGGCTCGTCCACGGCGGGCTAGATACCTATATCGCCTACCCGATGACCCCGACGTCAAACCTCCTCCACTTCCTTGCGGAACGGGCGGAGGACCTCTCTATCAAGGTCCTCCACCCGGAAAACGAGATCAGCGTCGTCATGATGGCCCTTGGCCTTGCCTACGCCGGAAAGAAGGCTGCGGTCGGTACATCTGGCGGCGGGTTCTGCCTGATGACCGAGGGGCTCTCCCTTGCCGGGATGGCGGAACTCCCGGTGACGATCGTGATGGGGCAACGCCCCGGCCCGAGCACAGGCCTCCCCACCTACACTGCCCAGACCGAACTCCACTTTATCCTGAACGCAGGCCAGGGAGAGTTCCCCCGACTCGTCGTCGCTCCGGGCGACCTCGATGAAGCCTACGTCTGGTCGGCGACCGCTCTGATGCTCTCATGGAAGTATCAGGTGCCTTCTATTATCTTGACCGACAAGACGCTCGCGGAAGGCGCCTTCTCCTTCGATATCGATGCCGTCGTCCCGCACCCGGACCAGGAACCACTGCTCTGGGATGGAAATGGAGAGTACAGCCGCTATGCACTGACCGAGGAGGGGGTATCGCCGCTTGCCTTCCCGGGGCGGGAGGGCGCGGTCGTGAAGGTGAACAGTTACGCCCACGACGAGGCCGGGTTCACCACGGAAGCGCCTGATCAGACACGGAGACTGAGGGAGAAGATGCTCAAGAAGGGTGCAAGTCTCTCGGCGGAACTGGGCGCCTACCCGGTCGTGAGGACATACGGCGCACGCGACGCCGGGAAAACGATCATCTGCTGGGGATCGGAGAAGTGGGCGTGCATCGAGGCTGCCGAGGCCTTCGAGGCTCGGGTCGTCCAGCCGCTGGTGCTCGCCCCGTTCCCCGTCCGCGCCTGGAAGGAGGCGATGATCGGGGCGGGGAAGGTCGTCTGCGTCGAGAATAACGCCACCGGCCAGCTCGCACGATTACTCAGGCAGCATGGGTTCGACCCGGGGAGATCGATCCTGAAGTACGACGGGCGGCCGTTTGCGGTTGATGAACTCGAGGCGCGCCTTGCGGAGGTCTTTGTATGAAACCAAAACAGCCTGCGGGAAAGACGGCAGGGGAACTCATCACCCCGGTCCAGAACACCTGGTGCCCCGGGTGCGGCAACTTCTCGATCCAGCATATGATGAAGTCGGCAATCGCCGAGCTCTCGGAGGAGGAAGGGATACCTCTCGAGAACTTCGTCCTCCTCGGCGGGATCGGATGTCACGGTAAACTGGTCGACTACTTGGGCGTCAACAGTTTCTACGGCATCCACGGCCGCTCGATCCCGGCGGCCACCGGGATACGGATGGCAAATCCGGACTTAAAGGTCATCTGTCACGTCGGGGACGGGGATATCTACGCCGAGGGGCTCGACCACCTCATCTTCGCAGCCAAACGAAACAGCGACATCACGGTCATCGTCCACAACAACCGGGTCTACGGGCTGACGACAGGGCAGTACACACCGACATCGCCCACCGGGTTTAAAGGGCGCTCCACCCCCGGCGGGATCACGGAGCATCCCATAAACCCGCTAGAGGTGATGCTCGCCGCCGGGGCGACCCACATCGCGCGTGGCTACACAAAGAAGGTCCAGCACCTAAAAGGCCTCTTCAAAGAAGCGATCATGCACAGGGGGTTCTCGTTCGTCGACGTTCTCCAGATCTGCGCGACCTACTTCAATCTGACCGATTACTACAACAAGCACACCTACGAACTGCGGGAGGGGGATGTCGATACGGGGCGGTTCGAGAGCGCTCTTGCAAAGATACGTGAGTGGAACTACGACCGGGAAGCGCCTATCGCACTCGGGACGTTTTATTCGGCGAAAAAACCCATCTACGAGGAGCATTTTCAGGCGCTCACTGCCGGGAGGCCCGATAAGAGAGAACTCATCCGAAGGCTGCTCGAGGAATGGCGTTGAAAACTCAGTATTTCGCTAAAATAACAGAAGCAACTTTGCATCAGAAGGGTCTTGCGGAAAGCACCGCACGGTTCAGGGCCGGCCGCGTGCCCCAGGATGAGGAGGACGGTCCTTCCCCACCCCATTCCATCACGCACCCCGATCGTTCACCAGATCCCCGAGGGCCTTCTGGATATCTATCCAGATGACGAGGTCTTTCTCGCCCTTCTTCTCCCGGTCAAGCCCGTCGCTGCCCTGAAGTTTGATGATCCCCTTCATGTAGGCCTGGCTTGAGATGGCTGCGTCCAGCCGTTCGACGTCCGTCTCCGCGACCTGGATGACGCTAAGGACGTCGTCGACGACGATCCCGACCTTCGACCCGCCGGAGGCCTCGGGAGCCAGAACGATGATCTTCTGATTCTCGGTCCTCTCCTGTTCGGAGAGGCACAGCAGCTGACTGAGGTTGATGATGTTGGTGATCTCGCCCCGGAGGTTCATGATCCCTTCGAGGTAGGGCGGTGCTCTCGGCACCGGCGTGATCGGCATCATCTCGACGATCTCCTGCGCGAGGTGGATGTCGAGGGCATACAGTGATCCCCCGACTTGGAACTCAACAACACCTATGGTCGCCATTCTCCACACCCCGCTCTAGAAGGAGAACCGCTGCATGGTTGCCTTGAGATTGCCTGCCATGTCGTTGAGTTCGTGCGCGGCGCTCCCGATCTCCTCGGTCGAAGCGCTCGTCTCTTCAGAGAGAGACGCCAGGTTCTCCACCTGCGCCTGGGTCTCTTTGATCAGGCGGGTTCCTTCGTCCATCGCCTCGACAACGCGGTTCCCGACGTTCGCCTGGTTCTCGATAGCCCGGGCGATCTCACCCACATCGCCGCTGACCGTCTCCGCCCCGGAGACGATCTTCTTCAGTTCGGCGATCGTGCGGTTGACGCTCTCGACGCCTTCCTCGATCTCCGCGTAGACCTGCTCCATGTTCGTTGCGGTCCTATTGCTGTTCGCAACGATCGAGGCGATAAGGTCTTCGATGTTGTGGCTCGCCTTCTTGGACTCTCCGGCAAGGTTGCGGATCTCGCCTGCGACGACCGCGAACCCGCGGCCGTGCTCCCCGGCCCGGGCGGCCTCGATCGCGGCGTTGAGCGCGAGGAGGTTGGTCTGGTTGGCGATGTCGTTGATGAGTTTCACGATCTTGCCGATCTCGGCCATCTGTCCGTTGAGCCTGACGATCTCTTCCATGCTCTGCCGGGAGATCTCCTCAACGGCAGCCATCTTCTGTTTGGTGGCCTCTCCAAGTTCCAGACCCCCTTTTCCGATCCGGGCCGTTTCATTGCTCACAGAGAGCACTTCCTGCACAGTGCTCGCAATCTCCTCGTTGGAGGCGGAGAGATCCGCCATCTGGTTCCCGATGCCCTCGATCTCTTTGAGCACCTGCCTTGAGAAGTCTGCACACTTCTGGCTCGTCACCGCCACCTGTTCGGCCGCCTTTGCAATCTCGTCGGAACTCTTGCTCGTCTCCTGCGTGCTGCTCTCGAGCTGGGCGATAGCCTCTTTTACCATCTTGAAGGGAACGACGATGGTATCCAGGGTCTCGTTGATCCCCTCCACGATCTTGCGATACTCCCCTTCGTGCTGTGTTGCATCGGCACGCACGCCGAGCTGCCCATTCTGGACCGCACGAGTCAGCATCTCAGTCTCGGTAACCAGGGTATGGAGGGCCTCCAAAGTGCGCAGACCGGCCGGGGCAAGCCGATCCTGCTCAGAACGGCGGCCGATTTTCGCAAGCGCTTCGCGGTCGGAGAGGTCACCATGACTGATCCGTCAAAGACATCGGCGACGCGGTTGACCTGGTCTATGACCCGATTGATGGCCGTCGCGACCTCCGCATAGGTTCCCTGATACTGGCCGGTCATCCGCACTGTGTAGTCATTGACGGCCATCCGCTGGAGGACACCATTCGCCTCGGTAAGCGGCGTGACGACCGCGTCCAGCGTGGCGTTGAGACCCTCGATGATTGTGCGGAACTCACCCTCGTGCCGCGTGGCGTCGGCCCGGACCTGCAGGCGCCCGTCCTGCGCTGCCTGCTCCAGCAGTTCGGCATCCTCGATCATTGCACCCAGTCTGTCGCGGACACTCGTGAGGCTCTCCATGATCTTGACGAAACTCCGCCGAACGTCCTCGGTGTACCGGTCCGCAGGGGCGATATTGGTGTCAAAGTCCAGGTTCCCCGCCGCAAGCCGGCTCAGGTTGCCGGCAAGCCGCTGGACCTCGCCCTCCATGTACCTGGAGGCTTTGACCATAACCGAGATATCCTGCACGATCTCGACGTGGCCGACGTTCTCGCCCCGGGCATTCTTGATGTAGGAGACGTCGACCTGGAAGTTGCCGCCGTTCTGCTCGAAGAGCGTCTGGTGCTGCCCGCGCCGGAGGCAGGCGATGCCGCAGTTAGGGGTCTTGCAGATGTTTGCCTGCCACTCGCTGCACTGCCGGCCCATGAGCTCCGCCCTCGTCCGCCCGAGGAAGGTTTCCGTGGCCCTGTTGACGAACGTCCAGTTCATCTCAAGATCGGTGACCGAGATGGGGAATGGGACCGCGTCAAGGATCGACTCATACCAGGCGGCAGTATCCGCAGCCGCATTCTTCTCCGCGGTGACGTCCACAAATTGCATGTGCACTCTCTTGACGTTGCCGGCGGCGTCAAGCAGAGGAATGCTCCAGGTCTTGAGGAACAGGATGCCCTTCGGGCACCGGATCTTCAACTCGCTGGAGATGGGGCGTTTCTCGCGCACGGCGTCGGCGACGCTCTTGCCATTCAGGTCGAGGATGTCAATGTCCTTGATGTTCAGGTGCAGGGCCTCTTCGCGGCTCCATCCGAAAAGTTCGAGCGCCTCATCGTTGAGATCGAGGACGTTGAGGCCGACGTCGGTGAGGACCATGGGAAGGGGGTTCTTCAGGAGGACCGTCCGGGCATCGGCCATCAACTCAAGAGCCTCCACCGCACCGCTCTCTCTAAATCCGGCCGGGAGCCCCACCGGTTCGAACCTCCCATCGACGGCGTTTTTAAGCAACCTTATGAGGTCAGCGCTTATTCCACAGTCATTACCGGAGTTGAAAGTATTGTCATCTAATGGTTCCAGTATCCTCTCCACGTAGTTCATCCCCTTTATTGGTCATCCCGGGGACGATGGACGATGCTTCCGTCCGAAGGCGGACTAGGTCAGGAAGAACTCGTGCGGCAACGGGAAAGGGCTCTCTGCCCCCCGGTGTGTATGATTCGGGTGTGCTCTGCCGCCGGTGGGTCTAGGGTGGTGGTGCAGAGGACCTGACCAGGTCCCACGGGATATCGGGGAGAACCCCGGGTGAGTGATTCGCCCCGCGGATATGCATGCATATACTATATGCAGATCACTCTAAGATTATGATAAATGTTGTGAAATAAAATTTAGCCTCTCGAAACGTATTTCGAATTTTTTGCAAAAAAAATGAATTTTTTACACACAAGCCGGTTCTCCAGAGGCAAGATATCAACAATTATGGTGAGCGGACATCATAAATAACCACCATGGCAGCGGAGAAGTACGGAGGAGGCGCGATCTGCATGACGAGCGAGATGCTCGAACTCGAAGAGATCAAGAAACTCCTCCGTAAGGAACCTCACGGACTCAGTATCCTCGAGATCTCCCGAAAACTCGGCATCGGCAGAAACGTGACGGCAAAGTACATGAGCATGCTCCATGCCGCAGGCCAGGTCGAGGTGCGCAGGGTTGCGGCGGCGAAACTCTACACCCTCGCGCACCGGGTGCCGGTCTCTGCGCTCCTCGGGCTGACATCCGACCTGATCGTCGTCCTCGACCGGAACCTGTGCATTGTATTCGCCAATACTGCATTCTGCACCGAGTTCTGCCCCGGCAGAGATGAGATCGTCGGTTATCCGATTGAGGCATTCCTCCCGGACCGCCCCATCCGCCAGCAGATCACCGAAATGATACACGCCGCTCTCCGGGGACAGGAGCGCAGGTGCAAACTCCCCTGGGAAGTGGACGGGCACACGATGAAGTTCCACGCGACGTTCATCCCGATCGTCTTCGAGGACGGCGCACCGGGGGTGACCGTCATCCTAGAAGACGTCACCCGCGAGGTCGAAGCGATGCAGGACCTCAGGAAAGCACTGGAGGAGAAGGATGCGTTGATCCACGCCATTCACTTCCGGATGCGCAACGCACTCCAGACGGTGTCGAGCATCATGCACCTGCAGACCTCACACCTTACCGACCCCGCTGCACGAAGAGCAGTCCGGGCAACCGAGCAGCAGATCCTCTCGCTCGCCCTCGCCCACGAAGAACTCCACCTCTCGCAGAACCTCAGCCGTGTCCGCATGGCGGATTACATTGCCCGCCTCGCCGGCACCCTCTTTAGGACCTACAACGTGCCCCCGGAGAAGATCGCCTGGAAAGTGCGTGCCCCGGGGGTCGAGATGCCGCTCGAACTTGCCCAGTTCACCGGATTCATCCTCACCGAGCGGATTGTCAACGTCATCCAGCACGCATTCCCCGACGGAATGACCGGATCGATGGAACTGGCGATCGACCGCGACCATACAGGCAGATATACCATTACCGTCCGGGACACCGGGGTGGGTATCCCGGAAGGAATGGAGATTGCCGCGGGCACCACCCCCGGCCTTCCCTCAGTTCGATACCTCGTCGAGCAGTACCTGGGCGGTGAGATCTCAATACGGGGAGACGGCGGCACGACGGTGACGATCGCCTTCAACGGAGAGGAGCCGCACGTGCCCCCTCTCGGGGCTACTCCGGCCGGAGAGCGCACCTGATCGCGCAGATCAGATCCGCGGTGGTATATGGCTTTAAGATGTATCTGGCGGGGGACGTTGCCATTGCCCGGTTTTTGATGGAAGGATCCGAGTGTCCGGTGACGTAAACAATGCGGCTGCCGAAGCGGTCACGAATGATCTTCGCCGCCTCGATACCGTCCATATCACCCATGAGCGTGATATCCATGAAGACCAGGTGCGGCCGCAGCTCTTCCGCCCGGCGGATCGCATCAGCCCCTGTCGCTGCAATCGAAACAACCCCGTACCCGAGTTTTTCAAGGCGGGACACCATATCGAACGCGATGATGCCGTCATCCTCGACGACAAGTATCCGCGTATCTTCACCACCTGTTCCGATCATCTCGCATACATCTCCCGCCCCGTCCGGCCTCCGGCGCCGGTTCGGGCGCACGAGCAGTGGACAACCAGATTTAATGGTATCGTGAAGGGGTATTAACGGTCTTTCGGTTCTTCACCGCGGCCCCCGCCCACACCCAAGATTTCATAAACTACACACTCCACAGGGTGCCCGGACCACCTGGAGGTGAGGTGAGATGAAGCGACTGGAAGGAAAGAACGTCCTGATTACCGGCGGCTCGACCGGCATCGGCCGATCGACGGCGATCAGGTTTGCGGATGAAGGCGCAAACGTCGCGATCAACTACCATGCAAGCGAGACGGAGGCGGAGATCACGCTTGGGGAGGCTCAAGGTGCCTGCAGCCTCATCCGCGAGAGGGGGTGCAAGGGGATGCTTGTCCAGGGGGACGTCGCAAACGAAGAGGACGTCAAGCGCATCTTCGATGAGGTTCTCAAGGCCTGGGGGAGGATTGATGTCCTGATCAACAACGCCGGTATCCAGGCCGCAAGCCCAACCCACGAGATGAGTATGGACGCCTACGATCGGGTCCTCGCGGTGAACCTCCGGGGCGCGTTCCTCTGCTCACGGGAAGCGATCAGGCACTTCCTCGACCGGGGCGGCGGGGGCGTGATCCTCAACAACACCTCGGTCCACGAGACCATGCCAAAACCCCAGTATGCCCCATACGCCGCAAGCAAAGCGGGACTTGGAGCTCTCGGGAAGACTCTTGCACTCGAGTATGCCGGACAGGGTATCCGGGTCAACACGGTCGCTCCGGGCGCGATTAGAACCCCGATCAACCGTGAATGGGCGGAAGACCCGGAGAAGAAAGCCCTCGTCGAGGGGCATATTCCACTCGGCCGCGCCGGGGAGCCGGAGGAGATCGCCGCGGTCTTCGCCTTCCTTGCATCGGATGAAGCCGCTTACATCACCGGGCAGACGATCTACGTTGACGGCGGGTTGACCCTCTGTAACGATTTCAGAACGCCGTGGTCGTTGGGAAGTTAAGAGTGACGAGATTAAAGTAAACGATAGGCTCAAAGAGTTCCTGCCGGTGAACAGCCGGGATCAGTCCCGGATGGCTACCTGAAAACTCAATCGAACCAGGTGACTTGTTTAAACATCTTAATATAATCCTATTTTTATACAGTAGGTCCCGAAACCGGCTGTCCGGAACAGGGCCCGCTGTGGAGTATTCACTGTAGAGCAGGCCTGCCTGCCACCGGGCGGCTCAGCGCAGCAAAGAGCATCCCTGAGCATCATAAACGGAGACCGGACAACGTATGGTCTTTGAGACAAAAGAGGGGCTAACAGACGAAGAGATCGGCCACGGCTTGAAACTCGTCATCTGGGACGGCCTTGCCACCCAAGCGATGGTGACGTTGACCGGCGGCATCTTCCTTGTAGCCTTCGCCCTGCAACTCGGGGCCTCGAACACCGTGATCGGCCTGCTCTCCGCCATCTCGCCCCTTGCAGAACTCCTGCAGATCCCGTCCATCTACGTCGTCGACCGCATACGGAAGCGGAGACTGATCGTTGTTACGGCCTCCCTCGTGGCACGCCTCTGCTGGGTCCCTATCATTCTGATACCGTTCTTCCTCTCGCCCGGGCAGGGGATATTCGTGCTCATCGCATCGATTGTCCTGTACTCAGCATTCTCGGCAATCTCTCACTGCGGCTGGAACTCCTGGATGCGTGACCTGATACCGCAGGACCGGCTTGGCGCATTCTTCTCCAACAGACTCACGCTCTCCACAGCGCTTGCACTCGTCGTCAGCCTCGTTGCCGGGTTCTTCATCGATTCGTGGGAGATCGCCTTCCCTGACCTCCCGACCTACGGCTACTCCGTCCTCTTTGCCCTAGGACTCATCGCGGGCCTTATCGGGATCACGTTCCTCGCCCGCACGCCAGAACCCAGGATGGTCGTCGAATACGAGGAGGACGGCCTCTTTGCCGCGATCAAAAAGCCGTTTGCGGATCTCAACTTCAAGAACCTCATCATCTTCCTTGCCTCGTGGAACTTTGCCGTCAACCTCGCCTCCCCATTCTTCACGGTCTATATGCTCCAGAGGATTGGTCTTGACGTCTCGCTCGTCGTCGGTCTCAGCGTCCTCAGCCAGATCATGAATATCGCCTTCTACCGGTCATGGGGAGGTGTTGCCGACCGGTACTCCAACAAATCTGTCCTCGCAGTGAGCGGACCGCTCTATATGCTCGCGATCTTTGCATGGATGTTCGTCACCCTCCCCGATGTCTACATCCTGACCTATCCCCTCCTCATCCTCATTCACATCCTAATGGGGATCTCGCTTGCGGGGGTCTCGCTTGCCTCGGGGAACATCGGCCTGAAACTGGCTCCAAAGGGCCAGGCAACCAGTTACCTTGCAGCGAGCACGTTCGCCAATTCGGTCGCCGCCGGGGTGGCTCCGATCCTCGGCGGGCTTCTTGTGGACTTCTTTGCCGAGCGTGAGCTCATCTGGACTCTGATCTGGAGGGACCCGGCACGCGAACTCGTCTTTGTCACACTCGATCTTCAGCAGTGGGAGTTCTTCTTCCTCTTCGCCTTCATCCTCGGGCTGTACTCAATTCATCGCCTGACGTCTGTGCAGGAAGAAGGCGAGGCAAAGGAGCAGGAGGTCGTCGACGAACTTCTCGCCGGGGTCAGGCGCGATATGCAAAACTTCTCGTCGGCAGGTGGTCTTCGCGACCTCGTGAAGTTCCCCTTCTCATTGGTCAGATACCGCAGAAAGGGGCGGGAGAAGATAATGAAGAAACGATAAGATGAATCGGTAACCATCATAGCCCAGGAATTTCACTTCGATATTATGAATCGGAGATATCTGCACGCAGGCATCATCATCAGTGCGCTGCTCGCAATGGCAGTTCTTGCCGCAGGATGTATCGGTACACTCCAGACACCGGGTGAGAACAGCACGTCGACACCACAGGAAGAGAGTGTCATCACCCACCCCTAACCAAGGACCTAGAGCGGCATCTCCGTAGAGCAGGCACTCAGCAACCGGCGGTCGGTCCGGGTCTATGCCGAAACGCCGCTCACGCTCGCCGAGATCGGGTAGGTCCTCTGGGCAGCGCAAGGGATCACGGACAGCACGGGCCACCGGACCGCACCTTCCGCCGGCGCACTTTACCCCCTGGAGGTCTACCTCGTCGCGGGAAGCGTCACCGATCTCGAGCCGGGGACCTACCACTACGATCCCGCGGGGCATCAACTCGTCCGCCTCGAGAGAGGGGACCTGCGGGAGGCCCTCAAGGTTGCGGCGCGCAACCAGACTCAGGTCGGCGACGCCCCGGCAACGCTCGTCATCGCCGCGGACCCCGAGCGAACGATCGCAAAATACGGCGAAGAACGGGGGATGCAGTTCGTATACATGGAGACCGGGCATGCTGCCCAGAATGTCTACCTCCAGGCAGAGACGATGAATCTTGCTACCGTTGCCATGGGGGCGTTCGACGATGCCGCGGTTCGCGAGGTCCTCAAGCTTTCGGAGGAGACGGTGCCGCTCTACCTTATGCCGGTGGGGAGAGGGATCCCGGGGAATGTTTGAAGTCAAGAACCGTCCACAGGGGTCCATCATGGACGCCCTCGAAGCAATTCTGACCCGGCGAAGCGTACGGGAGTACACCGATCGTCCGGTCGCTCCGGAGACGGCGAAAAGCCTCCTCGCCGCCGCGATGCAGGCACCGTTCTCCGGGAGCGAGCCGCCCTGGCACTTTATCGCCATCGACGACCCGGATATTCTCGCTAGAATTCCTGCCGTCAGCCCGTATGCCAAGATCCGCCCACCTCCACCGCTCGCGATCCTCGTCTGTGCGGACTTAAGCCACCCGGAAGACCGCGACATCTCGGTGCAGGGCTGCGCCGCGGCGACCCAAAACATCCTCCTCGCTGCTCACGCGCTCGGGCTCGGCGCGGTCTGGACTGCCATCTACCCGGACCCCGATCGGGTGCTCGGGTTTGCAAACCTCTTCTCGCTCCCGGACTCCGTTCTTCCCTTCGCCCTCGTCACACTTGGCCACCCGGCCGCACGCCCCCCGCCGGTTGACCGCTACCGCGAGGATAGAGTGCACCAGAACGCATGGTGAGAGAACCCGCTGGAACGGACCCTCATTCCTTATCAGGGATCATTCGAGATGGCCCGAGAAGACGAAACTGGCAGAGATGCCGGAGCACCAGCCGGCTTTCCGAAGAACAGGATGGAGGCACTCACCGACGGCATATTCGCCTTCGCCATGACCCTCCTCGTCATCAGCCTTGACGTTCCGGAGGGGGCCCACGACCTCTCGGACGCCGCCCTCATGGCAATGCTCGCCGGTTACCTCCCCGACCTCTACCACTACTTCCTCGCCTTCTTCATCCTTGCCGCCTTCTGGATAGCCCATCACGCCCAGGTAGACCATCTCAAGGTTATCGACCGCCGCTTCCTCTGGATCAACATCACGGCGCTCATGTTTGTTGCGCTCGTGCCGTTCTCCGTCTCCCTTATCGGCGACTACCCGGACGAGATCTTCGCGGCGGTCATCTTCGAGGCAAACCTCCTCGCCATCGGCCTGCTGTTTGCCGCGCAGTGGTTCTACGCCACACACAGCGGCCGCCTCGTTCATCCCGGCACCGATCTATGGCGCGGAAGCAGACGGGGGATGGTTGTCCCCATCGTCTCGGCCATCGCGATCCTGCTCGCCCTCGCCGGCTGGACGTGGAGCACCGTGATCTACGCGCTCATTCCCCTCGTGATGCGCTTTCTGCCCCCGAGCAGGTGAGGGACGGCACGACCGACGGCTGCTGCTGGCTGATGCAGTGGATCGCGCCAAGACCAGCAACCATCGCCGTGCAGTCGATCCCGACGACCTCACGGTCGGGGAAGACCTGCCTGAGTCGGGCTATGGCAATCTCGTCGTTTGGATGCTTAAAGACCGGCACCAGCACGACACGGTTTCCAATGTAGAAGTTCGCGTAACTTGCCGGCAACCGCTTCGCGCCCCCGACCCTTCCCGGCATCGGGAGCGGGATGACTGTCAGAGGGTTCCCGTCCTGGTCGGTCGACGCCGTAAGGATCTCATAATTCTCCTGCAGGATCGCGTAGTTCTCGTCGTCCTCGTTCTCCTCTAGGGCGCAGACGACGGTCGTCGGCCCCACGAACCGGGCGATATCGTCGATATGGCCGTCGGTGTCGTCGCCGGCGATCCCCTGCTTTAGCCAGATGACGTTTCCTGCGCCGAGGTAGGCCTCCAGGTAGGCCTCGATCTCCTCCCTGGAGAGGTGCGGGTTCCTGTTCGGGTTTAAGAGGCAGGACTCCGTCGTGAGCACCGTGCCGCACCCGTTCACATCGATCGCTCCCCCCTCAAGAACAATACCGGGGGTGAAGACGGGAAGATCCAGTTCGCGGTTCATGATGAGCGGGATCCGGGTATCCTCCATAAGTTCCTGGTACTTCTCCCCCCAGGCGTTGAAGGTCCAGTCCACCATCGCAAGGCTCTTACTCTTTTGATTGAGGACGAACGTCGGCCCGTAGTCCCGGAACCAGACGTCGGCATAATCTACAATGTGGAACCTGATGCCCCGTGTATCGAGGCCTACCTCCTCAAGCATCGCCTCAACCCGGGTGCGCATCGCTTCGCTCGTGACGAGGAGGTTGATGGTCTCGGACCCGCGCAGAGCCGCGATGATCTCGATGTAGGTCCGCTCTACGCTGGCAAGATCGGGAAACGTCTCCCGGTCATGGGGCCAGGAGAGCCAGACGGCATCGTGCGGCTCCCATTCCGCCGGCATGCGGTAGCCTAAACTCACAGGGGTCTTCCCCGGGGGGAGCCGGCGGGTAAGCGGCCGGTAGGTCTCCGGCCGCCGGTTCCGGAAGAAACCCCAGCCATCCCGGATGGTCTCGTTCTCCGCGAGGTCGACCTCCACGACAATGACCTCCTCGGAGGTCTCGCTTGCCCGGGCAAGGACGTTCCCGAACGCATCGGCAACAAAGGAACTCCCGAAGAACTGGAGATCCCCTTCAGTGCCCACCCGGTTGACGGCAGCGACGTGAACACTGTTTGCTATCGCATGGCCCCGCTGAACCGTCTCCCACGCATCACGCCAGTCGCCTTCAGGTGGCTCCTCCCCGGCAATCCTGCCGATGGCGGTCGGGTAGAAGATGATCTCCGCACCCTGCAGCGCGACAGCTCTTGCGGCCTCCGGGAACCATTGGTCATAGCAGATGAGCACGGCAATCCGGCCGTATTGAGTATCATAAACTCGATATCGGTCTCCAGGCCGGAAGTAGGTCTTTTCGTAGAAGAGGGGATCGTAGGGGATATGCACCTTCCGGTAGGCCGGGAGGAGGAGCCGCCCGTCGGCATCGATCACCACCGCGGTGTTGTAATGCTCGCCGGACGCGGTCCGTTCGTAGACCGGCACGATGACCACCACGTTATGCTCCCGGGCAAGCGCCGAGAACGCATCGGTCGAAGGACCCGGTATGGTCTCCGCGTAGTCCGAGGCGTCTGCATCCTCGTACTGCGGGAAATAGGGGACCCGGAAGAGTTCCTGCAGGCAGAGAATCCGGGCGCCCCTGGCGATCGCCGTTCTCGCCATATCAAGTGTGTGAGCCAGGTTGCGGTCGGGGTCCATCCCCACCGCCGTCTGGATAAGGCCGATCGTCAGTGTGCTCATCTTTTCCATCACTCCGTATTGGTAGGGCTCTAGGGCATCTTATAGCATCCGCAAACGGCCATAGCATTATCCCGCCCCGCGTCGAACCTCGTATAAATGGAATTTGTGACGGTCCTCCTCATAGCAGCCGGGCTTGCAATGGACGCGTTTGCCGTCTCGATCAGCGGAGGCACCACTGTTCGGGAAGACCGGGTCCGGTGGGCTCTCATTATCGGAGGACTCTTCGGTGGGTTTCAGGCCGCGATGCCGGTGCTTGGCTGGCTCGGCGGGGTGAACCTCGCCTCGTTTGTCGGGGCATACGCTCCCTGGATCGCCTTCATCCTGCTTGCCCTGATCGGCGGGCGGATGGTCATCGAGGCGGTGCTGGAGAAGGGCGAAAGCGTTCAGTTTACCACAGGAGGCATCGCGACGCTTCTACTGCTCGCCATCGCAACGAGCATCGACGCCCTCGCCGTCGGCATCACATTTGCCGTTCTCGATACCCCAATACTCTGGCCCGTGGTCACGATCGGTCTTGTAACCTTTGCTCTCTCCGCCGCCGGCGTGCTCGTGGGAAGTTCGTTCGGCCGGATCTTCGGAAGGAAGGTCGAGATCCTCGGTGGGGTGATCCTTATCGGGATCGGTCTCCGGATCCTGCTCGACCATCTCCTCTTCTAATAATCAGGCGGACTCGTCCAGAATCCTCCGCATATCGAGGACGAGCTCTTTGCTCTCCGAGTCGAGCGCGACAAGCCGGAGGTCCTCCGCCGACCGGACGCCGAGACCGAGCTCGGCAGCGCGGGCGATGGTCTCCATTTCAAAGATCCGGCCCTCCATCACCTCCGGCGTCGAGTTGTAAAGACGGAGCAAGGCGATCCCGGCAGCATCAAGGGCGACACGGTCGGTGCTGGCAAGGATGACGTTCGGCGCAATGACGTCGCCCCGCTCTGGCCCACCGGTCGAGAAACCTTGCGTTGCATCCATGATGGCGACATCACAGGGGCAGAACCGGCTGATCTCGGCGATCATCCGGCGCTGGTGCGGCGAGGAGTGCAGTTCCGCCATGTAGTTGTAACCGTCTCTAGGGTCCCGTTCCGCCACGGTCCCCACCAGGTTCTTGAGCGAGAGGGAGACGTGGCCCCCAAATCGGTGAGTCTTCAAGCAGCAGGTTTGGACCACCGCATCCGCTTCAGAGAAGGTCCGGGCGATCAGAAATCCCCGCTTCCAATGGAGACCATCTGGCGGCACAGCCTTCCAGCCGTCGGATTCGAGAACGTCGAGCACCACCACCTCCGCTCCAGCCCGCTCCGCGAGATCGATGATCCCCCGATTCTTCAAGACGGTTCTTGTCTCTCCCATCCCGCTCCGCTCCCCCAGCATGATCGACCGGGCACCTGCGTTCCTGATCTGCCTAAAGATCGCCTCCAGCGTATCAGGATGGGTCGTTGCAGGGAACGGGTCATCACTATTGAAGTTCGCCTTGACAGCAACAGTCTTTCCGCGTAGCATTGGGGAACCAGTCTCGCGCCAGAGGGTCTCGATGGCGTGATCGCGATCCGATGCATCGATGATATAGACTTGAGATGCTGCTGGGGATGCCATGCGCGCAGATTACCCCCCGATGTATAAATATCCTCCGTGCAGCCCTCTTTTCCAAAACATGACCGGTACCATGGGATATGCGCTGTAGGAGAAGTTGGTCTCCATGGCCTCCAGCCAGACACTTTCTGCCCGGCAAGAAGAGTGAGAGCAAAACGCTTATCGAGAGCCGTCCAACCCCGAAAGACTCGTTCATCATCTCCGCAGGAGAGCCATGCCCTGCACTTTGGGGGTTAAATCCAGCGGCCTCATTCGACATGTATAAGAGTACCCCCAGCGCAATACGTAATAAAACCTCAGGCTATCTCGGAGACCGCGAATCCCGCCAGAAACGCCTCAAAGAGGCATAAAGTGAGGTCGCAAGTCTCTGAAAGAGCAAAAGGAATGAGGCCAGTACAACCATGACTTCCAGAATGCATACCCCCCACACCACCTGTCCCAGTTGCCACGAAGAGGTCTTCCTGGATGAACTCGTGGGTGGGCGCTGCCCCCTCTGCGGGTACTCCCTCGATGATGACGACGGTACCTGCAGCGAATATGAGGAGACCCTTGAGCGCTCCGACCTAGGGTGGATGATCTTTCAATTATTTGTCTTCAATCGGTTCTGCAGCAGGGGAGCAAACCCGTTCCAGGTCATGCAGATCCTCTCACGGTACGAGGAACTCGCCCAGTGCAACCCCGCCGACGCAGAGAAGATGCAATTCACTCTGGAAGTTCCGATGAGCCGCTGGGAGCGGCTGCTCCCGAAGCGGTGCGCAAAATGCGGCAGAATATTCTTCACCGGCGGAAAAGCGGTAATCTCAGGAGACCTCTCGGCCCCTGAGCATCCAAAAACGTATATCTGCCCATCCTGCTGTCAGTAAGTCCGCGCAATCAGAGTTGACGTGCCTTTGCCGCCACAGGCGATGCATGGGCCGTCCGAGACGGTGACCAGGTCCGACCGGATATCGGACCCGAGGATGCTCGCATCCGTCGCCGCCTCAATCTTTTCTGCACACTCCTGTGAGCCGCACCAGTGAGCGACCGCAACGCCGCTTTTCACCGCACTGGCGGCCTCCTCGAGGGTCGCGACGACGGTGATCCGGTCGGCCATCGCCTGCTTTGCAGCCTCGAAGAGTTCTCCTCTAAATTCTGCAAAGATCGAGGAGATCCCTTCAACAACGCCCCGACGATCGAGTTTGACCTTCCGCCCCGTGCGCGTGACGGCAACGACCGTGTTCGAGTCGATATCCCGCGGCCCGATCTCGAGTCGGAGCGGTACACCACGCATCTCCCAGTGGTAGTACTTCGCTCCCGGGCGCATATCCCGGTCGTCCAGTTTCACGGTGAATCCGGCGCCTTTGAGTTCCGATTCAAGCTCTGCAGCGGCCGAGAGCACCTCATCGCGCCGCGTCCCGACGATGACCGGGACGATGACGACCTCGATCGGGGCGACCGCCGACGGCAGGACGAGCCCTTTGTCATCACCGTGGACGCTGATCACGGCGGCAATCGACCGCTCGGATATCCCGTAGCAGGTCTGATAGGCGTACTGCTGGTCTCCGTTTGCATCCTCGTAGGTGATATCGTAGGTGCGGGAGAAGTGATCGCCGAGCATGTGCACCGTGCCGATCTGGAGCGTCTTGCCGTCAGGCATGATGGTATCGACCGCGACGGTGTAGTCGGCACCCGGGAACTTGTCCCAGCTCGGACGGCGGGAGAGGATCACCGGGACGCAGAGAGCGTCGTAAAACTCCTTGTAGAGGGCAAGAGCGGCTTCGACCTGTTCTTCGGCCTCCTCGCGGGTTGCATGGACGGTATGTGCCTCCTTAAAAGATGTGATCTCCCGGAGACGGATGAGCGGACGGGTATGCTTCGTCTCGTAACGGAACGTATTGACGATCTGATAGAGTTTCAACGGCAGGTCCGTGTGCGACCGGATCCAGAGGGAGTACATCGGGTAGATTGCGGTCTCGCTCGTCGGCCGGAGGGCAAGCGGCACATCGAGCTCGCTCGTGCCGCCGTGAGTGACCCAGTAGACCTCGTCCTCGAAGCCCTTGATGTGCTCGGCCTCCTTCATGAACTCGGTCTTGGGGATCAGGAGAGGGAAGAGCGTCTCTTCATGATCGCGATCCATCAGGTCGCGGAGTATGCCATATGCACGCTTCCGTATGCCGAACCCATAGGGATACCAGACGTACAGCCCCTTGACCGGGTAGCGGACGTCCATGATCTCAGCTCGCCAGAGGATCTCATTATACCACTGGGAAAAATCATCTTTCCGGGGGAGTGCGCCTGTAGATTCTTCCATCCAACTCGTACCTCAAAAACTATTGATCTGGCTCATTAAGCGATCATACTTAGGATTGCCGGCGTAATAAATGCCTCCACGACCGCTGCAACCGCAAGAAGCGGGACGACGATCCGGAGGAATAGGCGGGAAAGATTCGCTGCCCGGGCGGCGGCATCACCACCACCCCGCCACTCCGCGAGGAGTTCCTGCCCGAGGAGGAGACCGAGGCCACCCGCTATGAGGAAGGCGGGGATCTCAAAGATGCCATGCGGCACAAGCGCCGCCGCGATGAAGGCAAGACCCTGCTGCTCGCGCACAAGTTCGGTCACCGCACCGATCAGGAGACCGTTGACCGAGAGGATCAGCAACGTAACCACACCAAACGAAGCTCCGCCGAGGAAGAGGAGGAGACAGGTGGAGAGGTTATTCAAGAACAGGTTCCAGGCAAGGATTGCCGGAGAGTCCGATAGGATCTGACCTGCCACCTGCTCGGCAAAGAGGGCCATAAGTTCTTCGCCGACCGCCGGATCGCTGACCACGGTGACGGCTCCTAGACCTACCGAGACGGCAAAGAAGACGGCCGCAAGGATCGTGGCCCGGAGAGGGAACACTTCAGACATAGAGCACCATCCGCACCAGATCCCGGATCCCCGGGGCCATGCCGACGACGATCATCGCAAGCAGGATGAGGTGCCAGAGATCGGGATTTCCTTCCCGCCGATACAACTCAAGGACGTATATCGCAGGGATGAGTACCGCGATCTTGAGGAGAAACATCGAGAATGCGGTGCCGGTAATCTCAATCAGGTTCGAGCCCACGACATGCTGCTCAACATAGTGGATGGGATGCAGGTCGATCCCGTAACTTGTTGCGCTCGCATCCAGCATGTGCCCGAAGATGAGAAGTTTATAGAGAATATTCGAGGCATAATCCCACTTGAGCACATAGACCAGAAACGCCCAGAGCGCAAGCGACGTTACGGCGGCAAGAGTGAGGATGACAGCGAGTACATTAAGCGCGATTTGCGTCTCAGTAAGGCCGAACCAGATCAGGGCCGCACCGGCGGCGAGGCAGGCGACGACCCCTGCCCCACCGTAGAACCAGCTGTAGCGGGAGATCAACCCGGCATTCTCAGCAAACTTTCCCGCAAAGAGAGCCACCACCGCAATCACAAAGATCACAAAGAAGATCAGGGGCGTGATCAGGAGAAACCGTAGATCGGACGTGATCATCCCGGTATCCTCAACAACCCTAAGAAGCCCGCCCAGGACAACAAACGGCAGGGTCGCAAGCACCAGTTCGTCGTCGACGGCAATCTTGTACCGCCGGAGCCCCCGATAAACGAGATAGACGGCTGCAATGAGGATCAGGGCATAGGTCAATGTATCGACGAGGGTATACGCCTCACCGTAGCGAATGGGATCTATGTAATATTTGTAGATGAACTCCCTAATCATTACTGATCTAAATGAGCGCAGACCGGATAAACCTACTCAGAACCAAGGTTTTTGACAAGTCCAAGTGGATGCAGCTCCCTCGGGACGTCGTCATCGGACACGGCGTCATCGAGCAGCTCCCGGCCATCTGCGAAGACCTTGATCTCGGTGACTCTGTGCTCATCATATCCGGGGATCAGACCAAAGATGTCGCCGGAAAGAGAGTCGAGGCGCTCCTTTCCGGGTCGTATGATACCACTATATTTACTACAAGCGGCACCGACTACCTCGATACGATCAAGAAGGCCGAGGCGGCATCGGCCGAGGTCGGGTTTGTCATCGGCGTCGGCGGGGGCCGGGTCATCGATACGGCAAAGATCGCCTCCTACAACACCGACCGCCACTTCATCAGCGTACCCACCGCCGCTTCTCACGACGGCATCGCCTCGTCAAGGGCCTCGGTCCCGACCGCCGACGGGAATGTCTCGCTCTCCGCCGAACCCCCCATCGCGGTCGTTGCCGATACCGAGATCATCGCATCGGCACCCCACCGCCTGCTGGCATCGGGGTGTGCAGATATCATGGCAAACTGCACCGCGGTCCTCGACTGGGAACTCGCCCACCGCCTCCGGGGCGAACAGCTCTCCGAATACGCGCTGACCCTCTCGCGGATGACCGCCGAGATCCTCTTTAAGAATGCCGACCTCATTAAACCCCATTCCGAGGAGAGCGCCTGGATCGTGACGAAGGCGCTGGTCTCGTCCGGGGTTGCGATGAGCATCGCGGGGTCGTCCCGCCCCGGCAGCGGCGGAGAGCACAAGTTCTCCCACGCGCTGGATAAACTCGCACCTGGAAAGGGCCTCCACGGCGAGAAATGCGGAATCGGGGCGATCATCACGATGTACCTCCATGGCGGCGACTGGGAGGGTATCCGCGACTCCCTGCGAAAGATCGGCGCACCGACCACCCCGGCCGAGATCGGGATCGATGACGAGACGGCAGTAGAAGCGCTGCTTGCCGCCCGGACGATCCGTCCGGAGCGGTTCACGATACTGGATATGGGGCTGACGCAAGAATCGGCACGCGAACTCGTGAAGATGCTCTACCGGGAGTGAGGTTATGGCAAACGAGAAGACAAAAGTGACCCTCATCGGCGCAGCACTCGCAAAGCAAGGGCTTGAATTCGTATACGAAGGCACCACGTGCCCGGAATGTGAAAACTGCAAGGTGAGCAAGGTCTGCCATAACCTGCAACCCGGGAAGAAGTATCGGATCATGGGGATCCGCTCAAATACCCGACACGAGTGTCCGGTCCACCACGAAGCGGCAGTCGCGGTTGATGTTGCCGAGGCCCCCGTCGTTGCGCTCATCAGCGCTGATATGGCTATAGCGAACTCGCAGGTGCGATATGAGTCCTCCTGCTCACGCACGGACTGTCGGAGTTACTCGCTCTGCCATCCCGACGGCATCATCGAGAAGGGAAAGTATATTGTCGGAGAGGTCCTCGGCAACGCGCCCGAGATCTGCGAGCGGGGCCGCTCCTTAAGACTTGTGGAACTTCGGCCGGTCTGATATTACGGTCTGCTCTCTGCAAAGAGCCGCTGTGCAAGGCTAAGAAGGTCTTTTCGGTCACGGAGCGCCGAGAGCCACGACGCCGGGATTGACTCGATCCCGAAGTGCGCCCCGGCAAGGCCGCCGACGATCGCGCCGACGGTATCGGCGTCGCCACCGAGGTTGACCGCCCAAACGACCGCATCGCGAAAAGACGACGCCTCCATAAAGATCCTAACGGCGCAGTGAGTGCAGATGACGGCATCAAGCGATGGCTCGGGCGCGTGGGCCCGGTAATCCTCGAGCAGTCCCCTGAGTTCCGGATCTCTAGAGAGATCGAGGGCCCGGCTGAATGCCGTATCGGCCGTCTCTCCCCGGCACATCCCGCTGACCATCCGGTTGACGAATGCCGAGGCCTCACCGGCGGTCGAGTCGTGGTGGGTGACGCGGGACGCGGCAAGGCTCACCTCCCATACCTCCTCTGGCGGGTAGAAGATGCCGATCGGGATCCCGCGCATTACGCTTCCGTTGCTCCTGCTCCCCCCGCGTGCCTCATGCACCCTCCTTGCGGCATCCTCCGGGGCGACCCCCCTCTCGATCAAGTCGAGGACGGCTCCTGACGTCGGCCCAAAGAACTTCGGATGGGCGCGGTATACCAAAACCAGGCGTCGGGCAAAGTCATCGGGATCGAACTCCCCACACTCGACAAGGCTCTCTGCCAGGGCTGTGGCCTGCAGGGTATCGTCGGTATACTCCCCCGGAAGGGTGTCATGAATTCCGCCTCCCTCCATCTCCGTTACGGCAATCGGACGCGGGGGAAGGCCTTCCAGGGGCGCGCCTAGAGCATCGCCGATTGCAAGCCCTATGAACGCCCCAAGTGCGCGCGGCTTGTGCATATAAAAAGATCACCAACAAATTATATCTACCCGCGGACAGTAGTATTCTTCGAGGAAAGGTGATATTGTGCAAAAAGAAGAGCTGCTCCACTTACACATGCTGCTAGTTCACATTAAAAAGTATTATGAAAGCACAACCGGGGAAGTGATTCCGACCGATCAGTACGACGCTCTCCACATCTCACCCGTCCATATCCATAAGAATAAAGTCTCACATAAAAAGGCTATTCTCACGTTGGGAAAAGAGATCGTCCAGCACATTAGAACTCATCACAACCCATACATCGAATACCACGCCGATTTTCAGTCCGAACAGATTGCAACCGAACATTAGATGATGAACGATACCGATATCTCCCGGGAGATCATCTCCCGCATCCTTTCTGCCGGGCCCGGCCCTGTTGATGTCCAGAAGATCAAACTCGACGTCTGCAGGGAGTATAGCGCCAATATGCCCAAGAGTTCCGCAATTCTTGCCGCCGCGACACCAGAGGAACGCAAAGTGCTCCGGCCGCTCCTCCTCGTCAAACCCACGCGGACCCTCTCGGGGGTGGCGCCGGTCGCGGTGATGACCTCCCCGCACCCATGCCCCCATGGGAAGTGTCTCCCCTGCCCCGGCGGACCGGAACACCCCTTTGCTTCTCCCCAGAGTTACACAGGTGAGGAGCCGGCGGCGCTCCGCGCCCGGGAGCACGAGTATGATCCCTACAAGCAGGTCCAGGCTCGACTTGGACAGTTCGAGGCGCTCGGGCACCACGTCGACAAGGCGGAGATGATCGTGATGGGCGGAACGATGACCGCCCGACCTCTCGAGTACCAGGAGTGGTTCGTCGGGGCCGCCGTGCAGGCGATGAACGATTACCCCCGGGTCGGGATGGCGCCGGCCTTGCCCGACCTGGAGGCGATATTTGCCGCAAACGAGTCAGCGCGAGTCAGGTGCGTCGCGACAACCTTCGAGACAAGGCCGGACTGGTGCCGAAAGGAGCATATCAACCGGATGCTTAGGATGGGCGTGACCAAGGTGGAACTTGGCGTCCAGCACCTGGACGACCGGATCCTCGAGTACAACCGCCGGGGCCACGCGGTCGCGGACTCTGTCGAGGCAAACTGCCTCCTTCGGGATGCCGGGTTGAAGGTAGGGTTCCACGTGATGCCGAACCTCCCCGGCGCGAGTATGGAGGACGACCGGCGGATGTTTCAGGAGCTCTTCGCTGATCCGCGGTTCCGGCCGGACTTCTTAAAGATCTACCCGACCCTGGTTACTCCGGGATCCGAGATCGAGGCCCTCTGGGAGCGGGGGGAGTACCGGCCCTACACCGAGGAGGAGCTGATCGATCTTGTCGCCTACGCAAAATCTCTCCTCCCGGAGTACGTCCGCCTCCAGCGAATCCAGCGGGACATTCCGGCAAAACTGATCGTCGCGGGCTCGCGGCACAGCAACTTCCGCCAGCTTGCAGGGGCGCGGCTCCGGGAGCAGGGGCTCCGCTGCCGGTGCATCCGGTGCCGCGAGGTGGGCAGAACGCCTGCGCCGGAGGAAGTCGCGATCTCGACCTACACCTACCAGGCCTGCGGTGGGGAGGAGCGGTTCATCCAGGCGGGTTCGGTAGACACCCTCGTCGGGTTCGCCCGACTCCGGTTCCCATACCGGCCATTCCGCGAGGAACTCGCTGATGCAGCACTCCTGCGCGAGCTCCATGTCTACGGGAGCATGGTCCCCTTGAGCACCCCGGCGACCGCCAGAGATTGGCAGCACCGCAGTTACGGCAGCGAACTCCTCTCCGAGACGGAAGAGGAGGCTCGCGATCACGGCTATCGGCGGCTCGCGGTGATGAGCGGTGTCGGGGTGCGGCCCTACTACAGGAAACAGGGATATGAACGAGTGGGCCCATATATGATCAAGACGCTTCCATGAAGCCCGCGACGCTCGAGTTTGTCAAGCAGAGGTTTGGCGAGTATTACCAGAGGCAGAACATCGCCGCTCCGTCGTCCCTTGAGCAGCGCGAGTGGGGATTTGTCTTCTTTGATGCCGCGGCAGAGATCCGGATGCGGCGGCACATGGCATTTGTGGACCGCGAAGAACTCAACGCGTACGTGAGGAGTCTGGTGCCCGCTCACGCCTACTACTCAACGGCCTACTACCAGACACCATCAGCGCCGACGATGAGCGAGAAGCACTGGGCCGGCGCTGACCTGATCTTCGATCTCGATGCCGACCAGATCGTCCGCGGCCCCTACCCGGTAATGCTTGCACGGGTCAAGGAGGAGACCGAGAAATTGATCGGGATTCTGACCGATGAACTCGGATTTTCCAAAAACCAGATCAGGATTGCCTTCTCCGGAGGACGGGGCTACCACGTTCACGTCACCGATATCGCCGTCCGGGGATGGGGAAGCCCGGAACGGCGTGAGATCGTCGATTATGTCTGCGGCATAGGGCTTGACCCGGACGCGATGCTTGCACCGGGAGACAGGAGCACCCGGCCCGGATGGCGGTGGCGCTATGGTGAGGCGCTCCGCACCCACCTCTCCTGGCTTTCCGGCCTTCCACCTGCCGAGGCGATAGCGTATCTTGCAGGACTTGATGGTATCAGCAAACGAACGGCCTCGGAGTTCGTCGCACATCTGGATGCACATCTCAAGAAGGCCCCAAGTGACCTCCTGCAAAACCGCGTCGTCCGGGCACTCGTGGCCGCACCCGAGTTTGAGGGCCGGATCAGGGATGTAGGGGCACGTGCGGATGAACCGGTCACGACCGACATCAAACGGCTGATCCGGGCGCCCGGGTCCCTCCATGGCGGGAGCGGCATGCGGGTCGTGCCGCTCGAGATCTGCGATCTCGCGGACTTCGACCCGCTCGTGGACGCGGTGGTCTTCGGCGAGCGGGAGGTGCGGATTGACGTGAAGGCAAACATCACCACATCTCTGCTCGGAAATACCTACACGTTGAAGACGGGTACGGTAAGCGTCCCCGAGGCACTCGCGGTCTTCCTCTGCTGCCGGAACATGGCGGAGATAGCCGGAGGTGTGAGGTAACCGATGGCTGCCGATCCTCTTGAACGACTCCGCCAGGCGCTGCTTGACATGCACCACTCGGGAGGGCTCTCCGAGATTGAGCCCAGTCTCTACGAGGAGGCCCGGGCGCATATCGAGAAGCTGAAGGCCGACTATTACAGCCTGCAGAACCCCCTGGAGAGCAGGATGGGAAGCCTGATCATCGAGGAGATCGGGAGCGTCACCGAGACGGTGCAGGAGATCTTCTCCATCCGGACCAGGCAGATCCTCGACCTTGCGTTCCAGCAGATCGAGGGGCAGTACTTCGACAAGGACGAGGCCCGAAAGATGCTCCCGCAGGAGCGGGTGATGTACGAGCAGATCGTCGACGCTATCGAGGCTTGCCGGGAGGCGCTCATCCACGGAGAAGAGACGTCGCTTGGCGAGAGATCCACAACCGCCGCAAGAGACCTCGATAAAGTCGAAGAGACGGCGATGGCCGACGAACCGGAGGAAGAGACAGCCGCTGCCCCCCGCCCGGCCCCATCCCCCTACGCTCTTGTGCATATACGCACCGATATAGAGTCGTTCATGGGAGTAGACGGCAGAGTCTATATCTTAAAGAAGGGTGATATCGTCACCCTGCCGGAAAGCAATGCGGATGTGCTCTGCGAGCACGACATAGCCTTAAATATTAGGCTTAACAAGTAATATAGGTACTCGAAATCAATCAAATAGAGGCTATTATTATGAAAATGCCATCAAAGTTCAAGACGTACTGCCCATTCTGCAGGAATCACCAGATCCACGAGGTCGTAAAGGTAAAGAAGGGCAAAGTGCGCCACTTCAACTGGATCGACCGCCAGAAGGGGCGCAGGAGCACGGTGGGCAACATGGGCAAGTTCAGCAAGGTGCCCGGCGGCGACAAGCCGACAAAGAGGATCAACGTCAAATACCGGTGCACGGTCTGTGGAAAAGCGCACCTCCGGCCGGGGTTCAGGCTCGGCAAATTTGAGCTTACGGAGTAAGATATTATGGTCCGGATGAACAGAGAGAACAGGAGCACATTCCTCCGGGTAAAGTGCCCCGACTGTGAGAACGAACAGGTAGTCTTTGAGAAAGCAAGCACCGTTGTGGAGTGCAACGTCTGCGGGCGTATTCTTGCAGAACCCCGCGGTGGGAAAGCTGATATAAAGGCTGAGATACTGGCAGTACTCGAGTGATTATTTCATGCACGAGAGAGAGTGGCCCGAAGAAGGAGAACTCGTCGTCTGCACGGTCGTGGACGTGAAGGACTTTGCGGCGTTCGTGACCCTGGATGAGTACAACGAGCGAAAAGGGCTCATACCGATATCCGAGATAGCGCGGGGCTGGATTAAGTACATCCGGGATTACATACGGGAGGGACAGAAAGTCGTCTGCAAAGTCCTGGGTGTGGATCCAGATCGTGGCCACATCGATCTCTCGTTAAAGGATGTCAACGAGCACCAGCGGCGCGAGAAGATCCACGAGTGGAAGAACGAACAGAAGGCCACGAAATGGATCGGGTTCGCGTCCGAGGCGACGGGCGTGGACCGCAGGGTAATCGAGGATGCCATATATCATGAATACGGCCAGTTGTACCCGGCCTTCGAGGATATCGTCACCACCGGCGGCGAGGCTGTAGAGAAACTGAAACTCGACAAATCTGTCAAAGAATCACTCATTGCCCTTGCGCACGAGAACGTAAAAGTTCCACGGGTTACGATCACAGGAAACCTCGTCCTGACATCCCCGCGACCTGATGGCGTCAATGTGATCCGGCGGGCGCTCCGGAGCGCACAGCCGAAGATCGAGGATATCGAGATCGACCTGATCTACATTGGGGCTCCAAATTACCGGATAAAAGTTACTGCGCCAGATTATAAGTCGGCGGAAAAAGCTATCGAGAAGGCAGCAAATGCCGCCGTCGGTGTAGTCGAGCGGGCAGGCGGATCCGGCAAGTTTATCCGGAAGCAGAAGGCCGGATAAAACGGTATGAGCAGTCGTATTCGCCGTTGTCCACAGGACGGAAGATATACACTCTCTCCGGTATGCCCGGTCTGCGGCCGACCGTCCCGGCCGGCCCATCCGGCACGCTTTTCACCGGAGGATAGATACTGTAGTTACAGGAGAGCGGCACGCAGATGGAAGACGTCAGAGTAAACTTTCTTCGGGAAGAAGACATCGACGCTCCGATCCTGATCGAGGGCCTGCCCGGCATCGGGCACGTCGGGAGACTCGTTGCCGATCACATGATCTCCGAACTGGCAGCCGAGAAGATAGCAGAGATCTATTCGATCTATTTCCCGCCGCAGGTGATCGTCGATGGGCATGGCGTCACGCACCTGGTCAACAACGAGATCTACCGCTGCGAGAAAGACGGGAAGGCAGCCCTCTTTTTAGTGGGCGACTTCCAGAGCAACTCGGCCGAAGGCCACTATATTCTGACCGAGCATTATCTGGATATTGCTGAGAGCCTCGGTGTCCGGCGGATCTATACACTCGGCGGATACGGTGTCGGGCACCTGGTCGAACACCCAAGAGTACTCTGTTCGGTCAACATGGAGCATCTCCGGCCGGAAGTGGAGGCGGCCGGAGGGTCGTTTGAGAACGCCAAAGGCGGCGGCATGATCATGGGAGCATCAGGACTCCTGCTCGGCCTCGGCAAGATGCGGGGGATCGAGGGGATCTGCCTGATGGGCGAGACAAGCGGATATATCGTCGACCCAAGGAGTGCCGACAGCCTTCTTGCGGTCCTCTCACGCCTGATCGGGATCGATGTCGACCCGACCAGCCTGCAGCAGCGCGCTGAGGCCATGGAGCAGATCATAGCAAAGATCCAGGAGACCGAAGAGGCCCGGGGTCGCGAAGAACTGAGTTACATCGGTTAGTAGCCTCCGCATTTTTGCATGGGTGAACCGTTTTGAGGGATGCGGTCCCCTGCACCGACCACCCGCGAACCGGCGATACCAATCCTTAAGGCCCGCAAAGATCGATAAAAAGAAGAGTATGGTCCCCCTCTACCTCGCCAGGTGGGAGACGCGGCTCTGGGCCTGGTTGGTCGATATCATCGTGATCGGGCTGCCGTTCTGGGCGCTCTCCGATTGGCTGCCGCCGGCATGGCGGATCACGATCGACCCCGGTCTCCTCTCCTTCAGCCTCTCCTCTCTTGCCCTCTTCGTCTACTGGACGCTGCTCGAGGGGTACCGGGGTCAGTCCATCGGCAAGATGGCGTTGAAGATCCGTGTCACCGGCCGTGCCGGCGAAGAGATCAGGCTTGGTGCCGCTGCCCTTGAGAGTTTCGGAAAAGCCTTCTTTTTGGTTCCCGACTGCCTGATTGGGTGGCTTGCCATGCCCGGCTCAAAACAGAGGCTCTTTAACCGGATCTCGGATACCATCGTGATCGAGACCCGGGAGAGCGAAGAGCCGGAGGGGGTCACCTGCATAAAGCATGATGAGTGAGAGACAGTCCTCCGGGGCCGGGCTCACTCGTCGATGCCGAACTTCCGGTCGATCTCCACAGCCGCGGCCTCAAGATCGTCGAGGACCCTGAGGGCGTCTTTGCGCAGTTCCCGCACCATCGACTGGAGAGAGTTCCCCCGAAGGTAGATCTGCCTTTTGTGACGGTAAACGACACCGGCATCGATAAGGTTTCGGATATGGTGGTTGACGCGTGAACTGGAGATCTCAAGGTCCTGGGATATCCGCTCCACCGACACTCCGGTCCCGGGCAACTGGTGCTCAAGGAGGGTGATGACGATCCGCTGAGCGATCTGTTCGATATCCCTCCCCTCTCCAATGCCGAGGCTCTTGAAGAACCACTCAAGGTCGTCATACCCCTGTCCACCTCGCGGCCTCTCGATCTGCCGAAATATTATCTGTCTTGCCATTGGCGCCATGGGTTGGTGATGGATATGGATTGGATGAAATATAAAAGTTATCAATAAAGTCGAAATGATATCTACAATTTTGATAAGATATAAATATTTGAGCGTCCAAAGAGAAGGGCGCAAATAATCTCTGGAAGTGATAGGCTCATGGAGATTATTCCGATTGGCGAACGGGTTCTACTGAAACCCACAAAAAAAGAGGAAGTTACGAAGAGCGGTATCTATATTCCTGAATCCGCGCAGGAAGGAAAAAAAGAGGGAATCGTCGTTGCAGTGGGTGAGCGCGACGATGGTACCAAGCTTCCCCTCAAACCGGGGGACCATGTTCTGTACGGGGGCTACAGCGCGGATAAGTTCGAGATCGATTCAGAGACGTATATCTTTGTCCCGTTCAAGGACATCCTGGCAAAGATTGAGTGAGGAGGGAGTCCATGGCAGTATCCAAGCAGTTGATCTTCAACGAAGATGCCCGCAGAGCACTCCTTGCCGGCGTCAATAAGGTTGCCGACACCGTTAAGATCACGCTCGGTCCAAAAGGCAGGTACGTCGTGATCGATAAATCGACAAACCCTGTCGTGACGAACGACGGCGTGACGATTGCAAAAGAGATCTCACTTCACGACAAGTTCGAGAACATCGGTGCAAAACTTGTCAAGGAAGTTGCCCAGAAGACCCAGGATCGGACCGGCGACGGGACGACGACGGCAACGCTCCTCGCCCAGGCCATCCTCAACGAGGGGTTAAAGAACGTCTCCGCCGGGGCAAACCCGATCGAGGTCAAGCGGGGCATCGATGCCGCAGTTGCGGCAACCGTGGAATATATAAGATCAACGAGCGTCCCGGTCAAGGACAGAGACAAGATCCTCCAGGTTGCCACAATCTCCGCAAACAACGATGAGGAGATCGGCAAACTCATCGCCGAGGCGATGGATAAGGTCGGATCCGGGGGCCTCATCACGGTCGAGGATTCAAAGAGCCTCGAGACCGGGCTTGACGTGGTCAAGGGGATGCAGTTCGACCGGGGGTATGTCTCGCCCTATATGATCACGGACCCCGAGAAGATGGTCTGCGAGTATGAAGACCCCTACATCCTGGTCACCGACAAAAAGATCACCTCGCTCAAACAGATGATCCCGATCCTCGAGACGGCCGCCCAGGAGGACCGACCGCTCCTGATCATCGCCGAGGATGTCGAGGGCGAGGCTCAGGCGGCTCTCGTCTTAAACATCATACGCGGCGCTCTCAAAGTCTGTGCGGTCAAAGCACCCGGCTTTGGCGACGAACGCAAGGCAATCCTCGAGGACATTGCTATTCTCACGGGCGCGACGGTGATCTCCGAAGATAGAGGAATGAAACTGGAGAATGTTTCCCGGCAGGTCTTCGGCACAGCCCATACAATCAAGGTCGACAGAGATAAGACCCTGATCGTCGGAGGGAAAGGCGACCGCAAGGCCCTGGAAGAGCGGATGCGCCTCATCGAGTCCCAGATCAATATAGCCGACTCGGAGCGGAAGAAGGACGAACTCCGCAAGAGGCTCGGAAACCTCGGGGGAGGCGTCGCGGTCATCAAGGTCGGGGCGGCGACCGAGACCGAGTTGAAAGAGAAGAAGATGCGGATCGACGATGCCCTGAACGCCACAAAGGCGGCGGTCGAGGAGGGCGTGGTTGCCGGAGGCGGAGTCACCCTCTTTAGGGCAATTGGCGCACTTGAGAAGTTGAAGTTCGACGACGACCGTAACGTTGGCGTATCCATCGTGCGCCGGGCACTGGAGGAGCCCATCCGGCAGATCGCAAGAAACGCCGGCGTCGAGGGGGCAGAAGTCATCGCGACGATAAAAGGAAGCAATGATCCCGCGTTCGGCTACAACGCAAAGACCGGCAGTTACGAAAACCTTGTTGAGCACGGCGTCATCGATCCCGCAAAGGTGGTGAGGCTCGGACTCCAGAATGCCGCATCCATCGCAGGCCTTATCCTCTCAACAGAGGTCGCCATCACCGATTTCGATGACGAGAAGGATACAAAGAGCGCGGCTATCATCATCTAAGGCAAGGGGAAATAGAACCTCCACTCCCCTTTTTCCACTCCATCTCCGCTCGTTCGGGGTAGTTCAGTCTCGCACCACAGGGAGGCCCGCGGCCGTCCAGGCGCTCATTCCGCCCTCGATCTCATAGACCTCCGAAAACCCGGCCTCCCGCATCATCTCCCGGACACCGGCGCTCCGACCTCCCTTCTGGCAGCATATGAGGTAGACCGCCTCGGGGTCAAGACTTCCTATATGCTCCTCAAAATTCGCCGAATTGATATTGACTGCACCGGGGATATGACCGGCAGCAAACTCATCCGGTCCTCTCACATCCACGATGACAAAATTCGGATTCTCTCTGTTCTCTTCGATCAGGGCGGATGCCTGATCCGGAGGTATGGTCCGGATAACCTGGTTATCAGGAGCCGGGGCATCACTCAGACAGCCGCCGGCGAGGGTCGCCGCAACGATACTTCCGGCGGCGAGCAGGAAGACAAACGAAAGGTGAGGGGAAACCATGGGCCCACATCAGGCCCAACGTCATATAGTTGTTCCGATCTCTGATATCCCCAGTGGTATCAGAGACGAACCATCTCACACGATGTCGTCAAACTTCATCGATGCACTACTGACGGTCATGATCGCACGGAAGGTCTCCGGCGTATCGAGTGCCACAATCTCCCCGCCATCAATCACGGCAACCCTGGTGCAGATTGCCTCCGCTTCAACAAGATCCTGAGTCGTAAAGATGACCGTCACCCCCCGTTCCCGGTTCAACCGCTGCAGCAGTTTCCAGGTCTCCTCTCGGCCGGAGTCGTCCAGCCCCTTCGTCGGCTCAGCAAGGAAGAGGACACCGGGATATGCAAGGAACGCCCGGGCGATCTCAAGGTGCCGTACCATGGTAGGGGAGCAGGTCCCAACCGCGACGTCAAGACTATCAGAGAGCCAGAAGAGTCTCGCAAGATCGAGGATCCGTCTTCTTCGGACCTCATTGCTCATCCCCTGCAGTTGTGCATGAAAATTCAGGTTCTCCCTGACGGTCAGAGCCGGGTCAAGCACCGGCTCCGGGAACACGATGCCCATGCTCCGCCGCACATCCCCGAGGTTCCCGAGGATTGCAAGCGGCGAGCGTTCCGCAAACGCGGGAACCGGAAAAAGAACCGTTGAGATGATTGCAGCCAGCGTCTCTCGACTTCGGTCACCGCTGCAGAGGATACCCATGATCTCCCCCCTCTTCACATCGAGTGGAATCGGGCCACACGCCTGAAATCGCTCCAGGCGCCGGATCAGGTCCTCAGCTGTAATGGCCATCATGCACCTCCGCACAACTGCAACTTATTGGATGGAATGAAACCGTCTTCAAACACCCACACCTTGGCATATACAGATCTATCACGATGAACAAAGTCGAGATTCGTATTATATCAACAGAGGAGCAATCTCCCGCACAGCAAGATGCGGACAATCCCCTGTTGCTTGATCCGGGAGATATTTGCTGGATAAACTTATCCCAACTATCGACTTATAATCATTTCTATATAGTATCGACTATATTTCATTGAATTTGGAATATTCATATATCTGCAGAAACCCATTTCCACCTAATCCACCTCTGAGTGCCAATCGGGGAGAGCAGATTAAAATATTTAAGACAGAGGCTCATCCAGTGTATGGCCATAGAGACTGAGCTGCCGACGATCACGATTCTACCGTTCCTCTTCAGTCCGGATCAGATTCTTATCGCCCTCGCCATTCTCATACCCGCTCTCGTCATCTTCAATCTGCTCCTTATTGCCGAAGGGACGTTCGAATCTATAGGGCTCCGGTTCTACCAGGCTGTGCTGGTAACCGTAGGAGCCCTCATCGGCAGCCTGATCGACATCCCGCTGGTAACCCTCGGCGGTGCCACCATCGCGGCCAACGTCGGGGGAGCGATAATTCCACTCATCGTGAGTCTCGAGATGATCGCAAGGGGCCGGATCTCACGCCCAAAGACCCTCGCCGCCATCATCGCCGTATCGCTCATCGCTTATGTCTTCGCAACACCCGTCCCAGGTCTCGGGATCACCATGCCTTTCTACATCGCACCCATCGCAGGGGCGGCTGCAGGGCTTCTCCTCGCTCGCGGCTGCCAGACGGCAGCAGGGCTTGCCTACGCCGGGGGAACGATGGGCACCCTGCTCGGTGCCGATATCCTCAAACTCGCAAACCCTGCCATACTTGCCGCACTTGCCGGGGACCAGCCGACCATCCTCTCCATCGGGGGAGCGGGAATATTCGACGGTATCTTTATCACCGGCGTCCTCTCGGTTCTGCTTGCGGCGTACGCTGGAAGAAATCTGCGAAAGAATGCAGGAGTCTGTCCAAAAGAGAGGGAAGACCGAGGCTTGGGGGGTATATGGCCCAAATAGATGGGGTCACTCATCCGAACAGGTCTTTTTGAGACCCATTCCGTTGATGTCGCAGGAGGGGCAGGGATCCGAACCGTTCACCACCCGGTAGGCGTCAGCGAGGACCGCGGCATTCGCGAGCATCCCTGCGATCAGGATCACCTCGAGGATCTCGGCCCGGGTTGCGCCCTTCGCCATCGCCGCCTGCATGTGGTACTCGATACAGTGGCTGCACTTGAGCGCGGCACCCACCGCGAGGCTTATGAGCTCGATAGTCTTTGGATCGAGCTGGCTGGTCTCGACAACCGAACCCTTATAGAGCAGGTGCGAGATGAGGATCTCCGGCCGCTCCGCCATCCGCTCAAAAATTAGAGGGACTCTTCCGTATTCCGCCTCAATCTCCCGGAGGAACTCCTTCGCGATCGCATCCGATCCGCGCTCAGCGACCCTTGCAAGTATCTTCTCAAAGTCCATCGCTACACCAGTATCTTAGTCTCCGAGAAAGGTTTAATCCGGATCAATATGTAATTGCGCATCCGCGACGGTGTGACATCGGCGATATCCCCGATGGTCACCCCGTCCGTGACCTCGAGTGCCCGAATCTCGGGGGCATAGAGATCGAAAGGAAGTTTCACCCGCAGTCCTTCCATCTGAACGGTCACCGGTGTGGGGTGCGTCAGCATACTGACCTCGTGGATATGCTCCTCGATGATCGCCATCAGCCGGGGCGGGAAGACGGAGAGCGGGTCCCGCGCGAGGTCATCCCGTCGGGCGTCCAGGGTTCTCGAGACCTCGTCGACCAGTTCATCGAGTTTCGCAAGTTCCTCGGGACGCTTGAGCCGGTGCATGATCCGGCCGACGCCGCCGACGTAACCCTCGACAGGCGGGTCAATGATCCGCATCAGGGTCTCACGGTCCGGAGAGCCGGTCACCACAATCGGGACATGGATCCCGCGCCGGAGCGCCGGAAACTTCTGCCGGATGCACTCCTCGAAACTTCCCAGCACATAGACGGCCAGATCGTGCTCGTTGATGACGTCCCGCTCCTCGTCGTTGAGGTTTGCGATCCGCTTCCCGAACCCTCTCGCAAGCCCGACCATGTTGGTCTTTGCGCCAACCCGTCGAAGGTACTCGGCGATATCGCATGCGATGTGGGGGAGGTGATGGATCTCGAGGCTCGGGCTCACAACAGCGATCTCGGTCCCGACGAGGGGCGCTTCAGTAACCTCGCCGGCAAGCGGTTTTGAGATCTCCCGTATCAGGTCGATGTCGTCCCGCGGAACGAACGACTGGAGCACGACGTCCTGGGCCATGACGTGTTTCTGCACGATATAGCCGCCAAGATCGTCGATCAGGTCCATAATCTCATCGTGCCGGTAGACACCGCCCTTGTAGGTCACCGGTACAAGCGTCGTCACAGTCTCTCCCCCATCTTCTCGAATATCGGCGCAACAACCCGCTCCACGATATCGCCCGGGAGGGTATCTTCACTGGCCACGTAGTAAAACCTCCCGTCCCGGATGTACTGGCGGCGGACCTTGAACCCCTCGGGTGCGATATACTGGAGCGCGTAGATGATGTCTTTATAGAGCGTCTCGCTCGGGTCGGCCACCACCATCTGTTCAAGGTCTTCCCTCCCGACGATTCCTGCCGGGAGGACGACGGTGAACCTGTCCGGCTGCTCGACGTTCTCCTTCCCGAAACGCGCCCAGAGTTTCTGAAGCAGCGGCGCAAGGTATGTCTCGTCGGCGATATCGAGGACGATCTCCTTCTCGCCGGGGTTGACGTTTGCAAAATCGCTAACACGGATCGTCCGCGGCATATGGCGCAGGACCCCGGCAGCCACAAAGATCGGCACCTTTGGATCGACGTAGATGTGCAGCCGGTCGATCACTTTGATGAGGTCGAGGTCCTGGAGGACATCGGCCGCAATCCGCTCATACGCCTCTTTCCCGACCTCGTCTGGGGACTCCACCACGAAGTAGTTTAATGGGGGCATCTACTCTCCCTGGATAAACCCGGACGCAAGCAGGGCCGACCCGACCGCACCGATGTACTGCGAGTAGCGCGGAACGACGACCTTGGTCTGCAGGAGTTGGCCCATTGCATAGACCAGCCCCTCGATGAGCGAGGTGCCGCCGACCATGATCACCGGCTCCTTGATGTCGACCTCCTGCAGTTGCTGCTCAAAGACCTGCTCAGCGACGCTGTGACAGGCCGCAGCTGCTACGTCCTCCGGCGAGGAGCCTGCCGCAAGCGCGTTCACCAGGCTCTGTGTTCCAAAGACGATACAGTAACTGTTCATCGGGACGTTCTTCGCCATCCCCTTCATCGCGAGGGGGCCGAGTTCGGTGATATCCACACCGAGCCTCTTTGCGGTCATCTCCAGGAACCGGCCGCTTGCACCGGCGCAGATCCCGCCCATCGTGAACGTCCCGGGGATGCCGTCGATGACACTGATCGCCTTGTTGTCCATGCCGCCGATATCGATGACGGTCGCGGCACCCCGCTGGTGATCGGCGAGGTAGACCGCACCCTTCGAGTTCACCGTCAACTCTTCCTGAATGAGGTCGGCGCCGAGGTGCTTCCCGATCAGGAACCGGCCATACCCGGTGGTCCCGATCGCCTGGATATCATCGCGTGTAAGACCGGCCATCTCGAGCGCCTGGGCGATCGCCCCGTCGGCGCTCTTGATCACCTCGGTCGTCGGGAGCCAGCCGGTGCCGACGATCTCGTTATCCTTCATCACAACGGCTTTTGTGGTGCTCGACCCCGAATCGACGCCCAGCGTGATCCCGGTCTGCACCTCACGTGCAAGGAGCGCTCTCCGGCGGGCGATGGTGGTCAGGGCTTCCATCCGGGTGAGAAGTGTGCCTGCGGTCGTCCGCTCGGTGAAGGAGTAACTCACCACCGGAAGTCTGGAGTGCTCGGGAATGTACCGGCGAAGTTCGTTTCGGACGATCGCCGCCTCGGCGCACCTGAAACAGGTGCTGATGAAGACCCCGTCCGCATCCACCTTCCCCTCCACCAGGGCCATGGCCCGGGCGATCATCAGTTTCAAGTCGGCGCTCTTGACATCAAGCCCGAAAGAAGCGACCGCCCGCTCGACATCGGCGAGCGCGATATCGGGGAAGAAGATCTCTGCATCCACCGCCTTGGCGGCGTCGTAGATCTCCTTCTGAACGCCGCTGTATTCCGGGCCGCAGGAGAGTTGCGCAATCCGCACTTTCTGGCTCATTCCTCACTCTCCTTTGGAAGTCCTGCGAGGAAGTTTTTGATGGCGGCGACGAACTGCACGCCTTCTTCCTCATTTGTGGGGTATTTCAGTTCGAGGATCGGGATACCTTTCTGCCTCAGGGAAAAGAGGATCAACTCATCGGTGCGGGCGCAGCCCATACACCCAAACGCGAGATCGGCATCAGTGACGATGACCGCGGCCTCGGCCTCCTCAATGAGCGGACCGTAGATCGCCATCCGCCCCCGGACGCCGGACGGCACCTCGACTGCCGCATACTTTAAGCCGCGCTTTGGCTCTTCGGGCGTGATCTGCAGGGGCGGGGAGTCAACCCCGGCGGTCTGTATCCGTTCCCGGATACCGAGGGCCGAACCGAGCGGCTTATGTCCGAACCGGGCCACCAGGTCGGAGAGGATGAGGCTCGTTGCAGGGTAAATAAACACCTTTGCCATATATTCAGGACTCCTCTTTCTCAATCAGTTCTTGTAATCGCTTTATATCGAGTTTTGGTTTCTTCTTGGGCGCCGCGGGCACCTCATCCGGGGCCTCAGTCTCCCGTCGCTCGAGTACCTCAAGGCCGCGGGTGATGTAGCGGAGGATACGCACCTCCCGTTCATGGCCCAGGTAACCGGGCCTCGCCCCGCCGAGGTTTGCCCGGCACCGCCGCGGGTCGCCCGGCGGGAAGCCCCGGTCCTTGACGAAGATATGAGCGGGATCAAACGCACGTATCACCTCGATGAGGCGGTCGACGGCTTCTGGTTCGCCCGTCACCTGCAGCCCAAAACAGGTCTCCTTGATCAGGACGCCCTCGGAGGCCTCGTAGGCCTTGAGTGCGAGCTCGCCGGGGGTCAGGGTCGGGGACTCGACGAAGACGTATTTGGTCACCGTACCCACGTACTCCGGGATATACTCAGCCATCACTTCACCTCCCTAACATAGACTGTTGCCCCTTCGCGCATCCCGGCAAGGTTTCCAGCATCGATCACCTTCCCGATGACGTTCGTTCCCGTGAGCGGCTCAGACGTCGGGCCGAACTCCGCGTTTGGTGTCGTCCGGATACCCACCATGCCGGCCCCCCGCCGTGAGTCGTTCGTCATCGCGAGGGTATAGGCCGGAACCTCGCCCGTGGGTGTATTCTCCGGGATGATCCCGACGCCCTTTGCAATCTTTGGTTTGAAGAGGAAGACATCCTCGAACATGAAGACGAGCGGCATCTTCCCGACAGCGCGATGCTTAAGTCCGGTCACCTCGCGAAAGATCGTAACCGTACGTGGCGCAGCCGCCTCATCAAGCTTGATGGTGATGACGTTCTCGGCGGGCTGCGTTGCGACCCGAACCTCTCCCGCGGCGAGCACCTCAAGTGTCGTCGCCGGGGTCTGGTCGACCACCACGCGATCACCGTCGGTCGCATCGGCAACGAGCGTGACGCCGCGCCGGGCGGCGACCGCTTCGGCTTCGGGGAGCGCAAGTCCGACGAGGTCGAACCGCTCCGGGTCGGCACGGATGGCAATGAGGTCGTCCTTGCCCGCAAACCGGACAAGTTCAAGCCCGTGGACGACCCTTCCGACGACAGTATGGGCCGGGCTTGCCGAGACTCCCTGCGTGTAGATGTAGATGGCTCCCGAGGCTTTCCCAGAGGTTCTCGCCGTGATGGTCCCCTCAAGCCTCGGGCCCGAGAACTCCATCGGGACCTTCGCCGGAACCAGGTGAGTATCAAGAATATGGGTGCTGCTCGAACGGTCCACACGGAACCGGCCGTCCTTGATGGAGAGAAGGAAGTGCTCGACGCTTCGAGCGGTATTTGTATCGATCCCGTCCGCCCCGAAGCCCTGCACTTCCGCCTCCACATAGGAGATGATCTGCATCCCGTCCTCAAGCGGAAACTCTGCATCGCGGGTGACAATCACGTGCGACCGGTCGGCACGCCGGAGGATGCGCTCAACCTTGATGACCCGGTCGCCTTCACCGAGACGGTCAAGCAGCCCCCGGCCGCTGATGACTCTGCCGATGACGCCGCCGTCCGCCGGGGCGCCATAATCTGCGGAATGCCACATGCGCGCAAAGATAAGGTAGGAGTTTGACGGGTCGTAGCCGCCGCACCCCAGGATCACGTCACCCCGCTCGTATCGGCCAGGGGTCCGGGCCGGCCGGATGCTGGATTCAAACGGCCCAAACGCAGCGGCGTAGCGGTCCTGCCAGTGCAGGCGAAGGTCTTCGGCAAGCCCGGGGCGAAAGAGCCGGGCGGTAAACGCCGGGTCCGCCATCTCGACGACCATATCGCCCGCGGAGGTGACGAACCGGACTTCCTGGGACTCCGCCACATCCTCTTCAAGCGCCGGCCGGATGACTGCGACGCTGAACCGCTCGTCCCGTTCGGGGAGGAGATCTCCGAGCCGGGACCCGGTCGGCACCTCTCTACGTTCACCGTCCAGGAGGATCTCCATTACCTGCACCTCAGGGAGCACCTGCCCCCATCACTTTTCGCTCATCCTCGGTGAGGTGGGCAAGCACCTCCTCCGTCGGACCCATCTTGATGATTTTGCCTCCCCGCATGAGAGCCACGCGGTCACAGATGTCTCGCACAAACTCCATATCGTGCGAGATCACGATAAATGTCTCGTCCATCTCCTCACGGGCATGCAAGATCGAGTGTTTCACGTCGATCTTCGTGATGGGGTCCATCGTGCCGGTCGGTTCGTCGAGGACGACCAGCAGGGGCTCACGGATGAGAACCTGTGCGAGAGCCACCCGGTGTTTCTCACCCTGGGAGAGCTGATCGGGGTATCGGTCCAGGATCTCTTTGCTCTTTTCGGGAGTGAAGCCGGCCATCCCGAGGGTGATGATCGCCTTTCTCATCGCGAGTTCTTTTGGGAACTCTAGGCCTATTGCGTCGGTCAGGTTGTCAAGGACCGTCCTGTGCGGGTAGAGATCGTACTCCTGATGGAGGAGACCGATATAGCCTTTTGCCCGGCCGCGGTTCGCTATCCCGGGTTTGGTCATATCGATCCAGTCGTCGCCGATCCGGATGTTCATCTCGCCGCTCGTGGGCTCAAGGATCCCTGATATGATCCGCGAGAGAGTCGTCTTGCCCGCACCGCTCTTGCCGATGATCCCGAAGATCTCCTTCTCATTGACGTCGAAGGAGACACCGTTGACTGCCCGAACCACGCCGCGGTCGACCGAGAGATAACGCTTGACGACGTCTCGAGCGACCAGGATCTTCTCGCCGACCTCTCCGATCTCGTGCTGCTCGGCGTCGCTGTAGTTCTCCATGAACCGGCCGATAATATCATCAGGAGCACCGATGGCCTTAATCTCCCCATTCTCAAGGAATATTGCACGATCTGCGACGTCTCTTATGACGCTTGAGAAGTGCGACGTGATCACCATCGCCATATCGTTCGCCTCGGCGCTCTCGATGAGCATCCGGTGGACAAGGGTGGCGGTCTCCGGATCGAGCGTCCCGGTCGGCTCATCCGCAAAGAGCAGGAACGGGTTCTTTGCAAGTTGTCGGGCGAGTACCACCCGCTGCTTCTCGCCGCCGGAGAGATCGCGGGCGATGTGCATCATCCGGTGGGAGAGCCGGACCTGATCGATGAGGTCAGCGGCCCTGCTGACCGCTTTCTCCGGAGGGTAGCCGATATCGTCAAGCGCCCGCAGGACGTTCTCGATCACCCGATCGTCGCCATAGAGTGCAAACGTCCGCTGGAACATGATGGCGGTTCTGCGCATGATCCGCCGCTTCATCTGGGCGTTCTCCTCCGCCCAGAAGTCGACATCGAGCGGTTTTAATTCGCCGCCGCAGACGGGGCACTGTTTCCCGGCCTCACTCGGCACGCCGATGTAGTCGCAACCCTCACAGGTGACAACGTGATAGACGATCGAGCCCCCCGACGGGGGCTGATCCACTCCCCGCATAAGGTGCATAAGAACTGTCTTGCCGGCCCCGCTCCTTCCGATAATGCCGACTGTTTCCCCCTCTGCCACCTCAAAATTAATATTCTTGAGCACAACGGTCCCGTCGAACTCCATGCAGAGGTCCTTTACAGTAATAAGTGGGGTCATCTTGAGCTCCTCGCTAAACTAATCTTCTCGTGGGATCATATTAGAGTTTATATTATTGCACTTTTTCTCGGCCGCCGCGATATCCTTAAGGAGTTCGGCCACGATACCGGGCACCTCGCTGACGTTGCGGATCACCATATCGACGCTTGAATACAGGATCTCGGGTTTCCGGTCGGACTGCTGCTCGGTCAGCAGTGCAAGGTCGGCCTTCCGGAAGGCGTTCAGATCGTTGATGGCATCCCCTACCATGACGACCTTACTGTACCGCTCTTTAAGGTCTTCCACGATCCGGGCCTTCATCGAGGGTGTGGCGACGCCATAGATCCGCTCCCGGGGAATACCCAGATAGTCGCCCATCCGTTCGAGTTTCGCGACACGGTCACCGGACGCTATGTATACGGGGACACCCATCCGGTGCAGCGTGCTGATGGTCTCTTTTGCACCGCTAAAGGGCCTCCCCCCGGTGGTGACCGTAAACTCGATGCCGGAGAGGTCCATGTTCAGGATCACGCCGCTGTTCATTGTGACGATCGACTCTCTCTTGCAGCAACTCCAGACCTCCCTGATGCAGGCCTGGAGATCGCTCACCTGGGCGGTCTTATCGCTGTAGAGGATTTCCGCGACATCCTCGGCGGGGATGACACGCCGGGAACAGGCCACTCCGAACCCGACCGACCTTTCATGGAAGAACTCGGAGAGGAGCTGGTCGGGCGGTGCCCCCATGACGTCCCGTGAATGGAGATGGAGGACAACGAGCACCCTCCCCTCGGCACCGAAGGTGAGGGTCGTGGTCTCGACGTCGATCAGCATCTCGTCGTGGAGGACGTCACGCGCTACACGATAGGTCCGGAGAAGTGTGCCTGCACTATCAAAAACAACGGCTACCGACATACATCTCACGTCGATTAAGTCTATGTAGTCTCTGGTCGTCTCTTGAATGAAGAACTATGTTACTGAGTGAGACCGCAGCAAGCATAAAGAATATGGAGATTCGGGGCGCCGGCAGGATCGCCCGGGCCGCGGTGGAGGCGCTCGCCGATTACGCGAAAAATCTCAACATATCCGACCCGGAGACGTTCAAGAGCGAGATGCAGAAGGCGGCCGGGATCCTCATAGCGACCCGTCCGACGGCCGTTTCGCTGCCGAACGCTGTAAAGAGCGTAATGCGGGCGCTCGACTCATTTGGGTCCGTGGAAGAGGGGCGGGCGGCGGTTCTTGCCCGGGCTGCGGAGTTCATCGAGCACTCGGAGCACGCAATCGAGCGGATAGCCGAGATCGGGGCACGCCACATCTCCGACGGCGACGTCCTCATGACCCACTGCAACTCGGAGGCGGCGCTCGGGTGCATCCTCGAAGCACACCGCCAGGGAAAGGATATCGAGGTCTACGCGACGGAGGTCCGGCCGCGGGGCCAGGGGCTCCTCACGATCAAGACCCTAAACGACGCCGGGATCCGCACGAACTATATCGTCGACTCGGCGGTCCGCTACTTCATCAACGATGTCGACCTGGTCTTCGTCGGCGCCGACGCGATCGCGGCGAACGGCGCGGTGGTGAACAAGATCGGGACCGCCCAGATCGCGCTTGCCGCACACGAGGCCCGGACGAACGTCATCGTGGCGGCGGAGACCTATAAGTTCGCGCCGCGGACGATCCTCGGGGAACTGATCGAGATCGAGGAACGCGATCCTGCCGAGGTGCTCCCCAGGGAGGTGGCGGAGAAACTCCCGTTTGTTCGGGTCCGAAACCCTGCTTTCGACGTGACGCCCGCGGACTACATCGACCTGATCGTGACCGAGCAGGGGGCGATCCCGCCGGAGCTCGCGTTCACGGTGATCCGGGATTACCTGGGGTGGAAGGTCGAGGAGCTGCGGTGAGAACAGTGTTCGGCGGAGGATTGTGCGATCCGCTCTCCCTCGAGTGATTGAGATCTCAGCGTGACGATGTGCTCTCCACCATTACTGCGCACGATCTCCCAGTGGTACGCACCGGAAATCTCGAGCACGAAGTCCACCGGTTCAACCGGTCCACCGCAGGATACCGTTTCGCCATCCATGTCGCTTAGGCAGGGAGCGGGGTTACATACAATCAGTATCGTTGCCCATCCTACCGAATGCTCATCGCAGAGAACCAAAAATCTCCCTCACCCACCTTCTTCGCGACGAAAGAGATGGATAAAGTCATTGTACCGGCCCGGTCAAGGGTGACGGATTCACTGTACGGCCTACCTGCGGCATCCCGGACGGTCAGCGTGAACGAAGCATGGGCGGGATCGAAGAGACCATAACTCCGATTGGAGCAGGTCACCGTAAACGTGTTCCTGCCTAGACCAGTCACGACGTCCATGCCGGGAGAGGCGACCGTCTCGTTGAGGTCCGAGTCGATCCAGGCTCGCCCCAGGGAATGCGTGCCGGTGGCGACGTTCTCGCAAAAGACGACACGTCCGATCGCGGAGTCTATAACGTACACCTTTCCGTCCGGCCAGAACATGGTAACCGCCATACAGACCACCGCGATGAGAAGGACTGCCGGGAACACGACTCTGCCTACGTTCCCGGTTCAATTGCCATAACAGGCCTCCGTGCGATCATGAAGGCGGGCAGGGACTACTACTGCCCGCCATCCGGGTCGCCGTTCGCATGCCGGACTGTTCAGTGTGAACATGTTCCATCCTGCCGACACGGGGACAACACCAGCGATCGATAACGCAACGCTGGAAGAGCGGATTTTGGAGAGGCATTTCATTTCCAGGGTTCCAGACTACCATTCACGCGCAGCCCGGAGGTCACTGGCCCACAAGTTCCTGCCAAGAGCCCTTGCCCTCCGGGAGTGCTGTGGGGACCGAAAACGACGCCAATCAAACATCTTGGCCCACACAGGATGCCATTCGGGCATCCACGCTGTTTTGTCAGGGAACAGAGTTTAATGTAGTTTACGGCCACCGCAGCTACCTATCGCGCGACATGTAGCTGCGGTGGCCGTAAAATGCTTATACTTGTTTTTGAAAGCACTCTACGATGCGCAATGAGACTCTATGGAATCGCAACGGTTATCATGATCGCCGCGGCGATGCTGATCCCGACCGTGGCGGCACAGGAGACAGGTACTTATAACTACACTGTAACCCCGGCCGGGGACACGGTGCTCAAAGGCACCTCGGTGATTGTACCGATGAACACTGGCAGCATCAAGCAGGGCGAATCAAAGTGGTACTCGCTCAACGTTCCCGCAGGCAAAAAGGAGCTCTTCATCGACCTGAACTGGGGCGACACATCCAACTCGCTTCGGCTGATGGTCTACGCGCCGGACGCCGTGCTCGGGCCGTATTATGATGCATACGATGGCGTGAACGGGAGGATATGCCTGCGCATATCGGACTCTGTCAGCCTGTTCCCCGGAACGTGGCAGTTCGAAGTCTACGGCGCCTCTGTGACCGGGACCCAGAGTTATACGTTCGGCTGGAAGTGAATATCGAAACATTGAACACTTTTTCCGGCGACGATCCAGCATGGTGCGGTGGAACCGGATCTTTTCCATTCTCCTCGTTGCCGTGACCCTCGCAGGCATTGCACTCCCGGGCACGGCAACCGCCGGTTACGCGGTTGAATCGGGGTTGGAGAAATTCTCCGGCGAGATGCATGATTTCGAAGAGATCACGTTTTGGGATCTGCTGCCCCGGGTGAGGCTCCTCCACATCACGCTCATGATCCTCCCTGCATGCTTCTTCCCCGGAGAACTCCTCTACACTCTCTGCATTCTCCTGCCGTTCGGCTTCCGGCGAGTGACAGGACGCACTATCCTCGACGACGACTTCCGGCTCGACCTCTACCAGGAGATCGCCGCAAACCCGGGTGTCGGTGCCCGGGTACTCGGCAAGATGGTGGGCGTGTCGCGAGGACGGCTCCGTTACCATCTCGATATGCTCATCCGGGAGGGGAAGGTGGCCGCAGTGGCATACCGGAATCGGACAGGCTACTTCGCACGAAGCCAGAGGCATACCGACCTCCAACAGCGCCTCCTGATTGCCCTGCGGGAGGAAACCTTGCGGACGATACTCGGGCACCTCCTTGAGTCTCCGGACACGACCCGAAACGACGTCGCGGAACGGCTCGGACTCTCCGGTCCGACCGTCTCCCACCACATGCAGGAGTTGGAAGTCGATGGGATCGTCGCCGCAGAGAGAGACGGCCGGTTCGTCCGCTACCGACTCTCCGAAGGTGTCCGTGAGTTCCTCAGCCGGCACCCGGGAGATCTTCCTCCACGGGCATCTCGGCACGGAGGGTTACCCCACCGCAAGGACACCGCAAGGAGCCCCGAGGTTTTATCGGGTTAAAACTCCGACAACGGGGTGCCCGCCCCCATCGCCCGGTACCTCCTCGACTCCCGGGTCGGGCTTGCTCTCTTTTCGGCCGGTTCAACGCAGATCCTGGTCGTTGCGGCATACTTTAGAGGGCAAAAAGGATCGAAACGCCTCGACGTGTGGCTGGTCGGGCCGGAAAACGGATATAGAGGAACGTTGAGTTCTCAACCGTGGGTGCCGCAGGCGGCGCCTGCAACGGTGCGGAGGTTCACCCGGCCAGTAACGAATCGGATGGGTGAACGTCCCGCGCGCCCGGAGGCAAAGGGAATGTGTGCGCTTCCCGTACTTGAAGGTATGCCTCTCCTGCCTCCGGGAAATCCCTGGAGGAATGTGAAATGAACGGAAAAATTGGAATGCAGGCATTTTCCATGCTCCTCGCCGTGCTGCTGGTGAGTGTGATGATGGTGTCTGTTGTAAGTGCAGGTGAAAACCGAACAACTTCCCTTGTAGAGGGGCCAGAGGCTTCAAGATACGCCGTCACCCCTGACTATATCACCGACGACATTAAAATTGCAGATCCCCTTGATGAATCAGAGTTGATCACTCTGGTTTTTTCCGAATCGTGGATACTAGAGAATAACGAAAGCACTGATCCCCGGCTAGTCAAATTAACGGCTGAAAAATCAAGTTTAACGGCACATCAAGGATGCGACGCCGAAATAACAACATTCTATTCCCCTTCAGAAATCAGAGATGATGAAGGCATCGTGGTTCTTCGTGTGCCCAAAAAAATGTTAGCGTTGTTCAATAAGCGCCCTGATGAACTTACAATTGATTGTCCTGCTGATTTCTTCACGTTTTATCCAAGTATTGATCAGTTGTACAATGATTTACAGGAGAAACATGACTCGCTTAGCTCTACTCCAGAGGTTGATCTTCAGTCCGATTCCAATCAGGAAGTAGACTCTCAATCTACACGTACTTCAACTTTCTATGGTGAGTGGGCTCAATACTACCGTAAATCAAGCTATGCAAATTCAATCGTGTATGTCACGGGCAAAATCAAGCCTGATACAACAGTAAATGAAGGGCAGTGCAAAACTCTGGATACGCATGGAGGATTCCAGTAACTGCAAGAGGAGTTGACATGAACCCAAAAATGCTTACTCTAGTAACCTTTGTACTACTGGTTGTGGGATTGGTTGCTGCAGGATGCCTCGATTACGGGGAAGAGCCTCAAAAATCCGATTCCGGCAGCAACGGATCTATTATCGGCCCTACAACCGATCCAACCGCTCCACCACTTGCGATAACACCCGTCATCGTGTATACGCTAAAAGAGGCGCATGAAAAGTTTGGTACGGATCTCCCGGTACCATCGTATCTGCCAGGTGGCTACTCTTTTTCGTATGCATTACAGCATGGCGAACCGGACAACCGAATATCCTTGATCTACGCGAAAGGCGAGGATGAACTTCGTATCACGCAGGTGCCTGTCCCGGGCAACCCCTGCCCGGGGCAGAAAACCACAGGTTCTGTTGGGGTGACGATCGACGGGACAAACGGAACGTTTACTCCCGGAGATGGGGAAAACATGCTTCGTTGGAGTGATAGCCGCTATGCATACTGCCTTTCCGGCACACAGGAGATGGATGAGATGGTGGCGATTGCAGCATCGGTGGATGGTTCTGGAAGATCGGCCTGATCATCGCCGTCCCCCTTTTTGCCTTCGACCTCTCCTGCTACCTTCGGTCTGTGGAATGCCCCATGCAAGAGGCATCCGTTACCTGGTCTCCGGGTTGATTCTGCTGTCCGCTGTTTCATTATATCCGAGAGGCACATGGAGGAGTAGGAACCGATCATCTGTTCCGACATCGTAGATGCACTCATGCCGGGAAGGCAGAGGACCATCTCAAAGATCCCCCATCCTCCACCCGGGCACCACCGTTTATCACCCGCCGCTCCCAATACCTACAATAGAGAGGCTACACTATGGAGATGGAGATCGGATTTACCAAACTGCAGGGAAACGGCAACGACTTTATTCTGATTGACGAATTCGAACAGGAAGCCATCCCCGAGGAGATGAAGGGAGCGTTTGCAGCGCTCTTCTGCGACCGCAGGTTCGGCATCGGCGGGGACGGCGTCCTCTTCCTCCAGGCATCCGATGCCGCCGATATCAGGATGCGGCTCTTTCAGCCCGACGAGAGCGAGGTCGCGATGTGCGGGAACGGCATCCGGTGCCTCGCGAAGTACGCCTACGATGCCGGCTACGTCAAAGAGTCCTGCTCGGTCGAGACCGGGGCCGGGATAGTCCCGGTGAAAATGGGTTATACCGACGACGAGTTCACGGCGACGATCACGATGCCGACGCCGGCCTTCGAGCGGAGCGCCATCCCCGCCGTCGGGGACGGCGAATATAAAGAGGAGATCCTGAACTTCACCGTGTATGCCGCAAACACCGGCGTCCCCCACGCCGTCATCTTTGTAAAGGAGATCGGCGCCGTCGATATCGCCGCCGTCGGCCCGGTCATCCGGAACCACCCCACCTTCCCTGAGGGTGCGAACGTCAACTTCGTCGAAGAGGCGGGCGACGGCTCGCTCCGGATCCGGACGTTCGAGCGCGGCGTCGAGGACGAGACGTTCAGCTGCGGGACAGGGGCCACGGCGTCCGCCGCCGTCGCCCGCCACCTCGGAAAGACCGGTGATACGGTGCGGGTCGAGACAAAAGGCGGCCCGCTCGTCATCCGGTTTGGCGAGACCGTCACGATGGAAGGCCCCGCCGAGACGGTCTTTACCGGCGTTATATCGTTCTGATCCCGTCTTCGGTGATCACAAAATCGAACGAGAGCCCTTCCGGCCGGGACCGGTGCTTTGCAAGCATCGCCCGCCGGGAACCATCCTTCTTCTCGAGCTTCACGATGGCCTTTGAGATGTGCTCAAGCGCCGTCCCCCCAAGACCCGCCACCCGTTCCCGCTCCACGTCCACGTAGATCTGGTTGGTGATCAGGACCGGGATATCGTACTTCTTCGCAAGCCCGAGGAGTTTTATGATATGGCGCAGGAGTTTGCGCAGTGCTTCCCGCCCAAGATCGAGCTCGGTCCGGTAGAGTGCGGTCGCCGAGTCCATCACGATGAGGTCGACGGGGGCGTGACCGTCTCTCTTGAGCAGCCCTTCCGCATCGGCGATCATCACCCCCTGCTGGGCAAAATCGAACGGTTCAAAGAGGTAGAGCCGGTCCGCAAGTGTCCCTGCATCCGCTCCGGCAATCTGCGAGAAGCGCTCGACCGAGAACCCCTCAGTATCGATGTAGACGACCGAGTTCCCGGCCCGGAGAGAGGCCACCGTGGCCATCTGACAGAGGGTGCTCTTTCCGCTCGCCGGTTCGCCGTAGATCTGGGTGATGGCCCGCCGCTCGAGCCCGCCGCCCAGCAGGTCGTCGAGGGGCCGGCACCCCGTGCTGACACGCTCGGACTTCATGGGTCAAGCACACCCCGCTCGAGAAAGATCCGGCGTGCAGCCGCCTCAACCGTTCCCGTGACCTCCCGGAGCGGAATCCCGAGATCCCTCGCGTATGCTGCCGCCTGCTCGTACTCCGCCTTGAAGGAGGTGATCTTTCCTCCCGACCAACCGCACTTGACGTCTACCGCGATCTCTTGCCCGCGCAAGCTGACCGTGATTCGCTCGACGGTCCGCTCGGCGACGGAGCGGTGAACCATCGGTATGCAGCGTATCCCGAGCGTCCCTAGTTCTGCGGCCATCACGCCGACGAGGCGATCGGTCGCTTCGGGACGGCAGATGACACGGACGAGGTGTCCGCTCCGGCCCTTCTTCATCACGATGGGGCTTGCGCTTGCATCCCTAGCCCCCTCCTCCATCAGACGGCCGAGCGTATAGGCGAGGGCCTCCCCGGTGACGTCGTCCACGTTCGTCTCGAGAATATCCACCCGGTCGCCGTGGCCCTTTTCCTCCGTCTCAAGGATCATCGAGCGCAGGACGTTGGGCCTCCCCGGGGGGTTCCTGCTCCCCGCCCCGTAGCCGACCGCCCGGATTGCCGCAGGGCCGAGATCCTGTGACCGGGTCGTCGAGAATTCGGCAAGGAGTGCGGCCCCCGTCGGGGTGCAGAGTTCACGCTCCTCGTTCCCCGGAACGGTCGCGAGATTGGACTCCGCGAGGATGGCCACGGTTGCAGGGGCCGGAATGGGGAAGGTCCCGTGTGCACCTACCGCAAAACCCCGGCCGAGGGCCACCGGGTGAACGGCGACCTTCTCGACGCCGAGGGAGTGGAGTGCGGTGCAGGCCCCGAGAACATCGGCGATCGCGTCGTCCGCACCCACCTCATGAAAGTGCGCGCCCTCTCCGTGGATGCTCTCCTCGGCCCGGTGTATCCGGAGGAAGACCCGGCGGGCCATCTCGCGTGCGGCCGCAGGGGCGTCGCTTCCTGCCACGATATCGAGCACCTCGTCAAGCGATCGATGCTGCACCGGTGCGTTCGTCCTCACCTGGATGGCCTGGATACCGGAGCGGTCCACCCGCTCGATTGTCGGCTCTCCGACGACGGAGCGCATCGCCGCCCGAACAAACCCCTCGTCCGCCCCCAGATCGAGGAGAGAACCGATGATCATGTCGCCCGCGGCTCCGTTGAACGGGTCGAAGAGAAGTACTTTCATGCGCCTCCAGTACTTATAAATCCCCGAAATATAAGAACTAGAGGTAATGCCCGAGATATACTTGAAGGTGGATAGCGCGTATCCGGAGGATCAGGGGGCGGGCAAGGCACGTCTTGACCCAGACACCATGCTGCAGCTCCGGATCAGCCCCGGAGACCTCGTCGCTATTGAGGGTAAGCGTCGCACTGTGGCCAAAGTCTGGCGTGCCATGGTGAACGACTGGCACCAGGGTAAGGTCCGCATCGATAATTTTACACGGCTCAACACCGGTGCTAGCATCGGAGACCGCGTAAAGGTAAAAACGCTGGACGAAGAGGTCGAGGCGAAACGGGTCGTGCTTGCACCTCCTGAGGACCTCCCAAAGCAGCTTCCCATCAACTACAGCAGCGTCGTCAACAAGCTGATCGACTTCCCGATCGTCAAGAACGACTCCGTGCCGATCCAGGCCGGGCTCCCGTTCATGCAGCCCCAGCTGGTTGCATTCAAGGCCGTGGTGGTCGAGCCGGAGAACGCCGTGATCATCACCAAGAACACGAAGATCGAGTTCTCCGACAAACCTGCTGCCGGGTTTGAGGGCGTGAAACGGATCAGCTACGAGGATATCGGCGGCTTAAAGGACGAGTTGCAGCGCGTCCGTGAGGCGATCGAACTGCCCATGCGGCATCCCGAGATCTTCCGTAAGCTCGGCATCGAGCCCCCGAAGGGTGTTCTCCTCTACGGACCGCCCGGAACGGGAAAGACCCTCATCGCAAAAGCGGTCGCAAGCGAGAGCGGTGCCCACTTCATCTCGATTGCGGGGCCCGAGGTCATCTCGAAGTACTACGGCGAGAGCGAGCAGCGGCTCCGCGAGGTCTTTGAGGACGCCCGGCAGCATGCTCCTGCCATCATCTTCATCGACGAGCTCGACTCGATCGCACCCCGACGTGAAGAGGTGACCGGAGAGGTCGAACGGCGTGTCGTGGCCCAGCTCCTGACGATGATGGACGGGCTTGAGGAACGGGGACAGGTCGTGGTGATCGGCGCCACCAACCGGCTTGACGCCATCGACCCGGCCCTCCGGCGTCCCGGACGGTTCGACCGCGAGATCGAGATCGGGGTCCCCTCGGAGGACGACCGGGTTCAGGTGCTCCAGATCCACACTCGCGGTATGCCGCTTGCGGACGACGTGGTGATCTCTTCAATCGCCCAGCAGACCCACGGGTTCGTCGGTGCGGACCTTGCCGCCCTCGCCCGTGAGGCAGCGATCAAGGCGTTGCGGCGTTACCTCCCCGAGATCGATATGGAGGCCGAGGAGATCCCGCCGGAGATCCTCGAGAAGATGGAGGTGCAGGGGAAAGACTTCCGCGACGCCCTCCGTGACGTAGGCCCGAGCGCCATGCGTGAGATCCTCCTTGAGGTCCCGCACATATCGTGGGAAGATGTGGGCGGACTTGAAGAGGCAAAGCAGGATATCCGCGAAGCGGTCGAGTATCCGCTCACCCGCCGCGAGCGGTTCGAGGAACTCGGCATCGAGCCGCCGAAGGGTGTCCTCCTCTACGGGCCGCCGGGAACAGGAAAGACCCTCATTGCAAAGGCAGTCGCAAGCGAGAGCGGGGCGAACTTCGTGCCGGTCAAAGGACCCGAACTCCTCTCGAAGTGGGTCGGCGAGAGCGAGCGTGCCGTCCGCGAGGTCTTCAAGAAGGCCCGACAGGTGGCCCCGTCGATCATCTTCTTCGATGAACTGGACGCTCTTGCCACCGCCCGCGGCGCCGGCACCGAGTCGCACGTGATCGAGAGCGTCTTAAACCAGATCCTGACCGAGATCGACGGTCTTGAGGAACTCCGCGGCGTGGTGGTGATGGGCGCAACGAACCGGCCGGATATGGTCGACCCGGCGCTTCTGCGGCCGGGGAGGTTCGACCGGCTCGTCTATATCGGCGAGCCCAGCCGGGATGATCGGGAGAAGATCCTCGGGATTCACACCCGCTACATGCCGATCGAGGGCTCCGTGATCGAGGACCTCGTGGCCATGACGGAGGGGCTCTCGGAGAACGAGATCGAGGATCTGATCCTGGCCGTCGGGACCAACCGCCAGGCGAGCCTTGAGGACTTCAGGACCCAGCGTGCCGCGATTGCGGCAAGCGAGGGAGAAGAAGGGCTCTCCCGCCACGTAAGGAGGAAGAAGATCGTCGACCTCCTCGCCGAGCAGAAGATTACCATCGACGACCCCGCCCGGACCCAGCTCCTGCGAAAGGTCGCGGCCGATGCCGAGGGGTTCGTCGGCTCGGACCTCGAGGCGCTCGGCAGAGAGGCGGCCATGCTTGCCATGCGGGAAGGGGCCCCCCTCGTGAACCAGGCGCACTTCGAGCGGGCACGGGAGAGGGTGCACGCGACGATGAACGATCGGCTCCGGCAGTATTACCAGAAGATCCAGCAGCATTTCAAGGGCGGGCTGCCGAAAGAGACGCAGCCGCTGGAATACCAGTAACCGAAAGATCAAAACTCTTTTTTTTGCGGCGATCCGTCCTTGATATTGGGATAATTGCGGGCAGAGGGGCCTCCTCACCCTTATTCCGGTGGCGACCCATGATCGCAAACCTCCCCTTGGGCAACCTATTTACACCGTTATGGACAAGTATATACACCGAAGTTCAACCCTGCAACACGGAGTATCCACATGCCGAACTGTACCACATTCCTCGATGCCAACGCCTGTAACCCCGATAAAATCGCTCTCATCGTCCCCTCCCGGAAGGAGTCTTATACCCGATCCGACCTCCGGGACCGGGTCGCCCGGGTTGCCGGCGGGCTCCTCGCGCTCGGCATCGAACACGGGGAGCGGGTCTGCATCTATCTGGACAGTTCGCCGGAATACCTCATCGCCTACCTTGCCCTCTGGCGGATCGGGGCCGTCGCGGTCCCGACGAACCGGGTCTACCGCGAGGGCGAGGTCCTCTATGCCATCCATAACGCGGGGGCCGCCGCCGTCATCACCGACGTGGAGGGTGCGGCCCTCGTCGAGCGGATCCGGGATCAGGCACCGATGCTCCGAAACGTCATCTCCGTCGGCGGAGAGGCTGCGGGCGCTGTCCCATGGACCGACCTCCTTGGTGCTGAACCGTGCCTCCGGGCCGCCCACTGCCGGTTCGACGACCTCTGCCAGATCCAGTACACGAGCGGCACCACCGGCAAACCGAAGGGCGCGATGCTCACCCACGGGAACTGGATCGCGGCGATGGATGCCGAGCGGGATGTCCTGCGGCTCACCGAGGACGACATCTACCTCGGGATCTACCCCATGGGCCACGTCGGCATCAGCTGGGGGATCGCCACCCTCCGGGCCGGCGGGACGTACGTCATTATGGAGCGGTTCGACCTCGACCGCTACCTCGAACTCGCAAGGGAATACCGGGCCACAGTCGTCGCCGGAATGCCGCCGGTGATCCACTCCCTCATCCAGACCCCGCCGGGGACCGAGGCGGCCCTCGCCACCGCCCGGGTGATGATCAGCGGCGGCGGCCCCCTGACCCCCGGGGTCTGGAAACCGTTCCACAAGCGGTTCGGCATACCCATCGTCAACGCCTACGGCCTCTCGGAGACGGTCGTCGTCGGAACCGGGACCGCCATCCGTCCCGAACACTACGCGACTGCGGACGAGTATAAGAGTGTCGGCACCCCGGTCGGGTTCTCGGAGGTGAAGATCGTCGATGTAAACGATCCAAGCCGGGAACTGGGCGTAGGCGTTGACGGCGAGATCGCGCTCCGGGGGCCGGGGGTGGCGCTCGGCTACTGGCAGATGCCGGAAGAGACCGCCGCGGCCTTCCTCCCCGACGGCTGGTTCCTGACCGGCGATATCGGCCACCTGGACGAAGCGGGCATGCTGTATATCACCGACCGCAAGAAGGACATGATCGTCATGTCGGGCTGGAAGGTCTACCCGACCGAGGTGGAAGACGTCCTGGTCCAGCACCCGGGCATCCGCGACGTGGCGGTATTCGGGTGCAGCGACGAGCATCGGGGAGAGGTGCCGGTGGCGGTGGTGGTCCCTGCCGGAAATGGCATCTCACCCGAAGAGATCATAGCCTTCGCCCGCGAACGCCTTGCAGGCTACAAGGTCCCCCGCCGGGTCATCCTTGTCGACGAGATCCCCCGGGTGAACGGGTGGAAACTCCTCCGAAAGCGTCTCCGGGAGGAATACTGCAACACCGGCGGCGCGTGCTGAATCACGTCCCGGGGGTAGTATTTTAAGGAGAAGGCGGCGTATAGATACGCTGGAGGAGTTCTCCGGGGTAACGATTTGGCAGAAATCATAAGGCGCTCTACAGGAATCGCAGGCCTGGATCTTGTGCTCAACGGGGGGGTCCCGTCAGGCACCCGCATCATCATCTCCGGATCCCCACTAAGCGGTCTCGAACTCCTGGCGCAACAGTTCTGGCAGGCGGGAGAGGAGGGAGGCACCTACCTGATGCTCGATGCCGTGCCCGAGGAGGGCATGACCGACGCACGGGGGATGGATGCCGCGGCGCTCGCCGGAGCCATGCAGGGGGAGAGGATTGTCGTGGACTCTCTCTCCACACTGATCACCGCCTGGGGGATTGATGCGGCCACGAGGTTCGTCCTCGAGGATACTCGCGGGATCATCGATAGAGGGGCAAACATCGTCTACCTCCTCTACACCAACCACCACACGCCCCTCGAGGAGGCGCGAATGATGCGCGCCGCCGACGTCTTCATCGTTCTCAGACACGAGATCCACGGCAACGAGGTCGAGCGGACGCTCGCCGTCGAGAAACTCAAAGGCGGGGAGGTGCCGCAGCGGGTGATCCCCTACCATATCATAGCAAAGGGGCTTGAACTCTCGACGACGAGCAGGGTGGTTTAAGGAGAATACTCTTTTTGGCGCGACATCCGGGAGAGGGACGCCGGCGGCCTAGTCCGTATACTCGGCCCGGACAAGTTTCGCCGCAGCGACCATATTCTTCAGTTTGCCGAACGCCTCATCCCGCGTCCGCATCCGCATACCGCAGTCAGGATCAAGGAGCATCGCCTCCGGCGAGAAGATATCGACCCCGGCCTCGATCCTCTTTTTGATCGCTTCAATACTCTCGATCCCCGGATCTGCCGAGTCGACGCACCCATAGCCGACCATCCGGCCCCGGAGATCCTTCTCCGAGAGCACCTCGAGATTTCCGGGGTTGTTTGCGAACTCAAAATCGAATATGGCGACGTTTGTTCTGAGAATATCATCGATGACAGTCTCGAGGTTCCCGCAGACGTGGAGACAGACGGGAGTGCGCAGCACCCCGGCGATCGCGTTCACCGCCTCCCGGCCGACGGCGATGTTTGCCGCCCCCGTCGAGAAGATGGGCTCATCGACCTGGATGAGGGCAACCCCGGCGTCCTGGAGGTGTCTCGCCTCGACTGCGAGCGCCTGAGCAAGATCGAGGACCAGTTCTTCCTTGTTCCGGTAGAACGACGTCTCGATGGCAAGACCGTGTGCAAGCGTGCTCGGACCGGTGAGGATCCCCTTCACCTTCGGGTGCCGGGAGAGGGCGTACTTTGTGTCCGCGAGCGTTATGGGACGCTGTGCCGGCTGGACCTTTCCGACGACCGAAGACCCCCGGATACCGGGGAGGTGGGAGGTGAAGGCCCGGATCATGTCGCCCCGGACCTGGCCGTCGGAGATGATATCGATCCCGGCACTGATCTGGTCGGCGACCGCTACCTCCACCGCATGCTTGAGCGGGTTCATGCGGGCAAAAAGCCCCGAGCCTTTCACCACCGGGTAGCTCCCGACCACGGTGGTCGGGAGACGCACGCTCGTCAGGGTCATGGGGTCAGTCTGTGTCGGTCGCGCGGGAAGAGCACCGCCTCGCGGATGTTTCCGAGATCGAGCATCGTCATCACGAGACGCTCGATGCCGAGGCCCCATCCGGCGTGCGGAGGCATCCCGTAGCGGAACGTCTTTAGGTAGAACTCGAAACTCTCGGGGGAGAGGCCCTTTGCGCGGATCCGCTCCACCAGGAGGTTATAGTCGTGGATACGCTGGGCACCGGAGGCAAGTTCCATCCTGGGGTGCATCAGGTCGAAGGCCTTGCAGAACTCAGGCCTGTCCGGGTAGGGCATCGCATAGTAGGGCCTGGTATCGGTCGGCCAATCGACGATGAAGTAGTGCGTCCCGACCGCATCGCCGACCGCCCGCTCGGCCGCCGGGGAGAGGTCACCGCCGAAGGCAATCTTCTCCTCGATGGTGCGGTTTGCGATCTCGATCGCCTCGATATACGGGATCCGGGGGAACGGCTTCTTCGGAACCGCAAGTTCGATCCCGAGCTCCGCGAGTTCGTTGCTGCAGGTCTTTGCGACCGTCTCGTAGACGTGGATGATCAGGTCTTCCAGGAGTTCCATGACGTCGTTGTGGTCCGCAAACGAGACCTCGACATCGAGGCTCGTCGCCTCATTGAGGTGGCGGACGGTATTGTGCTCCTCGGCCCGGAAGATGGGACCGATCTCAAAGACGCTCTCAAACCCGGCAGCCATCATCATCTGCTTATAGAGCTGCGGGCTCTGGTTCATGAAGGCCTCTTTCTCGAAGTAGGCGATCGGGAAGAGCTCGGTACCGCCCTCGGTCGCGGCGGCGACGATCTTCGGGGTGGTGATATTGATGCAGCCCCGTGAGGCAAGGAACGCGGTCGCGGCGCAGGTCACCGCAGAGCGGATGAAGAAGATGGCGCGGACACGCGGTTTTCTCGCGTCCAGGAACCGGGAGTCAAGCCTAGTATCGAGCTCGGCCGGGACCTTCTCGGCGACGTCGAGCGGGAGCGGGCTCTCCGCAAGGCTGATGATCTCAAGTTCTTCGGGGACGATCTCGCGTCCGCCGGGTGCTTTCTCGATCGCCTTTACCTGGCCACGGACCCGGACCACGGATTCTCTTGAGATGTTCCGGACAGTCTCAAGAACCTCAGCCGTGACCTTCTTCTTCGGGATAGTCACCTGGATGATGCCGGATCTATCACGAATAACAAAGAACGCAAGTCCACCGAGGTCGCGGACCTCGTGCACCCATCCAATGACCTCAGCATATTCGGTCTTGGGGGTTACGGCCTGTATTGGTTGACGCATGTGAAAAACCTGGATACAGTGTGGGCCCCGGGAGGTATTTTGTCTTGCGCTCCAGCCCGGAGGAACGCTCCGCCAAGAGGGGTTGATATGGTTGGACCCGGACGGCCGCGGGAAAAGAGGGCGGCCGCCCGGGGTGGTGTGGACTTACAGGAAGACCGCCGCAGCAATGACCGTGGTCCAGCGGCCGCACATATCCCCTTCCGCCGCCTGACAGATATGCGTCGTGCTTATAATCCGTCCGCTCGCCTTGTAGATCTGCTCGCGTTCCTGCCATGCCTGGTCGGGATCGAACTCGATGCCGAGCGTTGTCGCGAGCATTGTCGCCGCAAGGTCCTCGGCGTACTCGCCCGACACTTCCGCGGTCTCTCCGAAGGCATGGTGCTCGGAAAGGTAGCCGTAGGCGTCGCTCTCCTTGGGCATTGCATGTCCGATGGCGGCAGAGACAAGCCGGCTCGGTTCATTGGTCTCATTCCGGGCCATGACGACGTAGACGATGCTGCCCGGAGAGAGTTCCTTTAAGCCTTCCTCCTTCGATATCAGCTGACAGTTCGGGGGAAAGATACTCGAGACGTAAACAAGATTGTATTTCTCGATGCCTGCCTGCCTGAGGGCCAGTTCAAACGATGCCAGTTTGTCTTTGTGGATCCCCACACCTTTTGTAAAGAAACACTTGGTCGGAACAAACATTAGAGATCATCTATCACTTGATTTTTTAATGTTTTCGGTTATAACAGCCATAAATTTAATAATGGGGCAAAATTTTTCCTATTTTTAGGAATAGCCCCCGAATATACCACCAAATTAGAAAAAAGCGCGTTAAAAATGGATATTTAGTCATGCTCAACTGAGGGGGAGGGGACTACCGATAGACCAAAAGAACAGGGTTTCCAGGTACCCGTCGTCACCCTGCAAACGGATCCCCTAATCGAGGCGAGACAGCGGGGGATTCTCCAAATCCCCGGCAATCATGGCCGATCTATGCGGTTTTTCGTACCGGACGTTTGTCAGAGAAACGCATATATGCCATCGGTACATGATCCGGTGCGGCCGGGAGTCTGCCCATGACGCGCTACGATGCTCGGATTCCCACACGCGCACCCCAAAGGAAGGTACAGAGATGGAATTGGAGAATAAACCCATGGCGGTCGTGGACTGTATCGGGCTCTACTGTCCCATGCCGGTCACGATGACAAAAGAGGCCATCGAGAAACTCGACGTCGGAGAGGTGCTCATGGTCAAGGCGGACGACCCTGCCGCAGAGGAGGACATCCGGCGCTGGGCAGACCGGATGGGTCACGAGATCGTGAAGTTCGAAAAGGTTGACGGAGTCATGAGGTTCTGCATCCGGAAGATGAAGTAGGTGATAGGGATGATGTATGCGGATAAGACAGTCAGCTGCGTTGGCATCTGCCAGTCGCCCATGCTCTCGATCGAGACGGAGATGAAGGCGCTCAACGAGGGGCAGATCCTGCAGGTAACGACCGATAAACCCGATCTTGTCGAGATGGTTCGGAACTGGGCCGGTGAGAGCGGACATACGATCGAGGAGGAGCATGTCACCTCGGGTGTTACGACCATCATCCTGCGCAAGGGGAGGGTGGCGCCTGTAGAAGCGAAGTGATCGGATGGAGACTGGAGGCTTGCGTGGCTGACAGGCGCCGGCCGAGCAGATGAGCCGTGAGAGAGCGGCCGGGGAGGGGGCCTCCGTTCCATCCGGGCAGGAGTTTGATGTATGGCACGGATACTCTATATCCAGACCAGCGGTATCGACACTCCCGAGAGGCTGTATGCGCCGTTCGTTCTCGCTACCGCGGCGCGAGCAATGGGCGTGGACGTGGACATCTTCTTCATGATCAAAGGGGTGACGGTCGTCAAGAGAGGGGCGGCGGAGGAGATCCAGGCCGGCAACTTCCCGAAACTCTCTGAGATGAGGGACCAGGCGATCGCCGCGGGAGCAAAGATCTACATCTGCGAGCAGAGCACCGAGACTCTCGGCCTCGAGCGAGGGGACTTCATCGAGGAGGGGCGGGTCGTCGGTTCCCTTACCCTAAACGACCTCGCCATCGATGCCGATGCAGTCATTACGTTTTAGGGAGGATTCCAGAGGATCCGGGGCACTATCACGACCCAACACCCGGGCGCGGCAATGGGTCGGACGAGGTGCCCCGGATCGCCGAGGCCGCCAGAGAAACAGTTAAACTCCTACAGGTTGTTACACCGCTATAGGACGGTAACACTATGGCAGAACAGATCGGATACAGCCAGAAGGTGATGGAGCACTTCATGAATCCGCACAACGTCGGGGTGATTGAGAACCCGGACGGCTACGGCAAGGTCGGCAACCCGGTCTGCGGGGACATCATGGAGATCTTCATCAAGGTCAAGGACGACGTCATCGAGGATATCAAGTTCCGGACGTTCGGGTGTGGATCGGCAATCGCCACGAGCAGCATGGTGACCGACATGGCCAAAGGGAAGACGCTCGACGAAGCGATGAAGATCACCCGCGACGACGTGGCGAGCGAACTCGATGGGCTGCCGCCCCGGAAGATGCACTGCTCGAACCTCGCGGCAGAGGCGCTCCACGCCGCGATAGAAGACTACCGCAAAAAGCAGAAGAGTGGGTGAAGGATCTAGCACCCGTAAATCAAAGAGAGGATATTTTTAGCGAGATCGAGGCTCTTGCCCCGGTTGACCATGAGGGTATCGAGGCGCAGAGCCCCCTCGATCGCGACCGGATCCCGGATATCCTGGATGAAGACATCCACGAAGTCCTCATAGAGACTGCAGGTCCCGGCGGAGGAGGCCTCCTTTCCAAACGCACGCATCAGAGCCGCCGCCGGGCCGCTGACCGGCGCATCGCCGATGAAGGGGCTTACCGCGATGACACGCTGCCGGCGGAGCGCCTCCCTCACACCGGCGCACTCGAGGATTGGGGAGATGCTCGTGACCGGGTTGCTCGGCCCGACCACCACGGCATCGCTTCTCTCAATCGCCTCGATAACCTCTTCTGTCGCGACCGGGGGCTCGCTGAACCTGCGGACGACGCCGTCGATCGCCACATCCCCCCGGTGCTTCACCCAGTACTCCTGGAAGTGCATCTCGCCCATCTTCGTGCGGACGTAGGTCGTCACGGGGGAGTCGGTCATGGGAAGAACCGTTGCCTGGACGGCCAGGGTCTTGCAGAGGGCCTTCGTCGCCTCGGTGAGGCTTATTCCGTTCCGGAGCATCTCACCCCGTGCGACGTGGATCGCCCGGTCCTGGTCACCGACGGCGATGAACTCGTTGATGCCGAGTCTTTTGAGAAGGTCGTGAGTGATGAAGGTGTCGCCGTGGATTCCCCACCACTTGCTGGTGTCGAGGATGCCCGCAAAGAGGTACATGACCGTATCGACGTCGGGAGAGAGGTGGTTGCCCGAGAGCCACATATCCTCGGCCGTGTTGACGACGACCGCGATCTCCCGCTCCTCCAGCAGCTCGCGCATTCCGCGGAGGAGCTTTGGGGTCCCGGTCCCGCCTGAGAGGAAGGTAATCATTGGATAATTAGCGTATCAGGTCCATCCTTATATGATTGTTTCCAATCGCGTGTGCGCTATAGACCCGCCGGTTCATGAAACCGCGTGCCGTATGACCGCCATGACGTCCCAGGCGAGTGACTCGGCCTGCCGGCGGTGCAGGAGGCTGGTCTCCAGCCGGAGCGAGCCGGGGACCTCGTCGGGGTCGTGGCGGTCCTGGACAAAGACGTCGACGATATCCCCGTAGAGCCGGGAGACCCCCGGGGAGGTCGGTTTCTCTCCGGCGGCATACATGAGCGCGGCGTCCTTCGGGTCCGGCGCGACGCCCCCGCGGAACGGCGAGACTGCGACGACGAACCGGTCGCGGAGGAGGTCCCGCATCCCGGCGCACTCGAGGATTGGAAGGACGCTTGCGGCCGGGCTTGAGGGTCCGATCACGACGGCGTCGCTTCCCTCGATCACCGCCCGCACCTCGTCCGTGACCGCCGGAGGGGCGGGTGCGGCAGAGACGATCTCCCGCACCTCGGTATCGGACGGAGCGGTCATCAGGTAGGTGAGGAGCGGGAGGCGTTCGGTCCCGGTGTCGATGAGGAGGCCGCACTCTTCGTCGGTCACCGGGAGGACGGTCGCCCCGATCTTGAGCGAGGAGGACTGCGCCCGAACCGCCTCCGTCAGGGTCAGGCCGGCATCGAGGAGCGCCGCCCGGGCGATCTGGACGGCCCGGGCGCGGTCGCCGATCGGGAAGGGCTCGCCCCCCGCCACCTTCAGGAGGTAGTTATGGGTGGCGTAGGTGTCACCCTTGATCCCCCACCACCGGTTGGTATCGAGGATGCCGGCAAAGAGGAAGAGGGCTGCATCGACCTCGGGGGCCACGTGGCCCCCCGAGATCCGGCAGTCCCCGGCGGTGGACGCGACGACGGCAATCTCGGTGTCGTAGAGGATCTGCCGGACGCCCTGGATGAACGGGAGGGAGCCCGGGGTGGCGGAAAGGAAGGTGATCATTCCTCCATACATTTATCACCCCTCTCCCAAGAATCTTAACAGAACGGATGAAGATCATCAAAGATCCGGTCCACGGCTACGTCGAGGCGGACGCGCTCGCGCTCCGGCTGCTCGACTCGGAGGTCGTCCAGCGGCTCCGCCACATCTCCCAGCTCGGCTTTGCAAACCTCGTCTACCCCGGGGCGAACCATACCCGCTTCGAGCACTCGCTCGGGACGATGCACCTTGCACGGCTCATGTCGCAGCAGCTTGGGCTCGACGACGAGGAGACGAAACTCGTCACCACGGCCGCCCTCCTCCATGATGTCGGCCACGGCCCCTTCTCCCACGTCACCGAGCCGGTGATGGAGGAGTTCACCGGGCGGAGCCACCACGAGATCGAACACCTCGTCCGGGAGGGGACGATCGCCGGGATCCTCGAAGCGGAGGGGATCGATCCCGCCGAGGTCTGCGCCGTCGTCTCGGGCGAGCACCGCCTCGCAAGTATCATCCACGGGAGCCTGGACGTCGACCGGATGGACTACCTGATGCGGGACGCCCACTACACCGGCGTGCCCTACGGAACGGTCGACGCCCACCGGCTGATCCGGTCGACGATCCTGACCGACTCCGGCGTCGCGCTCCACGAAGGCGGGATCAACGCCGCCGAGTCGCTCCTCATCGCCCGGACCCTGATGCGCCCGGCGGTCTACTTCCACCACGTGAGCCGGATCGCGACGAGCATGTTCGTCCACGCCCTCCGAAAAGAGATCTTAAACGCCCCCGACGCCGATCCGGAGGCGTTCGCCCGGATGGACGACGCGGCCTGCATGGAGCGGCTGAAGCACTCGACCAATCCGATCACCCGCGATCTTGCCCGCCGGGTCTACGTCCGGGACCTCTACAAACGGGCGCTCTATGTCGGCGAAGACCGGGTGAACGTCGCAGCCCTCCAGCAGGACCTCGGGCCCGCCCGGGAGCGGGAGATCGCCGCCGCCATCGCCGAGACCGCCGGTGTCCCCGAGGACGAGGTCCTTGTGGATATCCCCCGGCTTCCGCGAGCCCTCTCGATGGAGGTCCGGGTCAGGAACAGCCATGCGATGGTCGATATCGAGGAGGTCTCCCCGCTCATCAACACCCTAAACGACACCCGGCGGCAGCAGTGGCGGCTCGGGGTCTACACAACGAAGAGAGACCGCGAGGCCGTGGAGCAGGCGGCGATGGAGGTGCTCAGGGTGAAGCGGGCGACAAAACAGGATAAACTTGCAGTGACATAAACTCATGAGGAGCCCATGACAAAAGAGTTCGTCGTCGGGATCACCGGGGCAAGCGGGGTCATCTACGCCCGCCGCCTGCTCGAGGTGCTCTGCGATCAGGCAACGGTGCATATCGTCATCTCCGATACCGCCCGGCAGATAGCCGAGCTCGAGGGCGTGGATCTGGACGGATTCAACGCCATATACGCCGAGAACAGCAACCTCGCAGCCGATATCGCGAGCGGCTCGTTTCGCTACGACGGGATGGCGATCGTCCCCTGCAGCATGAAGACGCTTGCAGCGGTCAGCAACGGCCTCGCCGAGAACCTGATCGGCCGGGCGGCGGACGTCTGCCTCAAGGAGAGGCGGCCCCTTCTCCTCCTCCTGCGAGAGATGCCGCTCTCCCGGATTCATCTAAAGAACATGCTCGCCGCAGACGAGGCGGGCGCGACCGTGATGGTCGCAAGCCCCCCCTTCTACCAGCGCCCGGAGACGATCGACGACCTCGTCGATATGGTGGTGGCCCGGGTGCTCGATCATCTGGGGGTCAAACATAATCTCGGCACTCGATGGAGCGGATACGATGCGTAACTTCATTGAACGGATGAGGGAGCTCGGCAGGGTCGAGGAGATCGAGCGGCCCTGCTCGACCGTCTACGAGGCTCCCCGTATGGCAAGCCGGACCGATAAGATCCTCTTCTTCCACGACCTCGACGGGCACAGGGCGGTGATGAACCTCCTCTCAAGCCGCGGGGCGCTTGCAGCGGCGCTCGGCGTGGAGGAGAAGGACCTCGTCCGGCACCTCGCGGCCATGACCTACAGCGGCCGCGTCGTGGATGACGGGCGGCTCGAGGGCGGCGTCCCCGCCGATCTTTCGCGCCTCCCGATCATGAAGCACTTCCCGGGGGATGCAGGGCGCTACATCACCTCCGGGATCGTCTTTTCGCGCTACAATGGCGTCGAGAACGCCTCCATCCACCGGATGATGGTCCTCGACGATCACAGGGTCGTCGCCCGCCTGGTGGAGGGGCGGCATACCCATACGCTCCTCAAAGCAGCCCTCGCCCGGGGAGAGAAACTCCCGGTCGCGGTCACCATCGGGACCCATCCCCTCGTGACGTTCGCCGCCTGCACCCGTGTTCCGGAAGGCAAGGAGTTCGCCTACGCCGCGGAACTGATGGGCGGGGAACTAGCACTCCGGGAGTGCGAGAACGGTGTTAGGGTCCCCGATGCCGAGATCGTGCTCGAAGGCTACATCACCGCCGAAATGGCGCCGGAAGGCCCCTTTGTCGATATCACCGGGACCTACGACCCCGTGCGCCAGCAGCACATCATTGAGTTTGAGAAGATGTACTGCAAGGAGGACCCGATCTATCACGGCATCCTTCCCGCCGGCGACGAGCACAAGCTCCTGATGGGAGCGCCGTACGAACCGAAGATCTACCGCGCCGTGGCCGAGGTGACGACGGTGCGCGACGTCCTCCTCACAAAAGGCGGCGCGGGCTACCTCCACGCGGTGATCCAGATCCGCAAGAACACGCAAGGCGATGCCAAAAACGCCATCATGGCGGCGTTCGCGGCCCATACCTCCCTCAAACACGTCGTCGTGGTCGACGAGGACATCGACATTCACGACCCCCACGACGTCGAGTACGCGATCGCGACCCGGGTTAGGGGCGATACCGACATCATGATCGTCACCGGGGTGCGGGGCTCGTCGCTCGACCCGACCCGCCTTGCAGACGGGACGAACGTGAAGGTCGGAGTCGATGCCACGATGGTTATGGGGCGAGAGGACGAATTCAAGAGAGCGGAGTGGCCGTAATGTATCTCGAGAAGGATGACGAGAGGGTGCTCGCCGGCGAGTTCGGCGAGACACGCCAGAAGATGATGGAGATCCTGGTTGCGCTCGGCAGGGTCTACGGGGCCGAGAGACTCATCCCGATCACGAGCGCCCAGGTGAGCGGTGCGTCCTACAAGACCATCGGGAGATGGGGGCTTGCCTGGCTGCAGAGCCTCGACGCCCGGGTGGCGGTCCCGACGGTCTTAAACCCCATCGGAATGCCGCAGGAGGGGTGGCAGGAGTTCGGGATCGACGAAGAGTTCGCCCGCCACCAGATGGAGGTCGTCCAGGCCTGCCGGAGGCTCGGGATCAAGATCGAGTGCACCTGCACCCCCTACTACCTCCGGATCACGGAGTACGGCGAGCACCTGGCATGGGCGGAGTCCTCGGCGGTCGCTTACGCGAACTCTGTCCTCGGCGCCCGGACGAACCGGGAAGGCGGGCCGAGCGCCCTTGCAGCGGCGATTATCGGAAAAACCCCCTATTACGGTCTTCACATCGTCGAGAACCGGCGACCGCAGGTCGTCGTCGAGGTCGAGGGCGGCACGAGCCCGCGGTCCGACCACTGGGGCGCGATCGGGCATATCGCCGGAAAGAAGGTTGGGAACCGAATCCCGATCTTTACGGATATCCGGCCGAACCGCGACCAGCTCAAGGCGCTCGGGGCCGCGATGGCCGCGACAGGGGCGGTTGCGCTCTTCCACGTCGATAAGATCACCCCCGAGACCCGGGTCTTCAACTTCCCGACCGACGACCTCGACCGGGTGACGGTATCCCGGGACGAGGTCGAGGCTCTCTTTGCAGAGACCGAGGTCGAGGCGGTCGCGGTCGGGTGCCCCCACTGCTCGGTGGACGAACTCCGCGACCTCGCCGAACTTCTCAGAGGCAAGACGACGACAAAACCCTTCTACATCTTCGCGGCCCGCGGGGTCGCGGCGGCAAATCCCGACCTCGTGGACGCCATCGAGCGGAGCGGCGCCCGGGTGATCACGGATACCTGCATGGTCGTCTCGCCACGGATGGATGAGTTCGCCTCGATCATGGTCGACTCGGGCAAGGCCCTTGCCTATGTCCCCGGGATGTGCGGCGCGCTCGCCCGGATCGGGACAAGGAAAGAGTGCGTCGAGGTCGCGACGTCGTAAGAGAGGGGGCGGCGTTACGCCCCCACCGATTTCACGTCGAGGACCTCCATCAGGCCCTCGTCGAGCATGTAGCCCCGGAGCCGGTCGCGGTTGCCCCGCAGGCTCTCGATGCTGTTGATCCCGGCCGCACCCAGGAGTTCGGAGAGCTCGAGCGTCCAGGCGTGGATGAGGTTCGCGACATGCCGTGCGGCCTCGTCGGGGTCCAAGCGGTCCACGAGATCCTGGCGCTGGGTGGCGATCCCCCAGGGGCAGAGGCCGCGGTAGCAGTTCCCGCAGACCCGGCAGCCCATCGCCACAAGCGCCGCGGTGCCGATGTAGACCGCATCCGCGCCGAGGGCGATCGCTTTTGCAACGTCGGCGCTTCCCCGGATGCCGCCGCTCGCGATGATCGAGATCTCGTTCCTGATCCCAAGACTACGGAGTTTCGCATCGACGCTTGCGACCGCCGCCTCGATCGGGATGCCGACGTGGTCGCGGAAGACCTTCGGGGCTGCGCCGGTGCCGCCCCGGAACCCGTCGATGACGACGGCGTCGGCCGGCGAGCGGGCGATCCCGGCGGCGATGGCGGCCGCGTTGTGGACGGCGGCGATCTTGACGAAGACCGGCTTCTTCCACTCCGTCGCCTCCTTGAGCCCCCGGACGAGCTGCGCGAGGTCTTCGATACTGTAGATGTCGTGGTGCGGCGCGGGGCTGATAGCGTCGCACCCCTCGGGGATCATCCTGGTCCGGGAGATCCCATCGCAGACCTTCTCGCCGGGGAGGTGCCCGCCGATGCCGGGCTTTGCGCCCTGGCCGATCTTGATCTCGATCGCAGCGCCGCGCTCCAGGTAGTCGATCTCCACGCCAAACCGCCCCGAGGCGACCTGGACGATCATCCGGTCCTGATAGGGGTGGAGCGCCGAGTGCAGGCCCCCTTCTCCGGTGCCCATATAGGTCCCGGCCTCTTTTGCCGCCCGGGCCAGGGCCATCTGGGCGTTGAGGCTGATCGCTCCGTAGCTCATGTGCCCGATCATCACCGGGGTCTCAAGGCGGAGGTTCGGGGTGAGCCGGGTCCGAAGTTCGACGTCGCCGCTATCTTTACGGCGGAGATCGAGCCTTACCGGCCTCTTCCCGAGGTGGGTCACCAGTTCGATCGGCTCGCGCAGGGGATCGAGGCTCGGGTTCGTGACCTGGCAGGCATCCAGGACCAGGCGGTCGAAGATGACCGGGTAGTCGAGGGCGTTGCCCATCCCGGCGAGGATGATCTTTCCTGTCCGGGCCTGGTTGTAGATCGCCTCCCGCGCCTCGCGGGTCCAGAGGGGATGGCTCCGGTAGTCGCAGGGCTGCTCCTCAAGGAGGATGGCATCCCTCGGGCAGCAGGCGATGCATCGGTGGCAGGCGGTGCAGTTTCGGGGGTTGACAAAGATCCGGTCTCCGTCTCGTGAAAAGACACCGTAGGAGCAGTTCTCGATGCACCGCCCGCACTCCATGCATCGGACGGGGTCGATCGTGACCCGGTAGCGTGGGGGTAGGCTCCCGATCATCATCCGACAACCCTCCCGATCACCGGCTCTCCCGCGGCCGGCATCCGGATCGACTCGACGTCGGGCTCCATCGCTCGGATAGCCGCCTCCTCGCTTGAGATGAAGAGCCGGTCGCCGCATTCGCCGACGACCATCGGCCGGAGTTTGGTCCGGTCGGTGAATCCGACCATCATCTCGCGGTTTGCAGCCACGATGGCGAACGGTCCGTTCATCATCGCCGATGCGTACGTAAGCCGAAGGGCGGAGTTCCACTCCCGTTCCGCCCCGGGCATCCGGTCGATCTCCTCCCAGAACGGGGGAGCAAGCGCCCGAACAGCGAGGTCGACGTCGAGCCCGTGCCGCCGCACCAGAAGGTCGATCAAGTAGGCGACGACCTCGGTGTCCGTCAGCATCGTGCATTTGTAGCCGAAACTCTCGATGTAGCGCCGGTTGGTCCCGTAGGAGGTGATCTCACCGTTGTGGACGACGCTCCAGTCGAGGAGGTTGAACGGGTGCGCCCCGCCCCACCATCCGGGGGTGTTGGTCGGGTAACGGTTGTGCGCTAGCCATATGTAGCCCTCGTAGTCCTCGATCCGGTAAAAGTCCGCGACGTCCTCAGGCAACCCGCCGGCCTTGAAGACCCCGAGGTCTTTGCCGGAGGAGATGATGAGCGCGCCGCGGCGGGCGGCATTGACCTGCATCACCAGGGCGCTGACGATATCATCCTCCGGCATCGTGCTCCCCGGCACCGCGAGGGAGGGATCGGGTCGGAAGAAATAGCGCCAGGGGGTGTGAACCGCCCGGAGATTTGGCCGGTCGTAGGTCGGGATCGGCTCATCGTGCTCGATCGTCCCCCACTGCGCGAGCGCCGCGTCAAGGAAGGGCTTGTTCTCACGAGGGTTGTCGAAGAAGACATGGAGGGCGTAGCAGTCCCGGTAATCGGGGTAGATGCCGTAGGCTGCGTAGCCCGCCCCCTCGCCGCTGCCGCGCTCGTTCATTATGGAGAGGGCTTCTCGGATGCCGGAACCGTCCATCGTCCGGCGAGATCTATCCATTACGCCAATTATACCGCACATAACCATCACGGTCGACCCGCTCCCCCCCATCCGATACCCTCGTGGTCCGGAGGGGTGAGGGAACGCTCTGATCAGTATAGATCAGACAAGTATAAATACTATTGGAAGGAAGTTTCCTTCTACATGACACCAGACAACATCTCGGCGATGCTCGAGAGAATCGAACGAGACAACGTCCGATTCCTCCGACTGCAGTTCACCGACCTCCTTGGCATGCCCAAAAACGTCGCCATCCCGGCCAAACAGGTCGGGAAAGCTCTCACCGACGGCATTGGATTTGACGGGTCGTCAATCGAGGGGTTCGTCCGGATCGAGGAGTCAGACATGGTGCTCAAACCCGACCTCTCGACTTACACGCTCCTGCCCTGGCGGCCCCGGGAGAAGAGTGTCGCCCGGTTCATCTGCGACGTCTGCAAACCGGACGGCAGACCGTTCGAGGGCGACCCACGCTACGTCCTCCGGCGGGCGATGGAGGATGCGGCGAAAGATGGCTACGTCTTCAATACCGGGCCGGAGCTCGAGTTCTTCCTCTTCAAGATGCTCGATGGGCGGCCGACGACACAGTTCCAGGATGCCGGCGGTTACTTCGACCTGGCCCCAACCGACCTTGCCGAGGACCTCCGGCGTGAGATCATCCTCGCGCTCACCGATATGGGGTTCGAGATCGAGGCCTCCCACCACGAGGTCGCCGAGAGCCAGCACGAGATCGACTTCAAGTACAGCGACGCTCTCCATACCGCCGACAACGTCATCACGTTCAAGTTCGCGGTCAAGACGATGGCGCTGATGCGCGGCCTGCATGCCTCCTTCATGGCAAAGCCGATCTACGGCATCAACGGAAGCGGGATGCACACCAACTGTTCGCTCGCAAAAGACGGGAAGAACGCGTTCTACGATCCGGACGCGCCCCTCCAGCTCTCAGAGACCTGCATGCACTTCATCGCCGGGCTGCTCGAACACGCGCCGGCGATCACCCGGGTCGCGAACCCGACGATCAACTCCTACAAGCGGCTCGTCCCCGGATATGAGGCCCCCTGCTACATCAGCTGGAGCACGAGCAACCGGTCGGCCCTGATCCGGATTCCGGCGCCGCGCGGCAACAGCACCCGGGTCGAGTTCCGAAGCCCCGATCCCACCTGCAACCCCTACCTCACGTTTGCCGCGATGCTCGCCGCCGGGATGGAGGGTGTCCGCCAGAAGATTGAACCCCCGGCCGGCGTCGATAAAAACATCTATCACATGACCCCCGAAGAGCGGAGACGCGCCGGGATCGAGACCCTGCCGGGCGATCTCGCCGAGGCACATCAGGCCCTGCTCGCCGACGAACTCATCTGCAAGGCGCTCGGGTCCCACGTCGTCGAGGCCCTCACGAACGTCGCAAACGCTGAGTGGGATGCCTACCGGACGGCGGTCCACCCCTGGGAGATCGACCGCTACCTCGCAACATACTAACCCCTTTTTGGCCGGCTGTTCAGGATTGCCCTGAAAGCGGTTCTTTCGCAACGTTCATAACACGAAGTGCCCAAAGTGCGCCGTATCAGAGAGCTGGTGATGATCATGGCGCAGAGGAAAGATATCGATGCAATGAGGAGGAGCCGGGATGTCGATGGACTCATTCTCGCCCTCTCGGACCCCGAAGAGATCGTGCGGCAGACAGCCGCCGAAGCCCTCGGACTCGTCGGAGACGAACGGGCGATCGAACCGCTGGCGAGGCTGAAGTTCTTGGATCCGGACGCGGGTGTCCGGCGGGCGGCGTCTCTCGCGCACACCCAGGTGGCGGCGAGGCTTGCCGGCCAGAGGGCAGTGGGGGCCTGAAGTAAGCGGTCGGGCAACCTGCGCTCCACCCGGTAAGGCATATATACCGCCGGGACGCCTAGACGAAACGACCAGGAGGTTCTCATGGCGACCATCGATGATATCGACACCATGCGGGATGCCCGGGACGTCGACGGGCTGATCCGTGCACTCCAGGACCCGGACGAGTTCGTTCGGGCGCAGGCGGCCCTCTCCCTCGGGACGATTGCAGACCCCAAGGCAAGAGAGCCGCTCGCGAAGATGAGAGAAGAGGACCCGAGCGCCTCAGCCCGGGAGGCGGCCTCGACCGCGTATAAGTGGGTCGTCGGCCGGATCCAGGAGGTTGAGGCCGCCCGGGGGAGCCTGGAGTCCAGGCCCCCGAGGACCTGATCGGATCAGAGGACGACGTAGTTGAACCAGAGGAATGCCGTCCCGATGGCAACCGTGATGAAGAGCACGAGCATTCCGATCTTCAAGAATTCCATAAACGAGATGGAGTAACCATTCCGTGCGGCAATCCCGAGGACGACGACGTTTGCCGACGCCCCTATGACCGTGCCGTTCCCGCCCAGGCAGGCGCCGAGCGAAAGCGCCCACCAGAGCGGATAGATATCCATCGCCACGCTCATATCCTGGATCAGGGGGATCAGGGTGGCGGTGAGCGGGATGTTGTCGACGATTGCTGAAGCGATCGCCGAGAACCAAGCGATGATCAGGATGGCCTCGCCCCCCGAGTGGACGTTCTCGACAACGAACTGGGCGACACTCGCGATGACCCCGGTCTCGACGAGGGCCCCGACGACGACGAAGAGCCCGCCGAAGAAGAAGAGGGCAGGCCACTCGATCTTCTCAAAGATCTCCTCCGGCGACTGCCTGCTCCAGAAGAGGAGGATCGATGCACCGATCAAGGCGACGAGAGCGGGCTCAAGACCAAGCTGGTCATGGATGAAGAACATCCCGATGACGAGCGCGATGACGATGACCGACTTTTTAAAGAGCGACCAGTCGCGGATGGCCTCCCGATCTTTCAACTCCGCAAACGTCCTCTCGATACTCTCCCGTTCATCGGGAGAGACGTGGAGATCTTTTCGATAGATCAGGGCGAGGAGCCCAAGGACGACAAGTAGGTTGACGGCCATCATCGGCGCCATGTTGATGATGAACTCGTTGAACGTCAGACCGGCGGCCGAACCGATCATGATGTTCGGGGGATCACCGATGAGGGTCGCCGCGCCGCCGATGTTGGAAGCAAAGATCTCGGCGATCAGGAAGGGCATGGGGCTGGTCTTCATGACGCTTGCGACGTAGAGGAGCATCGGAGTGATGAGGAGGACCGTCGTGACGTTGTCGAGGAACGCGCTCGTAAGGCCGGTTACGATCGAGAAGAGGATCAGCACCCGCATCGGGCTCCCTTTTGCAAGTTTTGCGGTCTTGATGGCGATATACTCAAAAAGACCGCTTCCACGGGCGGTATTGACGATGATCATCATTCCAATCAGGAGGAAGATGGTTCCGAGATCGATGTACTCCGGAATCATCTCCCAGGGGACGATGTGGAGGAGGACGACGATCGAGGCGCCGAGCATCGCGACCACCGCACGGTGGATCCGCTCGTCGATGATGAGCGCGTAAGTGAAGAGGAAGACCGCGATGGCGATCAATTCCGGGCCGACGATCATGATCCGCCACCCCGGCAACGGTAGGAACCCAGTTTGGCATGACACGTTGAGAGAGACTGAAGGACAAACATAGAACTCCCCAAGAAGGTCAGACTGTAAAATTCAAGTAGGCACGGTCTTCCTATAATCATGCCGGTCTGCTCTGCCCTCGTAAAGGCAAACCCGCCATTCCGGAAGAGCAAAACCCGGGTTCGGCAGGATTTTTAAGTAAATAGGCTCAGGCCGGAACGGGAGGGGCTTCGGCCCCCTTTCCGGCCCGCAGCCGGATGACCTTGTAGGCCTCTCCCGCGATCAGGACCGGCAGGCCGAGGAGTGCAAGCAGACCCCAGTCGGCCAGGGTGAGCGGCGCGGTCCCGAGGAAGGTGTTGAAGATAGGGACGTAGACGACCACTGCCTGGAGAGCGAGACTCCCGAGGATCGCAAGGAGCAGGGTGGGGTTTGAGAAGAACCCGATCTGGTGGAGCGGGAACCGAAACGACCGGAAGTTCAGCACGTTGTAGAGTTCGAATATGATAAGCCCGGTGAACGCCATCGTCCGTGCACGGTCGAGGTCGATCTCATAGAGGCCGGAGAATACATAGATGGTCAGAAGACCGAGCCATATCCCGAGGATGGAGATGACAAGATATGCGCTCCGTGTGAGGATGGCCTCTCCCGGATCGCGCGGCTTTCTCTGCATGACGTCCCGCTCGGCAGGCTCAAGGCCGAGAGCAAGGGCTGTAAGGCCGTCGGTGACGAGGTTTATCCAGAGAATCTGGACGGGGATGAGGATGAGGGGCAGGCCGAGGAGGATCCCCCCGACGATCGCGACGAGTTCCCCGACGTTCGAGGAGAGGAGATAGCGGGTGAACCGGGAGATGTTGTCGTACTCCCGCCGTCCCTCCTCGACGCCGGCGACGATGCTTGCGAAGTTGTCGTCCACGAGCACCATGTCGCTTGACTCCTTCGCCACGTCCGTTCCCTTGATCCCCATGGCTATCCCGATGCTTGCTTTCTTTAGTGCTGGTGCATCGTTGACGCCGTCGCCGGTCATGGCGATGACCGCCTGGTCTTTGGAGAGAACATCGATCACCCGGAGTTTATGCTCCGCCGTGACCCGGGAGAGGACCTTCGTCGTCCGGAGACGCCGCTCAAGGTCCTCATCGCTCATAGACTCGAGATCGGCCCCGGTCAGCGCTCCTTCGCTCGAGAGGCCGAGGTTCTTGGCGATGGTATACGCGGTCAGCGGGTTGTCGCCCGTGATCATGATCACGTCTATCCCGGCGCTCTTGCAGAGCCGGATCGCCTCCGCCGCCTCCGGGCGCGGTGGATCGACGATCCCGGCAAACCCAAGAAAGATCAGGTCCTGCTCAACCGAATCCTCGGTCCACTCAAGGCCCGCGGGGAGCGGGCGGTATGCCGCTCCGAGCAATCGGAGCCCCTGCGATGCGTATTCCTCGATCTCGGCAAGAAGTTTGGCGCGAAGATCCTCTGTGAGCGGCACGACCGAACCGGCCAGGAGAGCCCGGGACGAGAGGGAGAGGAGCACTTCCGGCGCTCCTTTCACATAGGCAACGTCACCCTCGTCCTCACGGTAGATGATCGTCATACGCTTCCGGGTGGAGTTGAACGAGAACTCCTTTACCGTCTCCGGGGCGTCATCCCGGGAGAGGCCGGCCTTTGCCGCCGCGACGACGAGCGCCCCTTCGGTCGGGGTGCCAAAGATCCGCCACCCGCCTTCCTCGAGAGCGAGGGTCGCGTGGTTGCAGAGGAGGACGGTGCGGAGATACTGCCGGAGCCCCGGATCCGCAAGAGGGTCGATGGTTCTCTCCCCGACGAGGAACTCGCCTTCCGGGGCATATCCGGCCCCGGTCACCGTGACCTCCTCCCCCGGCGTCCTCACCCGGACGACCGTCATCTCGTTCCGGGTGAGGGTTCCCGTCTTGTCCGTGCAGATCACCGAGACCGCACCGAGCGTCTCCGACGCGGGGAGGTGGCGGATCAGGCAGTTTCTCCGCATCATACTCTTGATGCCGAGAGCGAGCGTCAGCGTCACGACCGCCGGGAGACCCTCGGGGATCACCGCCACCGCGAGCGAGACGCCGATCAAAAACATCTCCAGGAACCCACGCTGCTGCAGGAGACCGACGATGACGACGAGAACCGCTATACCGATGGCAATCAGCCCGAGGTCGCGGCCGAGCCGGTCCATCTGCCGTGCAAGCGGCGTCGTCACATCCGCAACCTGCTGGGAGAGGCCGGCGATCTTCCCGAATTCGGTCTTCATCCCCGTGGCGACCGCGATCCCGTATCCACGGCCGTTGACCACCGTCGTGCCCGCAAAAGCCATGTTGCTCCGCTCGGCAAGCGGAGTCTCGGGAGGAAGCGACCCCGGCGCTTTGTTGACCGGGGATGACTCGCCCGTCAATGGCGCCTCGTCCACCTGGAGCGACGTCGCCTCGATGATGAAGAGGTCGGCAGGCACCCGTTCCCCCATCTCAACGACGACGATGTCTCCCGGAACGATCCCGGAGGCATCGATCTCCCGCCGCTCTCCACCGCGAACGACCACGGCATGCTGGACAAGCAGCTTTTTGAGCGCCTCGATCGCCTCTCCTGCCTGCCACTCCTGGGAAAAACCGAGTACGGCATTCAATGCAACGATAATGAGAATAGCAAATGCATCGATTGCCTCGCCGACGAGGAACGAGACCGCTGCGGCGATGATCAGGATGATGATCAAGACGCTCTTGAACTGCCGCAGAAAGACCGTAAGACGAGTCTCACGGGCTTCTCTCTGGAGGACGTTTGGGCCGTAGCGCTCCAGTCGCGCCTCCACTTCCTCGGTGCTCAAGCCGGATGGACCGGTGCCGAGTCGCTGCTCGATCTCCTCTCTCATGAGAGTGTGCCAGTCGGGCAGAGGCCCTTCTTCGGCGATCGAAGCCTCTCCCGCCTCCCGGTCCAACACGCCCATATATTCCCGATTTTGTGCCGGTCTATAAAAAAGTATAGAGATCGTTTCGGTATCACCAAGAAGACCGCAACGACGGCTATGACGGGGAACTCCAGGATCGGCATCCAGCCCGGCAAACTTATTATCTCACGGCCGAGTTGATCCGGTGCCGGGCATCTGCCCGGCCCAAGGAGGAAAGGTGATGAGCAGGATAGCGGTCCTGATCACGGATATGTTTGAGGACGTCGAGTATACGCAGCCGGCGGAGGCGTTTCGGAAGGCCGGACATAACCTTGTCCATGTGGGCCTCACCCAGGGCGAGACCGTGCACGGGAAGAAGGAGCAGACACCGGTCACGATCGACCGGGCCGCCTCGGATGTATCGCCGGACGAGTTTGATGCGCTCTTCATACCCGGCGGATACTCGCCCGACAAACTCCGGGCCCACGATGCGCCCGTCGAGTTCGTGCGGCGGTTCGTCGAGAGCGACAAACCAGTCTTTGCCATATGCCACGCGCCGCAGCTCCTGATCACCGCACAGGTGATCAGGGGCCGAAAGATCACCGGCTGGAAGTCCATCATCCAGGATATCAAGAACGCCGGTGCGGAGTATATCGACCGGGACGTCGTGGTGGATAGGAACCTGGTCTCGAGCCGTAAGCCGGACGATATTCCCGCGTTCATTGAGGCCTCGCTAGCCAAACTCGAAGAGGTCGGCGGCGGGAAAGCGAAAACTGCGGCGGCAGAGCAGCGGTAAGGCTAACCGGGCGGGATGCAGCCTCCCGGCCGCCCATAACCGCCCATCACATGATTTTATCAGGGCGGCCGGCACCTCTTTTCATGAGGGATGAGGCTCACAGAAACGGCATGGGGCAGACTTGCGATCATTGTCCTTGCCACCGGGATCATCGTCATCCTTGAGACAGCGACACACCTGCTCTCCGGGAACGGTCTTGAGTACGCCGATCTCTTCTACCTCGTGCTCATCCCTGCCGCGTTCTGGTATCGGAGGCAAGCAGTATACCTGGGGATCCTGATTGCATCCCTCCATATCGCCCTCGATTACATCATCGGGGACGCAGGGGCAAGTACTCTCGTGCGTGCGGGGCTCCTCGTCGTCGTCTCGTACGTCCTTGGCTACCTCTTCGATCTCGCCGCGCAACGGCGTGCCGACGGCCTGCACTTCCGCATCGGCGAGCCGGGCACACCCGCGTGCAACCGCAACATACAACGACAAATCGCCCGACTCAGAAGCAGAGACCCGGATACTCGCTATCAGGCTGCCGGATGCCTCGGCGATGCCGGAGATCCGGCAGCGGTCGGACCGCTTGCCGCCCTCCTCACGGATCCCGAGAGCGGCGTCCGCTGGAAGGCGGCAGAGGCGCTCGGAAAACTGGGTCCTCCCGCCGTTGGGCCGCTCACGGAGAGCCTGAAAAGCGAGAGCGTCGATGTTCGGTGGATGGCTGCAGTCGCTCTCGGGGATATCGGTGATCCTGCGGCGGTCCCGGCGCTGATGGAGGCGCTCGACGACGAGGACTCCTATGTCCGGAGCCGCGCGGCCCTCGCGCTCTCTGCGATCGGCGAGCCTGCACGGGATCTGCTTATCACGGCTCTTCGCTCCAAAAACGGGCGCGTCCGGCAGGGGGCGGCGTTGGCGCTTGGAAAGATCGGGGGTGAAGAGGCCGTTGCCGTCCTCATCGGGTCGCTTCTTGACCCCGATGAGGGGGTTCGGGAGCGGGCCGCGAGTGCACTTGGGGATATCGGGGAGACCGCCGTCCCCGCGCTTCTTGCCGCGCTCCGGACGGACGACGAGTTGCTCCGCAAGGGGGGGATCGCCGCGCTCGGCCGGATTGGGGAGGGGACCACGGCCCCGCTTATTGCGGCGCTCCGGGATGATGACTGGCGCATCCGTGCGGGAGCAGCAACGGCCCTCGGGGAGATAGGTGACGCCAGATCTGTTGATGGCCTGATCATGGCACTGCAGGATGAGCGAACGGAAGTGCGCGAGGCGGCCCGGGAGGCGCTTGGCAGCATCAGGAAGAGTTAACACCCGCGAAGGAACACATGAACGCTATGACTGCTGATACCCGGATTGATGAACTGATCGCCGACCTCCGGCGGGGCCCTCTCGAAAGACGCCGGGCGGCGACCGCCGAGCTTGGGATGATGGGAGAAGCGGCGGTCGAGCCGCTCATCGCCGCAATGAAGGAGGGGGACAATGATCTCCGGTGGTACGCCGCTCGCGCGCTCTCACAGATCGGCAAACCTGCAATCGGCCCCATTTTCGCAGCCCTGCGCGCTGAGAAAGACCGGGACTTCCTGCGCTACGCCACAGCAGCTCTGGTGACGATCGGGGAGGCCGCGGTAGATCCCCTCATCGATATCGTCAGGAACGCCGATCCGGATCTCCAGCCGTTCGCCGCAGTTGCCCTCTGCCGGATTGGTGAGCCGGCAGTTGAGCCGCTCCTCCAGTTGATGAAGAGCCCTGACCCGGAGACGCAGGAGCGAGCAGCCCTTCTTCTCTGGAAGATGGGAGAGCCCGGCGCCGGGCCCCTCACCGAAGCTCTGGAGAAGAGCAGAGGTACGGGGCGATCCGCGAAGCATAAATGATCCAAAAGCCCTCAGACACTGAGTCTGATGGCACCTCATGCGGTTGAACAGCCCATCCGGGTCCTGTGGGAGGGGCTTTCCGGGAACCCCCGGGCGGTATTGATTGTAGGGATCTCGGTTACTTCGGTCATTACCGCCGCCCTCGTGGAGTCCCCCGCAACAAGCCTCATCCTCTGGCCCCTCCTCTTCATCTCCGCCATACTTGCCGGTTACCACTACCATGAGAAGGGAATCATCGCAGCCACCCTGCTCGGGCTCGCCTCGCTCGGTGTCGGGTCGCTCCGTGCATACCCCGAGACGGCTGCACCTATCTTCGCGGCGCTCCTCCCCTTCGTCGGCATGATTGCTCTCGCCTCGATCGCTTCAACCCTCGGGTACTCGACCCGCGAACGGGCCCGGCGGCGGGAAGGCATGGTGAGGGGGCCCGGAGGAGCGTTCCTTCTCAGGCGTAAAGACGGTGCAATTGCAGACGCGAACCGTGAGTTCGCAGAGGCACTGGGCTATACGCACGACGAACTCAAGAACATGCCGATATCGCGGATCTGGCCCTGCACCGAAGACCGCAAGCGGTTCATTGCCATGGCGGAACCTGGCGAGCAGGTCGCGGTCATCGAGACGCAGTTTCTTGACCGGAACGGCGTCTCCCGCTGGTTCGCCATATCGGGACTCTGCCTCGATCGCGCCACAGTCGCCTGCCGGATCTCAGAGATCACCCGATACAAAGAGATGGAAGCGATCCTGAACGCTGAACGCTCCCGCCTCTTCTCGGTCCTGGACACCCTTCCCGCCTATGTCACATTGCAGGGAGAGGACCACATGTTCCAGTTCGTCAACCGGGCGTTTCGAGAGACGTTCGGCGAGCCGGAGGGGCGGCCCTGCTACATGGTGCAGCAAGCCTCTCTTGTGCCATGCGATCCCTGCCGTGGTTCGCTGGTCTTTTCCCGTAAGATTCCACAACAGTGGACGTGGAGGCATTCGGACGGGAGGGTCTACGAGGTTCACGCCTACCCGTTCACCGATACGGACGGGTCGAACCTGATGCTGCAGCTCGGTGTCGAGATCACCGGGCGCGTGCAGACGGAGAAAGCGCTTGAAGAGTTTGCAAAGAACCTCCAGGCGAAGAACCAGGAACTGGAGATGTTGCGGGACGAGCTCTCCACCATCAACCGGGACCTCGACGCCGCGGTAAGAGAACGGACTGCCGATGTGGAGAGGCTTCTTGACCAGAAGAACGAGTTCATATCGCAACTCGGCCACGACCTCAAGGCTCCGCTGGTCTCCCTGGTCGCGCTCATGCCCCGGATCCTCCAGCTTGAGCAGGACCCGGCTCTCCGGCGCCTCCTCGGGATCATCGGCGGCAACGTCAACTACATGAAAGACCTGGTCGAGAAGACACTGAAACTGGCCCGCATGAACACCTCGAATATCGAGCTCGAACTTGAGGCGCTGAACCTGCGCACCGAACTGAACACGATTCTCCGAAACTACACCGTCCCCTTCGGGGCGAAGGCCATAACGGTCGACACCAGCATCCCGGCGGAGATCACCGTCAGGGCCGACCGGGTCCTCCTTACCGAGGTCTTCGACAACCTGATCGCCAACGCCGTCAGGGGTATGCCGAACGGGACAGGGACCATCAGCATTACCGCCGCCCGCGACCGCGGGGTCGTGATCGTCGCGGTAAGCAACACCGGAGCCGGATTGACCCGGGATCAGTTCGAACGCGTCTTTGATGAGGTTTTCACTGCCGATTCCTCCCACCGCGACCTCGAGACCCCCGGTCTTGACCTCGCCATCTGCAGACGGATCGTCGAGCGGCATGGAGGGCAGGTCTGGGCCTGGAATGCGGGAGACGGATCGGGATCAGCCATCCTCTTCGCCCTGGAAGCGGCGGAGGATGTATAAGAGGGGATCGATGATCCGGCAAAAGTTACATTCTGACCGACCATCTCACTCGACCCCGAGCCTTCTAAATGCATGAAGGGCCCATACAGTGATGTATGGAGGTCTCACCTGCTATCGCTCAATACCTCGCCAACCTCGAGGCGGGGCTTGAGTCTGCGATGCAGATCGCCGCTGCCGCGCGGGCTCGCGGACTCGACCCGAGAACGGAGATCGAGATCCCGATAGCAAGCGACCTCGCCGACCGCGTGGAGGCGCTCCTCGGCTACAAAGGAATTGCAGCGAGGATACGGGAACTCGAGCAGGAGATGTCCCGGGAAGAGGTGGCGCTCCGCATCGGCGACGATTTTGTGGCACGGAAGTTCGGCGAGACGACGCCTGAGGAGATCCTCGATCACGCTATCCGGGCGGCGATGGCACTCCTGACCGAGGGTGTGGTGGCCGCGCCGACGGAGGGGATCGCGAAGGTCGGTCTCGGGAAGAACGACGACGGGACGGAGTATCTGAAGATCTACTACGCAGGCCCTATCCGGAGCGCCGGAGGGACGGCGCAGGCGCTCTCCGTGCTGGTGGGCGACTACGTCCGCCAGGCCCTCGGGATCAACCGTTACATCCCCCGCCCTGAGGAGGTGGAGCGCTACATCGAGGAGATCCGGCAGTATAACAGCATCATGAGCCTGCAGTATCTCCCGAGCGAAAAGGAACTCCGGATGATCATCGAGAACTGCCCGGTCTGTATCGACGGCGAACCGACCGAGCAGCAGGAGGTGAGCGGCTACCGGAACCTGGAGCGGGTGGAGACGAACACCGTCCGGGGCGGGATGGCGCTCGTCGTCGCGGAAGGGCTGGCCCTGAAGGCCCCGAAGATCTTAAAGAACGTCCGGAAGATGAAGATGCAGGGCTGGGACTGGCTCGAGGACCTGATCAGCGGCGGCGCATCGGCAAAGAGCGGGGACGATGATGCGAGCGCCGCGATCAAGCCGAAAGACAAGTACATCCGCGACCTGATCGGCGGCCGCCCGGTCTTTTCGTATCCGATGCGCAAGGGCGGGTTCCGGCTGCGCCTCGGCCGGGCGCGAAACACCGGGTTTGCGGCCGCGGGCCTGAACCCTGCGACGATGCACATCCTCGGGGACTTCCTCGCGGTCGGGACCCAGATGAAGGTCGAACGCCCGGGAAAGGCTGCCGGGATCGTACCGGTGGACTCGATCCAGGGTCCGACGGTCAAACTCCGGAGCGGTGAGGTCCGCCGGGTGGACGACGAGGAGGAGGCGAAGCGGATCGCTGATCAGGTCGAGGAGATCCTGGACGTCGGCGAGATCCTGATCAGTTTCGGGGAGTTCATGGAGAACAACCACCCGCTGATGCCTCCCAGTTACTGCGAGGAGTGGTGGCGGCTTGAAGGCGGCCCCCGCCACCCCGAAAACGAACTCGAGGCGATAGAGTTCGCGCTCGACGGGATTCCGCTCCACCCCGACTATACCTACATGTGGGACGATATCGCCCCGGCCGATATCGCCCTCCTTGCCGACCGGATCAGCGCCGAAGGGAGGATCGAGGACGGGGTGCTGCTGGTCCCTAACAGCGTGGAGGTCAAAGCGATCCTCGAGGAACTCCTGGTCCCCCACCACCTCTCTGGCGACTGCATCGCAATCAAGGAGTATCTTGTCCTCCTTGCGTGTCTGGGGCTCACGCTCCAACTTGAAAAGCGGCCGACGTGGCAGGACGCCCCGATGGAGAACTCCATGGACCTCGTGATGCACCTCTCGGGCTTTACCCTGCGATCGAGGGCGGGCACCCGGGTCGGCGGGCGGATGGGACGGCCGGGGAAGTCAAAGCCGCGGGAGATGAAACCGCCGCCGCACTCGCTCTTTCCGATCGGCGACGATGGTGGCGCACGCCGATCGTTCCAGGCCGCCTGCACCTCAAAACCACGGTCCAACACCGACGGCGGAGTGATTGAGGTTGAGGTCGGGGAGCGGCGCTGCCCCGCCTGCGGCGCACACACCTATAAGAACCTCTGTACGTGCGGGACGCACACGGTCCCGATCCTCCGGTGCCCGAAGTGCGGGCAGGATATCGGGAAAGACCTCTGCCCCCGGTGCGGTGTCTCGACGGTCTGCCTCCAGAAGATCAAGATCAACGTAAAAGACGAGTATATGGCAGCGCTCGCGAACCTTGGTGTCCGGGATACGGCAGTCCCGCTCCTCAAGGGGGTCAAAGGGCTGATCTCACGCGAGCGGCCGGTGGAGCCGATCGAGAAGGGAATTCTCCGGGCGTTGCAGAACCTTTATGTCTTCAAAGACGGGACAGTCCGCTACGATATGATTAACCTTCCCCTGACTCATTTCCGGCCGGACGAGGTCGGCGTCCCGGTCGAGCGGCTCCGGGAACTCGGCTACACCCACGACACCTACGGCCGGGAGCTCGTCAGCGCCGACCAGGTGCTGGAACTCCGTCCGCAGGATATCCTGGTCTCTCAGGACTGCGGCGAGTGGCTGGTCCGGGTGGCGAAGTTCGTCGACGAACTCCTCGTGAAGGTCTACGGACTTGAGCCGTTCTACCGTGCGGAGAGACCGCTCGATCTCGTCGGCCAGCTCCTGATAGGGCTTGCTCCCCACACAAGCGCCGGGGTTCTCGCCCGGCTGATCGGATTCTCGAAGGCCCCGGTCGGATACGGCCACCCGTTCTTCCACGCAGCGAAACGGCGCAACTGCTTTGCAGGCGACACGGAGATAACCGTCTCGGACGGACGGCGATGGATGACGGTCCCGATCCGGCAGTTCGTGGTGGAGAACTTCGATGTATCGAAGCCCGGGATCGATCACGTGGGAACATTCTATTCGGACCCCCGGCAGCCGTTCTACGTCCAGAGCATCGATACCCAGGGGAAGGTCAGCCTAAAGAAGGTGACGTCCGTCTCCGTCCACCGGGCTCCGGCGCACCTGATCCGGTTCGTGACGCGGCGGGGGAAGATCCTCACGGTGACGCCTGAACACGCAATGCTCGTCTGGGACACCGATTATCTCAGGAAGATCCGGGCGCTCGAGGTTCGGATAGGCGACCGGGTTCCGGCGGAGGAAGGGGGGCTTGTCATTGCGGACGAGGTCGTCTCCCGCGAGATCGTTCAGGCGCTCGACGACCGGGTCTACTGTCTAACGGTCGCGGATAACCACACTCTGATCGCAAACGGTATCTTCTGCGGGCAGTGCGACGGTGATGAGGACTGCGTGATGCTTCTCCTGGACGGGCTGATCAACTTCTCCCGCTCCTATCTCCCCGAGACCCGGGGCGGGTCGATGGATGCGCCGCTCGTCCTGACGACCCGGATCGACCCGGCGGAGGTCGATAAGGAGTGCCTCAACGTCGATGTCTGCGATCACTACCCCCTCGAGGTCTACAACGGCTGCCTTGCCTACACCCACCCAAAAGACCTTGACGAGTACGTCGACCGGGTGGAGCGGCGGCTCGGAACCCCGGCGCAGTGCGAGGGTTTCCTCTTCACCCACCAGACATCGGACATCTCGGCGGGGCCGCTTGAGTCCACGTACACGAAACTCGGGTCGATGCTTGAGAAACTCGAGGCGGAACTCGACCTCGCAAAGAGGATCCGGGCGGTGGACGAGGATGATGTCGCCGAACGGGTCTTAAATACCCATTTCATCCGCGATCTCCAGGGCAATCTCAACGCATTCTCAAAGCAGAAAGTGCGATGCATGAAGTGCAACGCGAAGTACCGGCGGATGCCGCTTGCCGGGAAGTGTACCCGCTGCGGGGGGAACATCATCCCGACGGTTCACGAGGGCTCGGTGAAGAAGTATCTGGAGATGTCGCGCGAGATCTGCGCAACCTACGCGATATCGGAGTATACGAAGCAGCGGGTTGAGGTGCTCTTCATGCAGATCGAGTCGACCTTCGGCGAGCCCCCGGAGCGGCAGCTCGGGCTCGCGGACTTTATGTGAGGCGCGATGAAGGCCAGAGAGATCCTCTCGGCCATCAAGGCCGGCCGCCCCGTTGCGGGAGACTGCCGGCGGCCGGATGTCGAGCCGCTGCCCGGGATCCCGGCATACCGGCTGACGACGGCGGCCTCCCGGCCCGACCGGACGGTCCTCTTCTTCCACGGCGGGGGGTCCACCGGCGGCTCGACATTCGACTCCCTCGACCTCTGCGCCCGGATCGCGGATGCTGCAGAGGCCGAGATCATCTCGGTCGAGTACCGGCTCGCCCCGGCGCACCCCTTCCCGGCGGCGGTCGAGGACGCTCTCTTCGCCTACCGCCACCTGCTCACGAGCGGCTACGTTCCCGAGCGTGTGGTGCCGGCCGGGCTCTCGGCCGGGGGGACGCTTGTTGTCTCGATGCTTCTAGCCGCCCGCGATGCGGGGCTCCCGATGCCGGCGGCGGGGGTCTGCCTCTCCCCGGCCGTCGATATGCTCTTCCTCGGCGATTCGGTCATATTCAATCAGGAGACGGACTGGCTTGAGCCAAAGACCCTCGCGGCGATGCGGGACGCCTACCTCCCCGACCGCGATCCGACAGACCCGCTGGCCTCGCCGCTCTATGCGGATCTCGCCGGTCTGCCGCCCCTCCTGGTCCAGGCGGGGGGCGGGGAGGTGTTGATCGACGGGATAGAGGCCTTCGTGAGCGCCGCCCGGCTCCAGGGGGTGCCGGTCGCCTTCGACTGCGTCGAGGGGATGTTTCACTGCTGGCAGGTCTTCGCCGCGGTCCTCCCCGAGGGCGCGGCGGCGGTCGAGCGGGTCGGTGCGTTCATCCGGCGGCACGTGCCGGATGAGGGATAAAGAGGCAGGCCGCCATCAAGCTCATTACCCCGGAGGTCCAATCAGTACAGGCGCGAGGGTAGCCAAGCGGTCAACGGCGGTCGACTCAAGATCGACTCTCGAAGGAGTTCGCGGGTTCGAATCCCTCCCCTCGCATTCTGGTTTTCGAAAAATCTGCCCCGCTTTGCCCTGCGCCCATCCATTACGCAGACGTCACCACCACACTCATTCAGCCCGCCCGGAACCTACCCCTCCTCGGTCTGCAGAGCCGGGCAGAAGTTGCAGATCGAGAACGGGACGTCCTTTTCGCGGTCGCGAATGATGCAATAGTAGGACCCGTTGCGCTCCTCGACCCGGAACCCTCCCGGAAACGGCGTCCCCACCGGGTGGCCCGGGCGGTCGAGCACGAAGATCGTAAAAGCCGAGATCAGGTAATAAAAGGCCCGATGTCGGGGTGTATACCGAAACGGGAGCCGTTGTGTGGATTCATCCCACCGGAGGCATCCGTCGGGGATCATATTGCAGAACTCAACGAACGTTGCACAATCGGTGATCGGTTCGGTCATGGAGAGGAATCGGCCCGACCGGTACATGGAAAGAAGCTGGTGATGAGCGCCGAACAGCTGTTCGGTGATGTAGGGGTGCACCTGTTTTCGGTAGGGCTCAGGCAGCCGGACCATCTCCGCGTGCAGCCGTCCTCCGATGATCTGGAGGTCCGCAAGCGAGTAACGACTGACTTCTTCGCCGAGGATCAACCCGAGATCGCCTTTTGTCGCCGCGGCCGCCATCCGCCGGGCCATTTGATGGATTGCGTCCGCTTCGCCCTCTGCCGTGATCGGATCGAACCCCCTCCAGTATGAATTATTGATAATATTCCATTAATCTGGCGGGGGTTAGAGACCGGCGTTCAGTCCATCACAAGCAAGAGGATGTGATCCGGGTAGATCAGGGGCGGTCTTCCGGGGAGCGGGGCCAGGGTCCCGAGCCCTCAACTACTATACTGATTTGGCAGGTACTTCCTATCACTATCTATCAGTTTGTTACATTCTGATAGATATTGAAAACGTGATCTAGAGGGCCAGTAGATGGTGATACGGATGACTACGTGCTCTATCGACCCTAAACTAAAAAAGAAAACACCTGAAAGCCCAGGGCAACTCACTTGATCTTCTTCTCAAGCTTCTTGAGTTTCTTCTTGGCGGCCTGGTTGCCGGCGGCCGCCTGCGCTGCAAGTTCTTCTGCTTTGGCCTTCTTCTCTCTGTTATGTTTCTCCAATTGTTTCTTGCTCATTGCCATACAGTCAGTCATCTCACTGTGACTATGATTGATTCTATTTGCCGTTTTTCTATATATCCTCTATCGTCGTACCGGCCGAAATAGCCTCAAATACGTGAAAAATCGACTCATTTCAAAGCGTTCCACGGAGTGCAAATCCCGGTGGACAGATCCGAGGGGCAAAGCCGTGCAGTCATGAATGCCCAACCATCACCTGCCGGGCAACAGTGGAATTTCGGCGGAGCGAACCTCCTGCCCCGGCAAGACCATTGCGATGCGCAATACGGACGAGGAAGGAGCCCGGACGAGCCGACAGACTATTATATATATCATCCATGACGTTCTCCTCATGAAGAGCCCTGCAACGAGGATCTCCCTATGGCGCTCCTGCCCGGACGGGGCTGGGCCGTATGCAGACCACTGAGCCGAACATGGAGGTGCGACCCGAGGTACTGCAGATACTGGAAGCCATTGAGGATGGCATCATCCTTGCCGATTCCCGGATGAAGATCCGGACCATCACCCCATCCATGGAGCGCCTCGCCGGGATCTCCGCCGACGGCGTCCGTGGTGCGGATGCGGCCCATATCGTCGCCAACCGAATCCTCCCGGACACCGGCCAGCGAGGGCCGGTCCTCGCGCTACTTTCCACCCGCACAGGGTCCGGGGAAGTCACGGTCCAGGCCGGGGAGCGATGGTACGCCGTCTCCTCCCGGCAGGTGCCGGAGACCGGCGACTGGATCATCCGCTTCCGCGACGTCACCCGTCAAACGATCGCCGAAGAAGAGGTGCGGCGGATATCGGCCGATCAGGCTCTCCTCTCCCGGGCGGCGACCGAACTTGCCGGGATGCCGCCCGAAGCCGACGTCTTCTCCGCAATCGGCGCCCACCTCCATGAACTCGCGCCCGGTTCCATCGTCGTCGTGAGCGCCGCCGACATCCAGGCGGGGACCCTGAGCCCGCGGGCGTTCTTCGGTATCGAGCCGTTCCTGCCGGAGATCATCGAGGTCTTCGGGGAGAACCTCACCGGGATCACGGTCGAGATCCCGCCGTACATCAGGGAGATCATGATCAGCGGCGAGATCGAGGAGGTGAAGGGGGGCCTGCAGGAGATCATCCCCGAACGGATCTTCCAGGAAGCCTGCCGGAAATTCGAGGCAATTGCCGGGTTCGGGCCGATCTACTGCATTCCGTTTACCTGGAAAGGCGAGATCTTTGGGACCGCCGTGATCCTCACCCGGCTGGAGGAAGGAGAGATCAATCTCCGGGCCGTCGAGGTCCTCCGGAACCTCGCTTCGATCGCCCTCCAGCGGCACCGGGCGGAGGCCGAACTGCGTGCGAGCGAAAAGATGTTCCGGACCCTCATCGAGAAGGGCTCAGAGTTCATCCTCATCATCGACGAGCAGTTGACGATCCGGTTTGCAAGCCCGCCTATCGAGCAGATAGACGGTTTCCCGCCCGAGGCGCTGGTTGGCCGGCATGCGTTCGATATGATCCAGCCCGAGGACCTCCCGCTGGTGGAGGAGGTGGTATCGACCCTGACAGGGAGGCCGGGAGGAAGCATGCAGGTCGAGGTTCGCTTCAGGGGCCCGCGCGGCACGCACGTGATCGAGGCGATCGTGACCAACCTCCTGGGAGACCCCCATATCAGGGGCTTTGTCGTAAACGCATGGGACATCACGGAGCGGAAGCGGACAGAAGATGCCCTGCGGCGGGCAGAACGGGAAAAGGCCCTTGTCCTCGACTCGACGGTCGAGATGTTCACCTACTACGACAGAGATCTCAATGTAATCTGGGTCAACCGCGCCGCCGCCGCATTCATCGGCAGAGAACCGGCGGACCTGGTCGGATACCGATGCTACGAGATATGGCACAACCGTACAAGTGTCTGCGACATATGCCCGGTTGTCATTGCCCGGGAGACCGGGCAGCCTCAAGAGGCCGAGATCACCGCACCCAACGGGAGGGTCTTCTTCCTCCGCGGGTATCCCGTCATCGATGAAGCGGGGGAACTTATCGGTCTCATTGAGTTCGCGCAGGACATCACCGAGCGCAAGCGAATCGAGGAGGAGAGGGCCCGGCTCCATCACGACCTGGTGGTTGCGAACCGAGAAGCAAACCTCTATCTGGATATCCTCACGCACGACATCAAGAACACGGAGAACGTCTCGAACCTCTACGCCGAGTTGCTCGCCGATGTTCTGGATGGTGAGGCCGGCAGATACGCAGAGAACCTTCGGCGGAGCATCAAAAAAAGCATCGAGATCCTGGGCACCGTCTCCACCATCCGCCGGATTCATCAGGCATCCCGCGAACTCAAACCACTGGATCTCGACGCGGCAGTCAGCAGAGTGATCGAGAACTTCCCGGGCAGTGCCATCCACTATAACGCAGTTCGCTGCCAGGTCTGGGCGGATGACCTCCTCTCGGTGATCTTTGACAACCTCATCGGCAATGCCGTCAAGTTCGGAGGGCCGGATGTCGAGATCGCCGTCAAGGCCGAGGAGCAGAACGACAAAGTGCTGGTAACGGTCGAGGATACGGGCCCCGGTGTGCCGGACGCTGAGAAGAGCGAGATCTTTCGCCGCTACGAGAAGAAGAAGCGGGGTGTCGGCGAGGGGCTCGGGCTCTACCTCGTGCAGATCCTTGTTGAGCGCTACGGCGGCAGCGTCTGGGTCGAAGATCGGGTGGCCGGTCACCCCGAAAAGGGAGCTGCGTTTCGCTTTACGCTCAAGAAGGTCGATGAATGAGCGAGAGGGATATTCCCGGCCGAGAATGCATCAAGGCCGATCGGCGTTAAGGATTCAAGAATAAAGCGGCAATCAAGAATATTTCGTATCACAACGGCATCGGGGGCCTGTTTTAAAAAGAAGAAGCAGAGAATACTCTTTATCAGTAAATATGGACGATGTGACGATTAAATTCATTTGCGGCGATAGTAAGGAGAGAGAGGCAATTTTAGAGAGAGCCAACCGAGAGTGGGCCGAGATAATTCACTCGAGCAGCGGAGCAAGTTACGCGTGGGACGCCATCGCAGATGCTAACGAAGACCTGTTAGTACTTGAGGCACCGGATGGGAAACTCCTTGGAGCATTATCGTTCTGCACGCGCTACGGAGATGAGAAGAACATCTATGTCTCCCGCATAGGGGTCATCCGGGAGCGCTGCGGGTACGGGCAACGACTCATGCGGGAAGTGGCAAAGATCGCCGCCGATAAAGGTCAGGGGGTCGTCGCACTCCCAACGGCCGAGGGGCAACGCCTCTTTTGCCGGATCGGGATGCGCTTTCGTCAACGAGCGGGGTCGCATGAACCGGAGTATGCGTTCACGCCCAATGAGGCGAGAAGGTTTGCAGAAGGTCGACAAATGAGCCGGGCTCTCAGTTCTCAAGGGTAATCCACCCGGCGGTGATTCTGGTCCGTCGCCGCGGAAACCTACGCTGCCGCCACCTCGACCTGGGATCTATTGCGGTCGACGTCCATCGTCCAGGCGATACGCATGATGGCACCGACGTCCGGCGTCACCATACAGACGGGGAAGTAACCGAAGAGCGACGCGTAATCGATCTTGAGCGCCCGGTACCGGGCGAGGTCAAGGGTGATCCTCTCGAGGTCCTGCACCATCTGCACTGTCACGGTGCCGCCCCGCACAGCTGGGGCGAGGTTTTCGACGGCCTGGAGCACATCCTTGCGGATCGTCTCGATCCTGGATGAGAGGAGGGAGTCGACGAGCGTGCGGCTGTAACCTCCCTGCAGGTGCCGCACGACGATCATCTGCGAAAGGAAGATAAGAGCGAACATGCCGGCCCCTAACTCGATATCGGCCTCGGCGGAGATGAAACTCGCGTAGGTCACCCCGGGGAGGACGATCGCCGCAATGGTGATGATGCCGGCAACGGTCGTCACGACGGCGACGGTGAGCGCGTATTTCAGTCCCTTGGTCCATGCCTCGTTATACCGCTCTTTGATGCGGGACTGCATGCCGAGGATCCCGGCAAAAAAGCCCCGCGAGTACGGCTGCACATACACGATAGCGAGATAGAAGACGATGATTGCGGCGGACTGGACGGTGACGATCACGGCGGAGTGCGGCGTAAACTCTCCATTCACAAGCCAGCCTGCAAGTGAGAAGATCGAGGAGAGGGAAAAGAGCACGAGAAAGCCAGGGGCGAGCGGCTGGCAGTTGATGAAGAAGAGGTTCCAGCCGAGTTCGTAGAGGGAATTCCTCTGTTGCGTGAGCCTCCGAGCCGTCTCTATCGCCTCGGCAGGGATGGCGGCGCCCTTTCCGAGGCGCTCCCATGAGATGATCTCTTCAAGACTCGTTCTCTTTCGATTCCCAAGATCGATGAGATACCTGATGTAGGACTTCAGAGCCTCCGTATCGGTCGGAAGCAGGAGGAGGAAGGGGTTTACCATCAGGAATAGAAAGGACGCCATGATCCAGTAGAAGAGATACTCCCCGGTGTATGCGACTAAAAGCCCCAGGTTGATCAGGAGCGCCGCTCCGAGGATGGGCGAGGTGTACTCAAGGCTCCACTTCACCCGACTGAGGGTGACCAGGTCGCTCTCTGCCGCGGCGATGACCTTCTCCGCCTCGATCCGGGTGGATGCAAGCCTTTGCGAGAACTCGTCCGGCGAGATCGCCGGCACCCCCGCCTCGCTATCCTTCCCGGACCGGCTCCCACGCGGCAGTCTCATCGATCATAATTTCTCCAGGATTATCTATAAAAAAGCAGGTGAATCGGGGGCCGAGAGCCCGAACCACCCCGATCGCCGTCATGAGGCGAGGGGAGACCCTCAATCCTCATCGCCGGCCGCCACCTGGGCGACGGGATACCCCTTCTCCGTCACGATCGTCGTCTCCTCGAGGTCCGGCCACTTGAGGACGACCCCATCCGTATCCTTCAGCGGGACGGGGGGATGAATCTTCTGCGTCAGCATCGAGACCGTGTACATCAGGATCCCGCCAACGACCATCGGGACGAAGGTGAAGAAGACCGTCCACTCGTTATCCGGCGGAACGAGGGTAAGCGTCCCCTGCTGCACCGAGAGAACGACGACGCCCGCCACCGTCGTGAGGAAACCGCCCGCCATCGAGGCTATGGCGCCGGGTGCGTTCGCCCGCTTCCAGAAGAGACCGCAGACGAGCGTCCAGAAGAGGCAGGCAAAGAGCAGGGTGAACCCAAAGATCATCAGGTCGTAGAGGCCGGGCGCAACGAAGCTGATCCCGATGCTGAAGAGCCCGATGACGACGACGAGAGCACGGGTGAGCCTCAGAACCTTCTTGTCGTCCCGGGCATGATCGGAGACCGCCCCGTGAACGATGGTGGTCGAGATCACGGCGGCCGACGCGAAGATGGCGGAACTCGCCGTGGACATGATCGCCGCCATCAGGGAGCCAACAAAGAGGGCCATCATCCAGGGGGAGAGCAGGGTCTTTGCCAGGAAGGGCACGATCAGCTCGGGGTCCTCGGCCAGGATGGCGCCGTCGATCATGCCGGTGTTGACCATCACGATCCCGAGCAGGCCAAGGAATATGGGCCCGAGGCCGGCGACCCAGTAGAGCCCCGCGCCAAGGACAAGACCCTGCCTTGCGGCCTGGTCGTCGCGTGCACAGAAGACCCGCTGGGAGATATCGAGCGATGCGAGGCTGCCAAGCCCCATGCCGCACCATGCAGCAAACCAGGCCATGATACCGGTGAAGGTCCACCCTAGACCACTCGGGGAAGCGTCGCTAGGGAGGATCGACCAGAAGTCCGTCGGGGTGTTCTCGGCGATGACATCGATGCCGCCGACGAATGTGATACCCGTCGGTATGAGGATCGCAAGGCCGAGGAGGATCAGAACCATCTGGATATTGTCGGTGATGATGACAGCGAGCATCCCGCCGAGGTAGGTGTAGATGATCACGATCAGCCCCGCGAGGATGGCGCTCTCGACACCGGGTAGACCAACCAGGACGTTGAGGATCTTACCAATGGCAAGGATCTGCACCGAGGTCCAGAAGATGAGCGTGGGGAGGGAGAGGAGCGAGGCGAGGTGTGCGCCCCGCGTCCCATACCGCAGGAAATACATCTCACCGAGAGATGCGATCTTTAACTTCCGGAGAATCGTCACGAAGAAGATCGCCATCAGGATAAGCGTGACGCCCGAGGCCCACGGATCCGCGATGGTGGCGAGCATATGGCCGCTGTAGGCCGCTCCGGCGCCCCCGAGAAGGGTGCCGCCGCCCCAGAACGTGGCAAAGAGCGTCCCGCCGATGAGAAGGGGGCCGACGCTTTTATTGGCAACCAGGTAACCCCTCGACGTATCGACGCCGCCACGACGCTGGACGATGAAACCGATGGCAAGCATCGCTGCGAGGTACAGCAGGATAATCAGAAGTTCAATGGTCATCCAGAAACCAGTATAGGTTTTCCTCTGGAGTTTTGAGGATTTCGGAATACATTTCTACAAATTGCGGGAAATATACAGAAATTCGGTTAGATGAGACAGCATAGGACTTTAGAAGGCAATTATGGTATCACACCCGATACTGTAACGGAGGCGGGGGGAAAATGATCGCCAGGGAGTTGGGAATCCAGTTCAATCTCCCCGGAGAACTCCAATGGAGAGAAGGATGCTGCCGTCCGATGCGAACCACGCGGAAAGACCCGGGCGATGAAGAGGGTGTCATGAACGACCGGGGATCTCGTCGCCCATCTTCCCGGCTGGCCAACGGAACCCCAAGAGGGCACACACCGCGGGAGCCGCTTCCGAGTTGAGGGAGGAGTAACGGGGGGCAGTGCCCGCGGCTCTACCTGCCCCCAGCACCTGCGGCCGCCCGATCCGTCAACCACGAGTAAAATTTCCGATGCCAGTACGGCACGTCGAGCGGCCGCGAGAGCGACTGCCAGGCCGCCCAGATCAGTCGATCGGAGATGCTCTGCCATTCGTCCGCCCGCCGGACCATGTCGTCTGCAGGCTGCCCGATAGCGTGCAGGAGCTCGTGCCAGATGCGAAGGACGATCGCCTCGTCATCCTTATCCTCCGGAGTGACCCGGATGCTCGCCCGGTTCTGCATCCCGCCCCCGAGGGCTCTTGCGGGGATGTCATCGTCAAAGACATAGACGGTTCCATCAGGGACCGGGAAGGGAAAGCCCTTCCACATCGGATCCTTCTGATCGAAGTAGCGGACTTGCGGCGTCCCGGTCCGGACCGTGAATTGAAAGAAAGGCGGGATAATCTTCAAGTGCGGCTCAAGCCTCCGCCGCAGTTCCTCGGTTTTGAAGAAGAGTTCGAAGTGAGGCATCGGGGCCGCATTGATCCGGGAAATAATAAAGGGTAATGTCATCCCTAGCCCGGGTCAACCAACCCCTGAACACCGGCGGATATCACCCAGGATGCCTATCCCCGGTCCTCCTGCGGCGGAGAACCCTTCGAGAGCATCTCCCGACGCTCGTCAATCCAGGCCCGGGTCCAGATCCGGAGATCCTTGATGCTGGCAGACCCCTGTCTGTCACGCATCGCCCGAAGGTGATCCTCAAGCTCGTCAGCCATGCCAAAGATCAAAGCCTCAGAACTTTCTTGCGATAACGCTCCCTCCGCCTTCAGGCGGGCGTTACCAAGGTCGAGAAAGTTCTGCAACTCACCTGTTGCCTCGAGAATCTTGGTAAGATTCAATCTGACGGTTGGTCCCATGGAGAGGGGATTGATGTAAGCACTACATAACTTCATCCATTTGACTCCAGGGCCAATTTGAACATTATTTTGGCAATTGACAGGGCTGATAACTCTGATTGGAATGAGAGCCCGCATCATTGCCCATACCGCCGGATTAGCCCTTGCCGGCGGATCTCGTACTTACAGCGTAATCATTTTATGGGGGACGGGCACTCAGTGCACGCCCAAGATCTGGAGGCATATCAGCCTTACCGAGAGTGGGGCAGTGGAGATGAGGAAGATGCAGGAACGTTCGGAAGTTATTCTTGAGCGCAGGACTCGGGCAGCCGGAGAGCGATGGTTCATGTCGGCTGACGACATCCTGGGAAAGAACGTGGTCAACCAGCTGGGCGAGGACCTTGGAGAGATATCCGATATGCGGATCGGGTTCCCCGAAGGCCGGGTCCAGTACCTGGTCCTCAGGTACGGCGGCATCCTCGGCATGGCGGCAAAGAGGTTTGCGGTCCCACCCGAGTCCGTGGTTTACCGCCCGGGGGAGGACAACTTTGTCGTGAACATCGACAAACAGCGGCTGGACAATGAGCCAGGATTCGAGGAGGACAACTGGCCAGAGGAAGCGGACTACAGCCTGATCCAGTCGGCCGGGACGATGACTCCCCCGACCAGGGAGGAAGCGGAGGCCATGAGGAGGGAAGAGCCCCCACCATCCGAGATCGTCACAACAGAACGGGTCGAGCGGCGGACACCCCCGAGGTAAACCAGAATACCGACGGGCTGGAAAACCACTCTATTTTTGCAAGCAGACGGAAGGATCGATTTTCTGTCGGGGAGGGGCGACCCTACACCTCTTTTTGCAGGCGCGCTCCCCGGACAGGAACCACATAGGGCGCCGCAAGATCCCGTTTCACCACCGCCTCGATGCCGTAGACGGACCGGAGCATCTCCTCGGTCAGCACCTCTTCCGGCGTCCCGTAACTGTAGACCGAGCCGGCCTTGAGCGCCATGAGACGGTGGCAGTATGCGGCTGCAAGGTTCAGGTCATGGATTGCGATGACGACCGCAAGACCCGTCCTCTCAGCCAGGCCTCGGAGGACCTCCATGACCCCCATCTGGTGGCAGAGATCCAGGTTGCTCGTCGGCTCGTCAAGGAGGATCACCCCCGTCTCCTGCACGAGGGCCCGGGCGATCATCACCCGCTGGCGTTCCCCGCCGGAGAGTTCGCCGACTCTGCGGAGCGCAAGCCCCCCGAGATCCAGAGCATCGAGCGCGGCAATCACCTTCTCCTCGTCGGTCTTGCTCACCGTCCAGTTCAGGTAAGGCCGCCTCCCCATGAGGACCGTCTCAAAGACCGTCGCTGCGGTCTGGTTCCCGGCCGACTGCGGCACGTAGGCCATCGCCTGCGCGACCTCCCGCCGGTGCATCCCGCGGGTCTCCCGACCGTCGAGCACCACCCTGCCGCTCCGGGGGGTGAGCATGCCGTCGATGCACCGGATGAGCGTCGTCTTCCCGCACCCGTTCGGCCCCACGAGCCCAAGGACCTCGCCCGCGTCGACCGAGAAGGTGATCCCCCGGAGCACCTGGCGGTCACGATAGGCAAACGAGAGGTCTTCGACCGAGAGCCGGGCCATCAGGCATTCCTCCGGTGCATGAAGAGGTAGATGAAGAACGGCACCCCGAGAAACGCCGTCACGATCCCGACGGGGAGGACCTGCGGCGCAAGGATGCTGCGCGCGATGCTGTCGGCACCGAGGAGGAGGAGAGCTCCCACGAGACCGGAGGCGGGGATGAGCGTGCGGAAGTCCCCGCCGATGACCATCCGGGTGATGTGCGGAGCCACAAGCCCGATAAACCCGATCGTCCCGGTGAAGCAGATGATCACCGCGGTGATCAGGGAGGCGATCATCATGAAGAGGATCATCGAGCGCTCCACGGGCACCCCGAGACTTGCCGCCACCTCGTCTCCCTCGGCGAGGGCGTTGAGGTCCCAGGCGCGGTAGAGGAGGTAGGGTATGGTGCAGGCGAGGACGAGGCTGACGATGGCAAGTTTGGGCCAGGTGGATTTGTCGACCGAACCGAAGGTCCAGAAGACCACCGCCCGGAGCTGTTCAGCGCTGCCGACGTACTGCAAGAGCGACGTCACCGCCGAGAAGAGATACATAATGGCGATACCGGCAAGGACCATCGTCTCGGATCCTATCCCGCGGTAACGGGCCATCCCGTAGATGGCAAGCGCGGCAAGCAGGGCAAAGAGGAAGGCGTTGCCGATGACGAGGTACTCCCCTCCGACAACCCCGGCGCCGAGGACGATCGCGATCGAGGCGCCGGTCGTGGCTGCTGAAGCAATCCCGAGGGTGAAGGGGCTCGCGAGCGGGTTTCGAAGAATCCCCTGCATGATCGAGCCCGCCACCGCAAGCCCGAACCCGGCACAGACCGCAAAGAGCACCCGGTGGAGCCGGTAGTCCCAGACGATGATCTCGGCCATCTCCGGGGCGGTGAATCTCCCGGGGAAGAGCCCGGCAAGGATCGCAATGTACGACTCGGCCATGGTGTAGTCGGCCGATCCGAGCGTGACCGCGACGCCGATGAGGATGACGAGGGCGATGAGGAGTCCGCCGATGAAGAGGGCCCGGGTCTTCTTCAGCCGGGCATATCCTTCTTGAATGGTGACGTTCTGCTCCATGGCTGCACCGGTCACGGGTAGACGAATGTCCCTTTGGATGCGAGGTCGAAATCGATCCCCTGGAACTCGGTGAGGTAGCGCTGGTGAATGGCGTGCGGGTCGAGGTCGGCGAACCGGTCGGGGTAGAACCACTTCGCGAGGTAGGCCGTCCCGATGAAGTGCTGGGCGCCGCCGAGGATGTCGGAGTGGATGACGTAAACGCGGCCGTCCTTCACCGCGGAGATGCTCGACCACCCCGGCCGCTCGATGAGCGTCGACCGGATTGCACCGAGTGCCTCAGGATCGTGCCCCGCGTATCCGCCGACGGCCAGACCCTGCCCGGCCAGTTTGACGACGACCTCCGGGTCCGCAAGGAGGATTGCCTCGGGGTCGACGGTTGGGTACTCCGTGGTCCCGACGGAGAAGGGGTTTACTCCTCCGGCAAGTCCGATCTTCTCGTTGTAGCCCGACCCGGCCGAGACCGTCGTGTAGTCGTACCAGTACTCGAAGTAGACCCTGGTCTTCTCGCCGTCCGGGACGCCCGCCGTGCCGTCCCGGATCCGGTCCATCGTCGACTCGTAAAACGATGCGAACTCCTCGCCTCGATCCTTGCGACCGATCATCGATGCGATTGTTCGGATCTCGCCTGCATAGGTCGCAGGCTTGAAGCAGTCGAACCGGAAGACTCGGATATTGGGGCTGCTCGCCTCGAGCCGCTTCTGGATATCGTCGCAGGCGGAGACGCTGATCGTCGCGTAGAGGAAGACTGCATCCGGCCGGACGGAGAGGACCCTCTCCATGTCGGGCGACCAGACCGAACCGACGTTCGCTTTACCCTGGCACTCGGGGAAGAAGGTCTTCTTCTCGTGGCTGTATTTGTCGACGGCGACGACCTTCTCCATATCGAACCCGAGCGACCGCAGGGTCTCGAGAGACTCGCCGCTGAACGTCACGACCCGGCGCAGGGGCCGATAGAGAGTCATCGTCTTCCCGGACGAGTCGGTGATCGTGAGGGGTCTCCCATCCCAGTAGGTGTAGACCCAGGCGGCGTCCTGGATATCGGTCCGGTCAAGAACTCCGGTGCCGCCCATATAGGCGGCGTCGAGGTAGGCGAGGGTCGCCGAGGCGTACTCGGCGCTGGTAAGAACCCCGTCGCCATCGGCGTCCCCCACGATGCCCCCACCAGTCGAGGCCGACGCCGGGACGGCGAGGACCAGGAGGAGGGCAAGAGCAAGGATGGGAATGGGCTTCACCGCCGACCACCCCACCCGGCGATGAGGAGGGCGGCAATCGCTGCAAGAACCGCAAACGGTGGGGCGGCCTCCTGCGAGGCAGGTCTCTCCCCGGCGCTCATTGCCACCGTCTCGATGCCGTCCACTGCAACGTGCGACGGGGCCACCTCTCCGTACGATTCGCCAAGGAAGTCCTCCCATGTCCCGGTGATATCCCCGCTCCCGGAGGCGGGGGCCGCAACAGAGTAGGTTATGCGGGTATCGTTCATCACGGCAAACCCGGCCTGCTGCCCCCTGACGAGGACCCGGTCTTCGGGGTGGTCGGTCCCGACGAAGGTGTAGCCGGGGGGCAGGGTCTCGACCACCGCGCCGAGGGCCACCCCGTCGATCGAGAGCGAGACGGTGAAGACCTCGCCGGCCCCGGGCTCGGCCGTGGAGAGCGTCCGGGTGACCGGTGCGCCGGTTGCGGCTGCCGGAACGACCAGGAGCAGGAGGGCGATGCAGAAGAGGCGGTTTGCCGGGATGCTCAACATGGGTTTTCTGTTGTCGATCGGGTAATATGAATGTTTCTTATTGTGCTAACAAGTCTGAAGAACGGGTGTCCGGGAGTCTATTGAGGCGCTGCACGGTGCGACGGAGGGGAGAGACTCGTGCCGGAATCATCGAGGAGGAACAGGCCGGACCCCATCTCCGGTTCACGAACCCTCCGCGTCCCCGGCAAGCAGCCGGCGAACCTCCGCTCCGGTATAGCCGGACGCTTTCCCGGTCAGCGTCTCGACGTCGACGCGGATCACGGCCACCGCACGGAGCGCCGCCCCTGGGTAGGACCACTCTCCGCCTCCGGCGTACTTCGCCATGAAGAGGTCGAAGACCCGGCTCTTCTCCGCGAGGTCCGCTACAAACGACGCGGTGCCGGTGCCGATGACGGAGACGTACCGGGCCCCGAAATCACACGCCCTCTCGCTCCGCACGAGTTCCACGCCGGCCTCGGCCTCGAAGCAGACCCGGTTGTTCCGCTTCAGGATATCGATCTTCCTTCCCTCGCATGCAGAGTGCAGGTAGAGGCATCCGCCGGAGTAGACGAAGTTCACCGGCACCACGTAAGGCCGGTCCCCATCTGCAAGGCCGAGCCGGCAGACGAACGCCTCACGAAGGACCGCGGCGAGCAGCGCCGGGTCGGCGATCTCTTTCTCCTTTCGTCGCACTGCCTACACCATCCCCTGCTGCCCCAGCATGACGAGCAGCATCGCCGACGCCGCCGAGAGCAGGAAGATCGTCACCGCCCAGACGACCACGAACGCGACGATCATGAGCGGGCTCGTCTCCCGGTAGGGGACGAGGCCCTCGTTCATTCCCTTCGCCGTCCGGTAGGCATCGTAGACGCCCCAGAGCCAGACCGCCACGCCCGGCACGATCAGGAGAAAGAGACCGAGGAGGCTCCCGAGCAGCACCAGAACGCCCCGTACGAACTGCCCGTTGTAGGCCTGGCCGAGGCCGTTGAAGACGAGCGAGAGCCCTGCGGCTATTGCCGGGTACTTCTTTCGCTCCCGGCGAGAGACCTCCGCGGCCGCAATAGCCTCCCTGATCGAGACCGGTTCCGTCGCCTCTCCGCGCATGGTATCAGGTGCGCCGGTCGGGAGTATCAGTCTTTCCCGCCCGGAGCAGCGCTACCGCTCAAACACCTTCTCGATCCGGACGCGCCGCCCGAGCACCGTCTCGTACCACTCCTGCTGCTTTAAGGCCTGCTTTATGCTCCGGATCCGGTGCCGGACCCGGGTCCCGGTCTCCACGTCGATCAGTACCAGCCTCGGCACCTCAACCATCCCCGTCGATGAATGGAATTTGGTCCCCGGGGTTAGGAAGGTTTGGTTTCGTGCCGGTGGCGGGATGGCTCCGCCGGATCCGGCTGCTGCAGTTCAGCCAACCCTCACGGCGCCGTCTCCGGGCCCATCAGGAGAACGTCTGAGACCGGATCCCTAAAAGCAGTCTTCTGAGGTGTCTAGAAAAGTTTATCGTCAGGCATACCCTCTCTACCTCGAGGTGAGGTCATATGCCTGAGACGGTTTATTGCGGACACTGCGGGCGCGCATTCCTGGTGGAAGAGCGAAACACGCGCGAAGGCGTGCCTTTCTGTAGCGCCGAGTGCCGGGCGGCAACAGAGACGCAGGGGCGCGGGTCGGAGAGGCTCCTGGTATCGGGTCGGTCCCCCTGGGCTAAGTAACCCTGCCGGACGAACAAGACTTTTCGATGAGGGTGTGCGAGCGCTGAAGAGCGGAGGCTCCGGTACGCCCGCCGGCGCTGAACCCCCATGCCCGTCAGGCAGACGCCGGGAGATCCCGGAGCGGGCGGAAGAACGCCCGGATCTCCCGGGCCATCAACTCCGGGGCCTCCATCGCCGCAAAGTGGCCGCCGCGCTCGAGCACCGTCCACCGCCGGATATCCTTTAAGTTGCGCTCCGCATACTCCCGGGGCGGAAGGGGGTCGATATCCTTCGGGGGGAGGGCGAGTCCCACCGGGACGTCGACCCGCTGATCTGGCGCAAGCGAGGGGGAGACCCACTCCTCGCGGTAACTGACAGCCCTGACCGAAGGGCCACCCGTCCAGTAGAGCATGACGTTCGTCAGCAGTTCGTCCTTCGTATAGACCGTCTCCAGGTCGCCGTCGCAGTCGCTCCAGGTGCGGAACTTCTCGATGATCCAGGCGGCGTAGCCGGCGGGAGAGTCGGCGAGCCCGTAGGCGAGCGTCTGCGGTTTCGTGCCCTGGAGCACCATGTACGCTCCCTCGGAAAGACCCCACGCCTGCGATCTCGCGAGATACTCACGCTCCGCATCCGAGAGATCCGGGAAGTTTGCCGTGAGAATGGGGAAACCGATGTCGGTGAGGTGGAGGCCAACGATCGCTTCCGGGTGGCGGACGCCGATGATCTGCGATATCGGGCTGCCGCCGTCCCCTCCGCCGGCGCCGAACCGCTCATATCCGAGTTCCTCGGTCATCAGCCGATAGGATATCTCCGCCATCTTTGCAAGGGGTTGTTCTTTGTCCGATCGCGACATCCCCGGATCGCCGATCAGCGAGGGGACGACGACGTCGAACGAGTCGGCGGGATCGCCGCCGTACGCCGCCGGATCGGTGAGCATCGGGATCAGTTTGAGATAGCGGCAGATCGAGTCAGGCCAGCCGTGGAAGAGGATGAGCGGCATTGGATCCGGCCCTTTGGCGCGCTCGTGGATGAACCGGATCTCGTTTCCGTCGATATCGGCGATGTAGTGATGGAACCGGTTCAACTCCGCCTCACGGGCCCGCCAGTCGTAGGTGTGCAGCCAGTAATCGACCAGCTCCCGCAGATACGCCAGGTTCGTCCCGTAGTCCCAGCCCGCACCCTCGACCTCGTCGGGGAAGCGGGTACGGAAGAGCCGATCATGCAGGTCGTCCAGGATCGGCTGGGGGATAGCGATACGAAACGAGTCCTTCGGCATGCAGCGACTGCTGGTGCGAGATGAGATAACTCTTTCCCGATGCCGATCGCGGCCCTGTACCGCCGAAGTCCTCGGTGATGCAGAACCGGGGGATGGCGATCTTCTTGATGGGAGGAAAGGCTTATCCCCTGATATGCTCCTCTCCACCTAAGGTGAGTTCGGATGCCTGAATCTGTCTACTGCGCATACTGCGGTCGAGAGTTCCTGCTGAGGGAGAAAGCCACAAGCGCAAGCGCACTCTACTGCAGCCCGGAGTGCCTGGAAGCGGCAGCGAAACAGAATGCCGCCGAGCGAAGAGACCAGCCGGAAAGAGTCCTGATCGCAGGCCGATCACCCTGGGGCAAGTAACCCGGCCGGACAAAGCAGGCCTCGCCAGAGGGTCTGTGCATAATCTTCGCCGTCGAAGAGTGGAGACTTTGGCGGGGAGCACATGATCCATGCCCGGCGAATGCGCCCCGATGACGTAGAACGATTACTGCTTTTTAGATCATGAGGCGAGACGCAAGAGCCGTAGGTATAACAGAATTTTTGAGTAAAAGTGAGGACGCCGCCAACAGGACTCGAACCTGTGACATGCTGGTTAACAGCCAGCCACTCTACCAACTGAGTTATGGCGGCACCGTAACAAGTGCTCTATAATGTCTTCCCTGAATTGTATTAAATATTACGGGAGTTTTCCCGCTTGATGGTCTCAAGGAGAGCGATCAGTTCATCAACCTCGCCCTCGAGGGAGGCAAGGAGGTCGGCCGCAAGCGGTGTCGCCACCGCGCCGGCCGATGAGGCACGGATATATCCATCCTGCTCGAGGATCCGTAGCGAATAACGGACCCGGTGGTAAGGGAGGCCAAGGATCTCGGAGAGTTTCATGATCCCGATAGGCTGGTGCTCCACGACCGCCCGGATCACCTCGAGGTGCCGTGATACAAGTTCAATCTCGGACTTGAGTTTTGACAGCATATCCGTCATATTCCAGATTCACATGCATTACGGCTGCTCGTGCAGCCAGGCCTTCGTCTGGAGATACCGCTTCCGGAACGGTATGGACACGGCCACCCCGGTAGCGAGGAGGAGGAGCCCGACAACAAGCCAGAGGGTTCCTTCGGGCGCGAACCGGAAGAGGATAAAGACGGCCATGGCAAAGCAGAGGATGATGATGTTCAGCATGACCGTCAGTACTATAAACTTGGCTTTGAAGACCTGCTTTGTTGCCTCATCCATTATTCATACTTGAACGCGGGGGTAAAAGTACTTGTGGTTTCAACGGAAGAGATGGTAGAATGAATGGACTGGATCTGGCTCTCCGGGATGCCGGAGCAGCGGCATACGCTGCCTATGGCTCATCTGCAGATGCCAACGTGCGCTATCTAACCCGATTCCGCACCACCGACCCCGTGGTCTATATTCAGAGGATGGACGAGCGCGGGATGATCGTCGTCCCGCAGATGGAGCACGAACGGGCGGTCAGGGAATCTCCTGCAGCGGTCGTCACCCGCGCCGATGCAGGATACCTCGAGTACATCAAGGCCGGAGAGTCGCGCTGGCGGGCGACGGCCCATATGATCGCAGATCTCGCCGCGGGCCCCATCCTCGTCCCTGCAAACTTCCCCCTTGCCCTCGCCCGGGAACTCGAGTCGTTCCACCCGGTCATCCTCGACGAGAAGGGTGCCGTCGAGAGGATGAGAGCGGTCAAGACTCCCGAGGAGATCGAACAGATCCGCTCGGTCCAGCGGGCCGCTGAAGCGGCGATGGAGCGGGGGATCGCGCTCATCCGGACCGCTGTCCAAAAGAACGGCGTCCTCCACCGGGACGGCCGGCCGCTCACCTCGGAAGCCGTCCGCACGGAGATGCACACAGTTCTCCTCGCCCACGGATGCCGGGGGGTCGACACCATCGTCTCCTGCGGCCCGGATACCGCCCTCCCGCACAACGAAGGCTTCGGGGCGCTCCTTGCAGACGAGCCTATCGTCATCGACATCTTCCCCCAGAACGAACAGAGCGGCTACCACGCCGACATGACCCGGACGGTCGTGAGAGGCGAGCCGTCCCCGGAGATCCGGGAGATGTTTGAGGCCGTCCGGGATGCAAAAGCCCTCAGTGCATCGATGATCCGGGCCGGAGCCGTCGGCGCCGACCTCTACCGCGCGACGGTCGAGTTCTTCCGCGACCGCGGCTACGAGAGCGATACGCGGGGGTTCATCCACAGCCTGGGGCACGGTGTAGGGCTAGAGGTGCACGAAGACCCGTCGCTCGGGCCGCAGGGAGAGGCTCTCGTCGCCGGGAACGTCGTCACCATCGAGCCGGGGCTTTACTACCCCGGGACCGGCGGCGTCCGCCTGGAGGATATGGGCGCGGTGACGGAGACCGGGTTTGACCGGTTCACCCAATACGAAGAGGAGCTCACGCTATGAGCATGGATGATGAAGTCTACGACGCCTACCATGAAGCGGGGGCGCTGGCAAACAAGTTACTCAACCGGGCCGCGAGTATGGTGAAGGAGGGGGCTAGCCTCCTTGAGATGGTCGAAGCGGTTGAAGCGATGGTGGTCGAGGAGGGAGCAATTCTCGCCTTCCCCTTAAATGTCTCCTTCAACGAGGCTGCAGCCCACGACACCGCCATGCCCGGCGACGAGAGGGTATTTTCCCGGGGAGACCTCGTCAAGGTCGACCTTGGTGTAGCGATCGATGGATACATCGCCGACACCGCCATGACCGTCGACCTCGGCGACCACGGAGCGCTCGTCGAGGCATCCCGGGCGGCCCTTGAAGCGGCGATCGCCGCCGTCCGCCCGGGGGTCGCAACCGGCGAACTCGGGGCCGCCATCCAGGCGGCGATCGAGGAGCGCGGTTATCAGTCGGTTGCAAACCTCACGGGCCACGGCCTCGACCACTACAACCTCCATGGAAGTCCCATGATCCCGAACGTCGCGATCTCCGGAGGTGTCGTCCTCGAGGAGGGAATGGTCTTTGCAATTGAACCGTTCGCCACCACAGGATCGGGACGGGTCCGCGAGGCACCGCGCGTGGAGATCTACCGACAGATCGCCGCCCGCCCGGCCCGCCTGCCTTCGGCAAGGCGGGTCCTCGAAGTAGCCCGGCCGCGCCGGGGCCTCCCGTTCTCCCGCCGCTGGATCCCGGGGGACAAGGTCGAGATTGGGCTGGCCACGCTCGTCCGGAACGGAATCCTCCACCCCTTCCCGGTGCTGCACGACGAGCCGGGCTCCTTCGTCTCGCAGGCGGAGCACACCGTGATCGTCACGGAAGATGGGTGCGAGGTCACAACCCGGTGAGTTACGCTTATTGATATCGCACACAAATATGATAGTTTACAGATATGACCGACGAGACAGGTACGCGTGACGTCCTCACCATCATAGAGGTCCTGCTCACCGCGGAGATATTCAATCGAAACGAGGAACTCGGCATCAACGATCTCAATCCACGCTGCCGCGAGTTCTTCGGCGCCGGGAGCAGCGGGAGCGCCGAGGTGAAGCGACCCCTGATCGTGAGCGAGGGTGCGATCAAGAGGGCCTTCGGCAGCCCGGACACTGTCTGCCAGACCGTCCGCCAGAACCCGTTCGTCGGCTACGATGAGTTCGGCCAGCGTCTGAGTCTGCCCTCGCTCGACGCGGCGGCAGGATGGTTCCTCAAGAAGGGCGGGGCAGAGAGGATCAGGGAGAACCCCGTCCTCGCGTATTACTACGAAGGAAAAGACGGCATCGACGTCCGATACCGGGACGTTCTGGCAAAGAACCCCCGGTTTGAAGATACAAAAGACTACATCGAGGGGAAGGTCTCCCGGATCATCGGCGAGAGCGAGGAGATGCGGGAGGCCCGCGATCTGATCATCATCAGCGCGCCGGATGAGGTCGAGTTCTCGCTCGATCGACTGGTCTGCACCCCGCGGCAGGAAGAGATCATCAGAAAGATCGCTGTCGCCCTCGAGAACAGGGAGTTTTTAAAAGAGCGCGGCATCTACGAGTTCGGCCGGCTCCTCTTCGTCGGACCGCCCGGCACCGGGAAGACCTCCCTTGCACTCGCGATGTCACGGGTGCTTCACATGCCGGTGCTCGAGGTCCGTCTTGCGATGGTCACCTCCCAGTACCTGGGGGAGACCTCAAAGAATATCGACCGGATCTTTGACCTTGCGAAGAAACTCGCTCCCTGCATCCTCTTCATCGATGAGTTCGACTTTGTCGCAAAGACCAGGGTCAGCGACGACCACGGCGCGATGAAGCGTGCGGTGAATATGCTCCTAAAGAACATCGACCAGATCAGTTTCATCAAAAACGGTGTCCTCCTCATCGGGGCAACGAACCACCCCCGGATCCTCGACGAGGCCGCCTGGCGCCGGTTCGACGAGGTGGTAGAGTTCCCGCTCCCGGATCAGGCGATGCGCCAGGCCATCCTTAAAAAGATCGCAGCCACCGTTGAGTGCGACTGCAACTTCGCTGACCTCGCCGCCCGGACGGAGGGGTTCTCGGGCTCAGATCTCCGGATAATGATGAAAGAGGCGGTGATGTCGGCGCTGATGGAAGGCCGGCACCGGGTCGATCCGGTGGATATCGAGCAGGGACTCCTCAGGGTCGAGGAGCGCAACGTCATCCGTGGGACCGGGTACTAGAGAATATGCAGATAACGCTGCTTGGGACCGGGGACGCCATCGGGACGCCGAAGGTAGGGTGCGACTGCGAGAACTGCCAGGCGATGATCGCAGCGGGGAGGTCGAGGCTCCGGACGTCCCTCCTCGTCGAGACTGAGGGCAAGCACATTCTTATTGAGTCGTCGCCGGATCTTAGGCAGCAACTCCTCCGGGCCTGCTCGCCCCAGATCGACGCGGTCATCTGGTCGCACGGTCACTACGACCACTTTATAGGGTTTGGAGAGTTTTACCGGGTGCAGAAGATCCCCCCGGTCTATGCGGCGCCGAATGTGATTGACTACTGTTCCGGCTACCTTCACTTCCTCTCCTTTGAAAAGCACCCGCACCCCGTCTACGAGCCGTTCGACCTCTTCGGCCTCACCTTCACGTTCTTTGAAGTGAACCACCCGCCGGTCTACACCTGCGGCCTCCTCCTCGAGCACGACGATGTAACGATCGCCTACACAAGCGACACAAGGGAGGATATCCCGGACGAGAGCAGGGACCTCCTCAAGGAGGCGGATATCGATCTCCTCTTTCTCGACGCCATCGCTCCTGCAGGCTACTCCATCACCAAACACATGAACTACGCCGAGGCGGTCCGGTTCGCACGCGACGTCGGGGCGAGGGATTACCGGTGCGTCCACATGAGTCACCTGGTCCCGCCGGGTATGCCGCACGCAGGATACGATATGGAGACGTTCTGTTGGTGATTACTCGGCTCTTCCTCTTTTGAGGATCATAACTTACAGCCCGGAATATGCGAAGGGTAGGTCTCGTAGGCGGCATAAACCCCGCACGACTCGTTAACCTGAACCACGATCGTCGGAGCGGTCATGCAGTCGCCGGGATCCGGGTCCTCCGGGCGGAAGACCATCTGGGTGTAATTCATATTTCTGTCGGCATAGGTGCCTTTTGAGAACGTGATCGTCTCGATACTCTTGTTCTCCAGCAACCCGACGACCTCCGGATCGCGAAGCGCCACGGTCAATGCATCGAGGGAGGTGACTTTCGCCGGGCAGTTCTCCGGCGACTGTGCGTAGGAGCCGGTACGGTCCGAGGGGCTCATCCGGTCGCCATCAAGGACCAACTCCGGAGGGGAGATGAATACCGTGAACTTCACAGGGATATTCTCAATTCCCATTCCCTTTGCCCGTTCATCAAGCATCGTGTGCAGTGAACCCACGGAAGAGGCGTTTTCCGGGAGGGGCGGGCCGTTCCAGAGACTCACTCGGAGATACCCATCGACGTCGTAGCCGAAACCGATGACGGGCCCGTTGGGATATAGGTAGTGCTCCTGCATCAGGCCCCACGTGGCGGCGGTGAAGTTCTCCAAATCGGAATACGACGCGTTCCGCCCACCCTTTGAGAAAGGAAGCCCTCCGAGTGTGATGGTGACGGGCTCTCGTTTGTTCAAACCGGCCTTCAGGAGTTCAACGCTGTTCGTTCGTTCCCCGTGTTCGATATCTATGCCGCACTCATCGACAATCTGGACTGCGGAAGCAAACCCCGGGCAGACCGATAGCGTCAGCATGAATATAACAAATGCCGCCGTGAGCCGCTTATTTTTCATCTCTTCACCTCAATCATGATTGGAATATAACTCGCCGGGATGACACCCGCATTCACCGGGATAACTGCCATGAACATGGTGCCCGCATCTTCGTGTTTCCAGTTACTATCTTCCAAGCGCCCCTTGAAGACAGGAGAGGCACACATTTTAGTATGCAAAACGTGTGCGTTCCCATTGCCTCCGGGCATGCGAGACGTTTACCCGGACGTTTGGCAAACCGGCCGGGCGAACCTCCGCACCGGTGCAGGCGCTGCCTGCGGCGCCCACAATTGTTCACTGGGTCGTTTCGGGATAAACTGTTTATGGGACAAACACCAACTCGAAACCGTCTCTTTAAAAAAAAGCAGTTCTAACGCCCTATGATCACCGGAATGGTCTCCTCTGCGGCAGACCCGTCCCGAAGGAATTCCCTCCCAATGACAAAAGTATCGCCGGTATGATCAGGGATGTTCCAGCAGATCCGGTGCAGGGCCCCTCTCTTCATTCACTGCGCGCAGGCCGCCCCGGTGTGACCGTACTGCACCAATTTCTTTGGATATGATAACTTCGGGCACGGTACGGGCGTGACGGTCCTCAAGCATGTTCGTTCCCGGGATTCGAAGCGGACGGAGACGAGAATAGAATCGGTGTTTGTCCCATAAAACTCATAAAACACAGGTCACAACAATCCATTATGACATCGGCAAAGAGAAAATACGGGGCTTTTGCCCTGCTGCTCGCCGTTGCCTTCCTTGCCGTGCCTCCTGTATCGGCGAACGAAGGCGTCGGATACACAGTCCGCCCTTCGGTGTCAGATGACCCGGTGACGATATTGGGGCTCTCCGACACCGTCGGCCAGGGCGAGACCAACAGGCACCAATTTTATGTCGGAAGCGGCGTCGAGTACCTTGAGGTATACCTTAACTGGGGTTCGACCTCCGATTCTCTGGCGTTGACCATCTACACCCCTTCGGGAAGCAAGATCGGCACGTTCCGCGACAGTAGCGACGGAATGATGGATGGCAAGATTCATATCGACATTGACCCAGATGGCAATTATGTGGACCGGGGAACCTGGACGCTCGATGTTTACGGCGAGAAGGTATCATCAGAGAGATCATACACCCTCAACCTCTACCAATACTAGGCCCGGTGGACATCTCCGGTTGCTTATCCTCTCGATCCTTTTTCTGGTGCTGCTGGTAGCGGTTGCCGATGCCACCGAATACACGGTCCGGCCCTCAAGAAACGTCGGGCAAGAGCCCGGCATGTCCATATCGGGCGAGAAGGTGCAGGAGGTAGACCCGATACCGCTCTGGCTCTTTCTGCTGCTGTCTGTATTTCCCCAGTTGACGGCAGCCCCGATCGAGACCCTCATTCCGTTGAAGGCCGCCGGATACCTCGGGTACAAACGGATTTGCAAAGAAAACGCCCTTGAGAGTCCGCAGAGACGCAAGATCTTGAGATTTGTCAAGAGGAACCCGGGATTGCACTTCAGGGAGATATTGAGGCGTGTGCCTCTGACGCGAGGGACGCTTGATTACCATATGAAAACGATGGAATCCGTGGGTCTCTTAAAGATGATACTGGAAAGAGGGAGGACTCATTACTTCGTTGCAGATGCTCCATACTCGGCCGAGGAGGAGACCCTCATCATCGCACTGAGAAACGAGAGTCTGCGGAGAATTATAACAGAAATCTATCTCAATCAAGGCGCATGCAACGAAGAGATTGCAGAAAACGTCGAGTTATCAGGAACTACAGTTTATGAGCACCTACGATACTTGGAAGATCTGGGTGTTGTGATCGCAGAGAGGGATGGGCGGTGTGTGCGGTATACTCTCGCCGAGAACTATTCTCGTATACTGACGGACATGCGGATCATTATACCGAACCGGCCCGGAGCGCGGCAGCACCCGCTGGAGGGATCAGCCCCGGGGAGGGATATCGACGGCCTCCTCTCTCAACTGAGGTTTGACCCGGTCCCCCACGTTGGCGATCGTTCGTCGTGACGCCCGGCCTCGCTACGGCCCCGAGTGCGCGCACTCCGCCTGCACACCAGTCTTTGGGAGAAGCACCGGAGTACCAGGCTCTGATACCAGCACTCCAGCTCTTTTCCATGAACTTGAGGTCTATGAACGCCCGGATGAATCGGCGTTTGTCCGAGAAACGGTATAAAGAAGAACAGCGAAGTCTCCATCAGTGATACCGCATGCGGTATCCCGCGGGGGCGGGGAACTCTGATTGACGTCGGATCCCGGACTCCCACAGCGTGCCCGGAGGGCAACAGGGCTGTTGGCTCCCATCGGGGATAGCCGTTGCGGTTCTACGGCCTTCCGGAGCACGCATCGAGGTGTGGAACCATGAAACCAAAATTCATTTCCGGAATCGGCGCCCTGTTTGTGGCGCTGCTGGTCGTCGGCGCGATCTTCGTGCCGGCGGTGGGTGCATCTACCAATGGAGAACGATACGGCCCCGTCGAACCGGAGCCTGCTGAGTTTGTTGACGTGCATCCTACGCCATCTCTTGAAGAGAGAAATTACACTATAGCAGCGATAGAGTCAAGCAATCTTCCGGAGGATGAGAAATCTGCTCTGCTCATGGATCTGGAGAGGATATGGTCCTCAGATCCGGATCTGTCCGAGCCTGAACGAGATATGATTCTTTCTCAGTTGGCGCCCCTTATCTTCGGTTACTATGGCATCGATTCCGACTCCAACATAACGCCCTTCTGGTCGGGATATCCTGACTTTTACCATGACGAGGGTACACATAATTTATTGGCGGAGATTGCCGGCCAAAATATGGGACTATCCTCATGGAAATGTACAATCCTCAATGAACAATCGGCTGTCCCAGACACTTGGGGCATACCACAAATGATTTACCACTATTCGTGGGGTGGAGCTTGCCTAGAGGCGGATGCATACGCAAACCTGGCAAAAGATATCTTGAGTGAAGATCCAGAAGACCCTGAAGGTTACGAAAAACTGTCCTGGGCGATGCACTTCATGAGCGACGTTGCAAATCCCTGGCATACTCAACAACTCTGGGCTCAGGGGAACCATGTGGCCTATGAGCAAGATTATGTGTTAGCTGAAATGGTGAATGGACATAACTTCAAACAGGTACTTGTGGATTCCCCTAGTTACTGGTGGTATCGGGTTACCGATCCAGAGGTTAGCGCTAGCAACCTCGCCGCTCTGTCAAGTGGGTATTTCTACTATATCGATGATAAAATCAATCACGATCCCGATTGGAAAAATGACCCCACTGTAGTCGAATATACTGAAGACGTCCTGGAGGAGGCATTGCACTACAATATGGGGCTTGTTGAATATGTTGGAGCTTATTGAATATAACCTTCAATTCATGCCCTATATTTTTGTGTGATTGCCATGAAGACCCCTGAAAACCGCACCCTTACCCTGCTCATCATCGGCGTCCTCTCCGTTGCCTACCTAATGTACTGGCTCCTGCGGATGAGCTCGCTCCCCCTCATCGCTGAGGCCGTACTCGTCGGCGGCATCATCGCCGCTGTGGCTCTGGGAATCACTCTGCTCCGGAGGGGAACGGCGGCCCGGCGGCTCGCGGCCTCGGTCGTCATCGGGGTGATTCTCTGCGGCCTGATCTTCCTCGGCCTGAACATCTGGGCCGGATGGTATACGCACCTTCCCGGCCTTGTCGGCTACGAAGTCACGGTAGACGGCCTTGAAGGCCGGACCGGAGGGCTTGTGACGACGATCCTCGTCCCCCTCCCGGTGCAGGACGGAGAGGTGATCATCCCGGAATCAGAACTCGAAAACCGGACGTTCGACGGCTGGACGACGACGATCGTCGGGACGAAGGATGGGAATATGCTTGCGTTCCAGAACCGGAACAACACCCTGACCGATATCCGGGCTCACTTCGAGCACCCTGAGGAGACCATAGAAGGGACGAAACGCCTCCCGGTGGAACATTTCTCGCCGGTCGTCGAGAGGAACGCGGATGACCGGTATGCAACGGTCATCTTCGTTGACGAGGGCATCAGCCCACCCGGAGAACTGAAGGTCTCCCTCACGCTGACGGCCGGGTCCGGCCTCTTCCACGGGATGGGACAGGAGACCTACCGGACAGAGGTGCGTGAGACCGTTCCCGCCGGGACCGGCGGGCGGATCGCTGTCGATGCAACGGTCGAGAAGGTACGTTGACCACCCGGACCGTGAGCAGAGATATGGGAGAAGCCTCACCCACCCATACCTATAATCCCTCTCGGACCCAAACGTAAGGTGCGTATGGCCATGAAGATCAAACTCCTGGAGTTGACTGACGATAAGGCCCGGATCCTCTTTGAAGGCGAAGGCAACACATATATCAACGCGCTCGCCGCCGAACTCTTGAACGATCCCGACGTGGACGTGGCGCAGCGCCGTCAGGCGTTCAAGTTCACCGACCCCGAACTGGTCGTCACAACAATTAACGGCCGGCCCCCTCTCCTTGCAGTCACCGATGCTGCAAAGCGGCTCTCCAGCGTAGCTGAAGAACTCCTCCGGCAGGTCAAAACCCTCGATACCGCATAAGACTGCCCATGAAGAGGAGCGCCGAGGGCTTCGCCCGGATCGCGCGGGAGGTCTTTGCCCCCATCTATCCCGTCATCGCCGAGCAGGCGCTCGAGTGGTCCGGGATACGGGACGGGTTTGCGCTTGATATCGGGAGCGGGCCGGGCCTTCTTGCCGTCGCGCTCGCCGAGCGGAGCAACCTCTCCGTCATCGCGCTCGATGCCGACCCGGCGATGTCCCGGATTGCCCAAAAGACTGCCGCAGACTTGCCGGCCAGAGTAATCCCGGTCACCGGCGATGTCCACTGTATGCCCCTCCGGGACGATTCCGTCTCCCTCGCCGTCAGCCGGGGCTCAATCTACTTCTGGGAAGATCGGCCCCAGGCATTCCGCGAGATCGAGCGGGTCCTCCGACCCGGCGGCGTTGCGTTCGTCGGCGGAAGTTTCGGGACCCCCGAGATCAAAAAAGCCATTTTTGCTGAGATGCGGCGGCGAAACCCGAACTGGGACGACGACGTCGCCCGGCGAAGCGGGCAGGCGACTCCCGAGACGCTCCGCCGGGAACTTAGAGAGAGCGGTCTCGCCCACGCCCGTATCCGGGAAGAAGAGGAGGGGATGTGGGTGGAGATCAGAAAAGGCGTGCTCAGTCCACGCGCTCGGTAAAGATGATCGTCCCGGCGATCCGGGTGATCTTCACCTTCACCTTCTGACCCGGTTTTGCGTTTGCGACATACATTGTGTAGCGGTCGAGTTTCACGACGCCGTCACCGCGCTTCGAGAGGAACTGCGGGGTGACCTCCATGACTGCCCCCTCGGTCGGCTTTACCGCTGCAGAGGAGTCCTGGGTCGCCTTTCTCTTCCGGACCGGTCTGTGACCACCGCAGGCGTCGCACCGGAGCATCAGGACCCGGTCGCTCTTGACGAGGCGGGTATCCGGCTTTCCACACTCGGAGCAGATGACGTAGTCGTCGACGTAACCCTTGATGATCGTGCTGATCTGTTCCTGCTCGAACTTCCCCGAGAAGATGGCTCGCGTCCCCTCGATCTTGCCGGCGGTGCCGAGTTCTCCGAGGAGGTGCTTCATGAGGTGATCCTGGTCGCGCCGGAGAGTATTTGCAATCTCTGCGAAGTTCTCAAGAACAGTGGTCTTCCCCTCGATGAAGACGCGGGCGGTCGGAACCGTGAACCTATCCTCAAACTCCGTCGGCTCCGTGATATTGGTATAAGCCTTCTTTAGAAGATCCTCGTATGAAGGAGTCATGCCTCAGTATTGGTCGCGCGACGTCAAAAAGTGGTTCCCCAAACTCCCGGGCTTGCACATACTTATGTAGATAGGCAACCCATCAGTTTTACAGTATGTTGCCGGCACAGGACCTTGAATTGCTGCGCAAAACCCTCGGACGGGACTTAACCGACGTCGAGATTGCCTGCTTTGAAAACCTCTGGAGCGAACACTGCAGTTACCGGTCCACCAAAACACTTCTCCGGACGCTGCCTACCACCGGGAGCGAGGTGCTCCTCGGGCCGGGAGACGATGCCGCGATCGTGCGGTTCAGCGACACCTGTGCCCTCGCCATCGGGATGGAGAGCCATAACCACCCCAGTTACGTAGACCCTTACGACGGCGCCGCCACCGGAGTCGGCGGGATCGTCCGCGATGTCCTCTCAATGGGCGCCCGGCCCATCGCCCTGATGGACCCGCTCTACTTCGGCCCCCTCGCAAGCGAGAAGAACCGCTACCTCTTTGAGCACGTCGTCGCCGGGATCGGGGATTACGGCAACTGTATCGGTGTGCCGGTCGTCCGTGGTGAACTCGTCTTCGACCCATCCTATTCGGGAAACCCGCTCGTGAACGTCGTCTGCGTCGGGACCGTCAAACCCGACCGCTACATCACCGCCCGGGTAAAACGGCCGGGGAGCCACCTTGTCCTGATCGGCTCCTCGACAGGCCGGGACGGGCTTGGCGGCGCATCGTTCGCATCCCGCGACCTTGCAGAGGATGCGGAGGCTGCCGACCGGCCGAGCGTTCAGGTCGGCGACCCATACACGGAAAAGCTCCTCATCGATGCAATCCTTGCCATGGCGGAGACCGGGAAGGTCCTCTCCTGCCGCGATCTCGGGGCCGCAGGCCTTGCAGGAGCATCGAGCGAGATGGCGAGCACGTTCGGCGCCGTCATCTACGCCGATCGGGTCCATCTTCGCGAGACCGGAATGACGCCGCGCGAGATCATGCTCGCGGAGTCCCAGGAACGGATGCTCATCGAGGTGGCGCCCGAAGACGTCGCCCTGATGGGGGAGATCGCAGAGAAGTATGATCTCCGCTGGAGCGATATCGGTGAGGTTATCGAAGAACCCCGCTACATCGTGAAGTTCCACGGCGAGACCGTTGCCGATCTCCCGATCGACCTCCTCGTCGGCGGAGCCCCGCTCTGCGCCTGGGACAAGAAGCCGTACTCGGCCGAAACCCCATTCGTCCGCCCGACGATGCCGGTAAAAGACCTCGCGCTCGCGGTCCTTTCGCACCCCGACGTGGCCAGGAAGAACTGGGTCTACGAGCAGTACGACAAAGACGTCCAGCTCCAGTCGGTCTCGCTCGTCCACGACGCAGCAGTCCTCCGACTGGAGGATAAAGCCCTCGTCCTCTCCTGCGGATGCAACCCCCGGCACATTTATTTAAAGCCCTTTGAAGGGACGGCAAACGCCGTCATCGAGAACGCGAGCAACCTCGCCTGTCTCGGCGCCGACCCGCTCTGCATCGTCGACTGCTTGAACTTCGCGAGCCCCGAGCACCCGGAGACCTACTGGCAGCTCGAGCAATCCATCCTCGGGCTCGGGGATGCGGCGCGCAAGATTGAGACCCCGATCGTCGGCGGCAACGTCTCGCTCTACAACGAAAGCGACGAGTTTGGTACGCAGATCAAGCCCACGCCCTCGCTCGGGATGGTCGGACGGGGCGAGATCCGGAGATGGACGGCGCCAAAGAGTGGGGAGAAACTTGCCCTGATCGGGAAGACCGAGCCGGACTTTGGCGGATCGGTCCTCGACGCAGTCACCGGATGCGGAGGATCCGCACCCGCAATGGCCGATCCGGCCGTCGTTGCCGTCGTTCGCGACCTTGTGAGGGAGGGGCGGGTCACCACCGCAACCGATCTCTCCCGGGGCGGCCTTCTTGCCGCGCTTGCAAAGATCGCGCCGCGTGCGGACGTCACCCTCACCGGCGATCCCCTGGAAGAACTCTTCTCCGAGACCTACGGTCGGTTCCTGGTCGCGGTTCCGGATGAGTCGGCCCTCGCCGGGGTGGAGTACCGGATCATCGGCACCGTCGGAGGCGACGCCCTCACCCTCCGGCTGAAGGGCGAGACGGTCGTCATCACGCCGGAAGAACTCGAGACCGCGCTCTCCACCACGACCCGGACGATGCGTTTCTAAACGACCTTCTCTTTTTCCAGCTGCCGGACGAGATCGGCCAGGGCATCGATCGGCGCCCCCTGCCGCAGATCCTGCACCGTGAACGAGACCGCACCCCTGACGTCGGCGCCGCGGTTTGAAAGCATCGCTGTTACGGCTTCAAGCGTCTTACCCGGCATCCCGCCCGAGGTGCAGAAGACGACGGCCGCCTTTCCTTCGATGCCCACAAGGGCGCCGATTGCCGCGTTCACCGCAGGGGTGGGGTTGCCCGCCCATACGGGGGTTCCAAGAGCAACAATGTCGTAGCCGGAGACATCGATGACGGCAGGCTCGATCCTGGCAAGTTCCCCACGCAGGGCTCGCGGAGCGCCCCGGAGGTACATCCCCACCTTCGAGTACCCTGCAAGGTCCCGGACCGCGACGAGATCGCCGCCGACTTCCGCGCTAAGCCGCTCGGCCACGGTCCGGGTGTTGCCGGTCTCCGAGTGGTAGATGATACAGACAGCCATACCAGGGGATATGACAGGTTAGTATAAAAACGAGGATCCAAAAAGAAGAGGAGTATTACTTCCTGAACTGCGGCATGAACCCGCGGATCTCCCTTCCCACCTGCTCGATCAGGTGCTCTTCGTCCGCTTTTGTCAGCGCGGTGAAGACCGGGCGGTTCACCATGTTCTCAAGCATCCACTCCCGGGCGAACTCGCCGCTCTGGATCTCCTCAAGGATCTCCTGCATCGCCGCGTAGGCCTCAGGGCCGATGACCCGGGGGCCGCGGGTCAGGTCGCCGTACTGGGCGGTGTTGCTGATCGATTCGCGCATCTTCGTAAACCCGCCCTCATAGATCAGGTCGACGATGAGTTTCATCTCGTGCAGGACCTCAAGATACGCCATCTCGGGCGCGTACCCGGCATCCACCAGGGTCTCGAACCCCGCCTTGATGAGCGATGTCACCCCGCCGCAGAGGACGGCCTGCTCCCCGAAGAGGTCAGTCTCGGTCTCCTCGGCAAACGTCGTCTCGAGTACGACCGCACGGGTCGCGCCGATTCCCCAGGCGTAGGCGAGCGCGATGGCGCGTGCCTTCCCTGTTGCGTCCTGATGGACGGCGATGAGCGCAGGAACGCCTTTTCCCTCCTCGTAGGTCCGCCGGACCATGTGCCCGGGCCCCTTCGGGGCGACCATGACCACATCGACGGTGGGTGGGGGGACAATCTGGCCGTAGTGGATGTTGAACCCGTGTGAGAACATCAGGCAGGCGCCCTCTTTGAGATAGGGGCCGATTGCCGTGCGGTATATGGATCCCTGGCTCTCGTCGGGGAGGAGGATCTGGACGATATCGGCACGCTTGACCGCTTCAGCCACGGGGTAGACCTCAAAACCGTCCTCGGATGCCTTCTGCCAGCTGCCGCCCGGCCGCAGTCCGATGATGACCTGACAGCCGGAATCGCGCAGATTCAGCGCTTGACCGCGGCCCTGAGAGCCGTAACCGATGACGGCGATGGTCTTGCCCTCCAGGGTGCGGGGGTCTGCGTCAGACTCGTAGTATTTCTGTACCATAGTTCTCTCACACTCGGTTGGGCAGCAGACCTGATAAATACTATATAGCAGAACTGCTCCCTCCGGAGGGTCATTTTAAGGTTGATGAAGTGAAACCTTGATCCCAATACGTGATTGAGGATTTGTGATGGATCTGCCAGATGTCCAGTCCAGCCTGCCCGAGGTTCGCATCAACCTGACCCGGGTGGGTGTGAAGAACGTCAAAAAACTTGTTGAAGTCGCCAGACCCGGCAAACGGCCGGTCATATTCATCTCCGTCTTTGACGTCTTCGTTGATCTTCCGGGAAGTCTCAAGGGTGCAAACCTCTCCCGGAACTTCGAAGTGATCGATGACGTGCTGCAACATGCCATCGACGGTGATGTCAACGGGATCGAGGAACTCTGCAGTGCAGTGGCGAGGAAACTCCTCGACCGGCATGAGTACGCGGAGCGGACCGAGGTCCGGATGCGGAGCCAGTTCATGGTCAGACGCGAGACCCCGGTCAGCGAGACGAGCTGTCATGAGGTCGTGAACGTCCACGCAAGTGCAGTAGCCCAGAGAAACGATGGGAACCCGATCATCCGAAAGAGCATCGGCGCTGAAGTAACCGGGATGACCGCCTGCCCCTGCGCTCAGAACATCATGAAGGATCATGCCCTGCATGTCCTCGAGAACCTTGGCGTGGAGGAGGAAAAGATCGAGGCATTCTTCAAGGAGGTGCCGATGGCCACGCACAACCAGCGCGGTCGGGGCTTCCTCTGCATTGAGACAGATGACGATCAGCATGTCAGCCTCGAGAAGATCATCAAGATCCTGAAGGATTCCATGAGTGCGCGCATCTACGAACTTCTCAAGCGGGGGGACGAGAGTTACGTGGTGATGGAAGCACACAAGAACCCGCGGTTCGTAGAGGACTGCGTTCGCGAAATGGCCCGCAAGGTAATCGCGCAGTTCAGGTATCTCCCAGGAGATACTGTAGTCACGATTAAGCAGACGAATGAGGAGAGCATTCATCAGCACAATGCTTACGCGGAGCGAAAGGCAACGATAGCGGAGCTCGTCGCGGAGATGGACAAAGGCGCACTATAAAACTGATAATATTTTTTGCACAATATATTATGTAAATCAATATTATCATCAAGTGGTACGCGTTTTACGAAAGGTATTATTTCGAGAGACACTAGAGCGAAAGCTATAAACTCTGTTTTCGTCATACTTCTTTCCGACGTACTCGCGTACGTTTCCAGTACAACATTGTGTGGTAACAAATCTGCATAACACCGGTATAGTGTTCAGAACACCAAATATCGGAATGAGGCGATATATTTGTCGAAAGTTGTAGAGATTTCCCCAACTACGAGACATGAAGGCCACTCAAAGCTCGTTCTGAAGGTCAACGATGAAGGCATCATCGAGCGTGGAGACTGGCTCAGCATCACCCCGGTGAGGGGTGTCGAGAAGCTCGCCATCGGCAAGACGATGGATCAGGTTCCAAAGATTGCATCGCGCGTCTGCGGTATCTGCCCCATTGCACACACCCTGGCGGGTATCGAAGCGATGGAGGCATCCATCGGGTGCGAGATCCCCGAGGACGCGAAACTCCTGCGCTACATCCTGCAGTGTGCCAACAGGATGCACAGCCACGCCATCCACAACATCCTGTCCCTCCCGGACATGTACCTCCCCGGGACCGACATGAAGATCAACCCGTTCTCGAAGGAAGAACCGGTCAGGAGCGTTGCACTCCGGATCCAGCGGATCCGTGAGATCGGCCAGACCATCGGCGAGATCGTCGGCGGAGAGGCCATCCACCCGAGCAACCCCCGCGTCGGCGGTATGTACAAGAACATCACCCCGCGTGCGAAGGCGAAGATCTACGACCTCGCGAAGGAAGCTCGTGTCCTCGTCCAGGAACAGATGGAGTTCATGATCGCGGTCTTCCGGAACTACCAGAAGCGCGACTGGGCAGAGGTCGGCGGCGTCGAAGTCCCGATCCCGAAGGACCTCGGTTACCACAACCAGGGTTACATGGCCGTCGCACCGGTCTACGGCAGCTCCAGCCTCGACGAGACCCCGATGTGGTTCCCCGAGCGGTTCACCGAAGTCCGCCCCTGGGACTGGTACATGGGTGAGGTCGAAGTCACCGAGGCCGACCCGAACTACCCGGTAGGCGGCACCACCCCCGTCGGGAACAAGGCATGGCCTCAGATGGAAGCCTGCACCGGCGTCCCGCTCTACGACGGCCAGCCTGTCGAGGTCGGACCGCGTGCACGCCAGGCCATCTTCAAGAACTACGACGAGAAGGGCACCATCGGCCTGCAGATCGCCCGCCAGATGGAGTTCCCCGAGACTGCCTACGGCATCATCGACGCACTCGATGCGCTCAACACCTCTGGAAAGGTAGTCGCCGATGAGATCCCGCAGGGCGACGGCTCCCTCGGATGGGCCGCAAACGAAGCGCCCCGTGGAACCGACGTCCACCTTGCCCGGGTCAAGGACGGCCGGGTGCAGTACTTCTCGATGCTCGTCCCGACCACCTGGAACTTCCCCACCTGCAGCCGTGCGCTGACCGGTGCGCCCTGGAGGCTCGCGGAAGTCATCATGCGTGGATACGACCCCTGCGTCTCCTGTGCGACGCACATGATTGTGATCGACGAAGACAAGAGACTGGTAGCCCAGAAACTCATTCAGTGAGCGTACACGCATGCTATTCCGTGAGATCGTGATCGCAGGATGCGGCAACCCCCTCTTCGGAGACGATGGTTTCGGTCCTGCAGTCGTCGAGGAACTCAAGAAACTACAACTGCCCGACAACGTCAAGGTTATCGACGCCGGCCTTGGCGCCCCTCACTTCCTCTTTACGCTGATGGAGGATGCGGAGGTGCCGGTCAAGAAGCTGATCATCATCGATATCGTCGATTTCGGCGCCAAACCCGGTGATGTGACGAAACTCCGGCCCGAGGACCTGCCGCCGGGCTCCTACCGGGATGCCCATTCGTGGGACCTTTCCGAGCCACTACAGCGATTAAAAGACGTCATTGATATCACGATCATCGGTTGCCAGCCCAAGCGTGTCGCTAGCCATGAGTTTGAACTAGGGCTCACTGAGGAGGTTGAGGGTGCCATTCCCAAAACAGTACGTATCGTACTGGATGAAATTGGGGTAGAATATGGGGCTGCTATCAACCATCAAGAAACGCATCTTTGGGCGTCACCGGGAGAAACCACCGGAGAAGATACCGGAGGCAAAACCGGAGAGCAAACCTGAGGTGATACCAGCGGCGAGCCAGCCGCAGAAAAAGCCGGAGGTGAAACCGGAGGCAAAGCCTGCTACAGTGAACGTGCAGGAGAAGCCCGCGGTAAAGCCCTCTGATGTAATTACAAAAGAAAAGGTGGAAGTTGTACAAAAGGAGGAAAAGCCTGTGGCAGAAAAGATTACTATAGGTGAATTACACCTGAGCGGATGTACGGGATGCCTCGTAACGATTGCAGATAACTACGAGGGTCTCTTCAAGCTGCTCGATGACTACGCAGACTTAGTCTATGCGCTGACTCTGGTCGACACCCGCCACGTCCCCGAGATGGACGTATGCCTGGTTGAGGGGTCGTGCTGTCTGAACGACGAACTCTCGATAGAGGAACTGAAGGAAGCAAGAGAAAAGTCGAAGGTGCTGGTCGCCTACGGCGCCTGTGCAGCATACGGCAACATCACCCGGTTCTGCCGCGGCGGCCAGTGGAACCAGCCCGGCCACGAGGCGTTCGTGCCGATCAGCGAGATCGTCGACGTCGACCTCTATCTCCCGTCCTGTCCCCCGTGCCCCCAGATGGTCAGGAACATCGCCGTCATGGCCTACCTGCTGCTGAAGGGCAACGAGGAGCAGAAGGCCCTCGCGACCGCCTACCTGACCCCGCTGATGCAGCTGGCAAAGCGCGGCGACACGGCATGCGGCTGCGACCTGATGTACGATGTCATCAACCAGGGTCTCTGCATGGGATGCGGGACCTGTGCCGGCACCTGCCCGGTCCGTGCCATCACCATGGAGTACGGCAAGCCGAACGTCAACCGCGACCAGTGCATCAAGTGCGGCGCCTGCTACTCGCAGTGCCCCAGGAGCTGGTTCAACTTCGACGTCATGAACAACTACGAGGGCATCATCAATGCCATCAAGGGAGCCATGCAGTGAGGTGAGAAAGATGGATGTACTCGGCAACTACAAGTCCGTAATCTCGGCACGCTCGACCGACAAGGACATCTTAAAGAAGTCCCAGGACGGCGGTATCATCACGACACTCTTCGCGTACGCGCTCGAAGAGGGTATCATCGATGGTGCCATCGTCGCAGGGCCGAGCGATGAGCCCTGGAGGCCGGAGCCCATGGTCGCGACCACTAAGGCCGAACTTCTCGCCGCTGCCGGAACGCGCTACACCATCAGCCCGAACCTCTACCTGATCAAGGAGGTAACCCGGAGCTATGGTTTCGACCGCGTCGGTATCGTCGGTACGCCCTGCCAGATCCAGGCGACCCGCAAGGCGCAGGTCTACCCGATCGGCCTGCGCGACGTCGACGACAAGATCGCCCTCGCGCTCGGTATCTTCTGCATGGAGAACCTCTCCTACCAGGCGCTCGAGGCGATCGTCGAGGACCACTGCAACCAGAAGATGGAGTCCGTCAAGAAGATGGACATCGGCAAGGGCAAGTTCACGGTCTACACCGAGCGCGGTGCAGTCAGCCAGATGCCCCTGAAACTGATCCACAAGTACGTGCAGCCCGGCTGCCACGTCTGCCTGGACTACGTCGCGAACCTCGCCGACATCTCGAGCGGGTCCGTCGGCAGCCCCGACGGCTGGAGCACGGTCTTTGTCCGGAGCCTGAAGGGTAACGAAGTCTGGGAAGGCGCCCTGGCCGCAGGTCTCTTCGAGACGAAGCCCATCGACCAGGTCAAGCCCGGCCTCGACCTCGTCAAGAAGCTCGCGACCGAGAAGATCACGAAGAACCAGAAGCACGTCGACGAGCGCAAGACCGTGGGAATCAGGGCGGACGGAACCCCGAAGGGTCTCCGGAACCCCTACGAGTCCCCCTAAACACCTTTTTTTCGATCGAGCCCGGCCGGATTCTAATCCCTGTATTTAACCCCTGTAAAGAGACATCCCCGGGATAGTTCTGGCTCTGCAGATCGGCCGTGCCAAGTTAAATAGCCCAAAAAGGGTGCAGGCGGATCTTGAGAACCCAAAAACGGTTTCGCGGGTGACCGGTTAGAGAACCGGGGTATCAGTCTCATTTGATGAAGTTACAACAAAAACAGCCGAAATGGTGTAAGCCACGTCCGTGGATTTTGTGGAGGGCTGCGTGAAGTGCGGCACCATCCCTAACAGAATGAGTCTTCTGCAGTGGAATGATTTTACCTCGTTTCCATGTAACCGATGCACGAAATTGCAGACGAAAACAGCGCAAACGAGGATAAAGTCCAGTACACTGGACCACTGGGGTATCGCGCTTTGGGGTGGGGTTTCAGGGGAGGGGGGATGCTCCCCCCTCC